>Ga0079305_1001374_pt1 | contig 33131 bp, 37 predicted proteins | sample LMS_cellobiose_e_FD_79183 | JGI IMG/M metagenome (GOLD analysis project Ga0079305, IMG submission 79183) | Rumen-fistulated moose microbial communities from Alaska, USA - LMS_cellobiose_enrichment | ecosystem: Host-associated > Mammals > Digestive system > Stomach > Rumen fluid ... | reverse complement strand
CTCAATGTGTAAGCATGGCGACATGTTTAGCTTGCGAGTACTAATCGGTCGAGGGCTTGACCTTTTTTGTGATCTCTCGCCGCAGGTCCATTGTTCAATTTTGAGTGTGCAGTTCGCTGCCCACAGTCGGTGTCAATGACGCTGGGGATCCACCCGTTCCCATTCCGAACACGGTCGTTAAGCCCAGCAGTGCCGAAAATACTCGGATGGAGACGTCCCGGGAAAATAGGTCGATGCCGACATCGGAAAAAGACCGTCACCCCAATCGGGGTGGCTGTCTTTTTTTGACCGGAAAAGCAGGAAAAACGCCCCGATCCGACACCGGGAGAGTGCAGAAAAAAACGAAGGAAGCGGGTCGCCCCGCGGGAGGGACCGATGGAAGGGAAGAAACTCTGCCGTTCGCGCAGCGACAGAAAACTGTTTGGCGTCTGCGGCGGGATCGCCGCCTATTTCGGCGTGGATCCCACCGTCGTGCGGCTGCTGTGGGTGCTGTTCTCGCTCTGCGGCGGCAGCGGCCTGCTGTTTTACCTGATCGCCGCGCTCATCATGCCCGAGGAACCGTGATACTGCACAAAACGCCCCCGAACCCTCTGCGGATTCGGGGGCGCTTTGTTTTCCCGGGGAATTCAATCCGAAAGGATCAATTCGACGGGGCAGTGGTCGCTGCCCGTGACGTCGGCGTGGATGCCCGCGGATTCGATGCGGCCGCGCAGCCGCTCGGAAACGATGAAATAGTCGATGCGCCACCCCGCGTTGCGTTCGCGGGCGCGGAAGCGGTAACTCCACCACGAGTAGGCGTCGCGCCGGTCGGGATACAGGGCGCGAAACGTATCGACGAAACCTGCGGCGAGCAGATCGGTGAGTTTTTGGCGCTCCTCGTCGGAAAAGCCGGCGTTTTTGCGGTTCGACTGCGGGTTCTTGAGGTCGATCTCTTCGTGCGCCACGTTGAGGTCGCCGCCGAACACGACGGGCTTTTCGGCATCGAGCCGCTTGATGTAGGCGAGGAACGCGTCTTCCCACTCCATGCGGTAGGGCAGGCGGGCGAGGCCGTCCTGCGAGTTGGGCGTGTAGACCGTCACGAACCACAGGTCCTCAAATTCCAGCGTGATGACGCGGCCCTCGCGGTCGTGCTCGGCGATGCCGATGCCGCAGCGCACCGAAAGCGGCTCGCGGCGCGTGAACACGGCCGTCCCCGAATAACCCTTCTTTTCGGCGCTGTTCCAGTACTGCCGGTAGCCCGGCAGGTCGAGTTCGAGTTGCCCGGGCTGCAGTTTGGTCTCCTGCAGGCAGAACACGTCGGCGTCAAGCCGCGAAAACGTCTCGAGAAAGCCCTTGCCCATCGCGGCGCGCAGGCCGTTCACGTTCCATGATACGAATTTCATCCGATCGCCTCCCGTCCGGCCGCGGGTCCGCTGCGGGCCGCGCCGTTTTCCATGTGTCCGGGCGACTCCGCCCGCCTCATTGTAGCATACGGCGGGCTGCGCGGCAAGCGGCGGCGCAACTTGACAGCCTGCGCCGCACCGTGGTATACTTTTTTCAACGGGCGGCGCCGTGCAGAGGAGATCTGTGCGGCGTTTTTCGACCGCCGATCCCGCAGGGTACCGACGGGGGTGAGACCGATGCAGCAGGTTTGCGAAATTTTGATCGAAAGCGGGCTCCTCCTGCGGGCGGGGCGGCTCTGCCGCCGGGCGCTGCCGCAGGCTTCGTCCGCGCTGCTTGTGACGGATGCGAACGTTGCGCCGCTTTATGCGCAGACGGTTGCCGACGCGTTTTCGGAAGCCGGCCTGCGCGTGCGCACCGTCGTGCTGCCCGCGGGCGAACAGACCAAACAGTTTGCCGCCGTTGCGAAACTCTATGAGGAACTGTGCGATTTCCGTCTGACGGACGCCGACTTCGTCGCGGCGCTCGGGGGCGGCGTCATCGGGGATGCCGCGGGCTTTGCCGCGTCATCGTATCTCGGCGGCGTGCCGCTTGTGCAGATCCCGACGACGCTCTGCGCGCAGGCCCGCGCCGCGGACGTCGGTTCGTTTTCGCTCCATCTGCCGCAGGGCAGGGAACTTGTGCACATGCACGGAGAACCGATCTGCGTGCTCGTCGACCCCGATTGCCTGATGAGCCTGCCGCCGCGCGCGTTTGCTGCCGGCATAGCCGAGGTGATCCGCATCGCCGCCGTTTCGGACGCCGCGCTGTTTGAGTCGGTCTCGCGCCTGATCGGCCGCGCCGAGGCGATGGCCCGCATGGAGGAGGTGCTGCGCGCCTGCCGCGGCGCGTTTGAAGCGGACCTTGCGCAGCGGCGGGATCGCTTCGCCTATGGGCAGTGCTTTGCGGAGGCGATCGGCCGCGCCTGCCGTTACCGCACCTACGGCCGCGGGGAGCGGCTGGCGGCCGGCATGTGCCGTGCGAACGCCGTGGGGGAATTGCTCGGCATCACGCCCCCGCGCACGGCGAACGCCGTGCGCGCCGCGCTCGAGCGGTTTTCGCTTCCGGTGCGCATCCCGCTGCCCCACGCGATGCTCGAAGACGCGCTGCGGGCGGACCGCTGCCGCAGCGGCGACCGTTTTGCAATCCCCTTCCTGGAGGAGATCGGCCGCGTGCGCATCGAGTCGCTCACCGTGCAGGAACTGCTCCCCCTCTGCGGGGAGGATTGAGTCTCACTCCATCGGAAAGGAACGACGAATCCCATGAAATTTCTTGTCATCAACGGACCGAACCTCAACCTGCTGGGCAAACGCGAGCCGCATATCTACGGTATGCAGGACTATGATGCGCTGCTCGCCTATCTCGACCGTGTCAGCATGGAGACCGGCGTGAAACTCGAGGTGATGCAGACGAACCACGAAGGCGCGATCATCGACGAGATCCAGAACGCGCTCGGCCGCTGCGACGGCATCGTCATCAACCCCGCGGGCTACACGCATACGAGCATCGCGATCATGGATGCGATCAAGGCCGTGGAGATCCCCGCGGTGGAAGTGCACCTGACGGACGTGAGTGCCCGCGAGGAATACCGCCGCATCTCTTACACAGGCATGGCGTGCGTCAAAACGTTCAAGGGGCACGGATTTGCCAGTTACGGCGAGGCGATCGAATACTTAAAAGATTATTTGGAATCGGATCGGGGCTGATCCCGCGGTCCATCCATCGGAGGAAGAGCGCGCAATCCGGCGTGCTTTTCTCCGTTTTGCGGATGATTTTTTTGTAATGGTTAAAAAAATATTGCAATTCCATGCAGGGATATGCTACAATACATTGTATCGTTTGAGCGGTATTGCCGTCCGCACGCCCGGCGGACACGGCGATGCCGATCCGGAGAGATTCCCGCGCGGATCCCGCCAGAGGCGCTTCGCGGGGCGCGCAAGAAGGGGGCAATCGTGTGGCGTTGTTGAGAAAAGCCGTTTCCCGTCTGATCCAAGGCGTGATCGTCGTGATCGGGATCACGCTGATCACGTTTCTTGCGACGTTTTTGACGGGCGACCCGGCGGCTCTGATGCTGGGCGAAGGCGCGTCGACGGAGGAGATCGCCGAATTCCGTTCCACGATGGGATTCGATCGGCCGCTGTATGTCCAATACGGGGAGTTCCTGTCCAAGGCCGTGCGCGGCGATTTCGGACAGTCGCTTTATTATAAGCGTTCCAACATCGAACTGGTGATGGAGCGCCTGCCGAACACGGTGAAACTCGCGGCCATCGCGCTGGTGTTTTCGCTCGTGGCGGCCATACCGCTCGGTATTTTGGCGGCGCGTCTGCACAACACGTGGGGGGATACGCTCATCATGCTGTTCGGACTGATCGGACAGGCCATGCCTTCTTTCTGGTTCGGGTTGATGATGATGCTGCTGTTCTCGGTGCGATTGCGGGTCCTTCCCGTTTCGGGCATGGGGACATGGAAAAACTACGTGATGCCCGCGATCGCGCTCTCAACGTTCCCGCTGGCGCAGAACCTGAGAATGATGCGCTCCTCCATGCTGGAGGTGCTTGGCGATGACTACATCAAAACGGCGCGCTCCAAGGGGCTTTCCGAGGTGCGGGTCTATTGCAAGCACGCGCTGAAAAACAGCCTGAAGCCCGTCATCACGCAGGTGGGCCTGCAGATGGGCACCTTCCTCGGCGGCGCGGTCGTGATCGAGACGATCTTCGCGTGGCCGGGCATCGGGCGCCTGGCGGTGCAGGCGATCCAGTTCAAGGATTTCCCGCTGCTGCAGACGGTGGTCGCCTTTTTGGGCATCGCGTTCGTCCTCGTCAACTTCCTCGTGGATATCGTCTATTCGCTGATCGACCCGCGGGTGCGGGTCTGATTGCGCGGCAGGGCGCTTCGGCCGCGCGGCGGGTGCGCATACCCCGCCGGCACCGGATGCAGGCCGGCCTCCCGCGCAGAAGAGACCCGCGCTTTTGGAGGCGCGGCGGAAAGGAAAGGTGAGACAAATGAGAAGGTTTTGGAGCAGCCTGTTCCGGCAGAAGTCGGGATTGATCGGCATCGTGATCCTCCTGCTCTTGATTCTCATTGCGATCTGTGCGCCGCTGCTCACCGCGTATGAGCCGAACAAGATCATGCTGCTGGAGCGCCTGAAGCCGCCGGGCAGCACGACGGCCTCGGGATACCATCTGTTCGGGACGGATTCCCTCGGGCGGGACGTTCTCACCCGCCTGATCTATGGCACCCGGGTGTCGCTGCTGGTGGGCTTCTGCGCCGCGGCGATCTCCGTTGTGCTCGGGACGGCGCTCGGGCTGCTGGCCGGCTATTTCGGCGGCTGGTTCGATACGGTGCTGATGCGCCTGGCGGATATCCAACTCGCGTTTCCCTTCACGCTGCTCGCGCTGACGTTTATCGCAACGATCGGCGGCGGTTTGGTGCAGTTGATCCTGATCATGGGCATTTTCCGCTGGGTCACCTTCGCGCGCATCACGCGGGCGGAGGTGCTGTCGCTGCGCGAACGGGAATACATCCAGGCCGCGCGGGCGATCGGCTTCCGGGATCTCCACATCATGCTGCGCCACATCCTTCCGAACGTGGTGGCGCCGGTCATCGTATCGGCCTCCTTCGTGGTGGCGTCGAATATCCTGTCGGAGACCACGCTTTCCTTCCTCGGACTCGGCGTGGAGGCGTCCATCCCCACCTGGGGCTCGCTGCTGGCCGAGGGCCGCGGCGTGTTGCAGGAGGCGTGGTGGATCGCCACGATCCCCGGCATCACGGTGATGGTCACTGTGCTCGGCGTCAACCTGTTCGGCGACTGGCTGCGCGACTTCCTCGATCCGAAGATGCAGTGACGCGCCGCTGCCCCGATCTCCCTTTCACCGGCGGGGGCGGGCGGTTTCTCCGGCTGTCGGTTTCTGTTGACGGAGAAAGCCCGCTTTCACATATCCGGAGCGGATCCGGTTCGGCCATAGCCGGAGCCGCAGCGTTTTCCCCTTTGTTTACCCATGGCGAAAAAACAAAAAATTGGAGGAATGAAGAATGAAAACACGCTTGGTAACGCTCTTCCTTGCGGTTGCCATGGTGCTGACCCTCGCGGCCTGCGGCGGCAGCACGGGCAGTTCGGCAGCGCCCGCCCCGAGCGCCGCAGAGCCGAGCAGCGAAGCGCCCAGCGCACCCGTCGACAACAGCGACCGCGTCCTGACGTTCCTGACGTCTTCCGACACGGAGGGCATCGACCCGACCTACTGCACGGCGACGGCGAGTTGGAACCACCTGATGCAGGTGTTCGAGCCGCTGATCTACCGCGATCCGGACATGAACCTTGAAGGCGTTCTGGCCGAATCCTGGGAGTGGCTGGACGATCAGACCATGCAGTTGCACCTGCGCAAGGGCGTCAAGTTCCACTCCGGTGCGGATTTCACCTCGGAATCCGTGAAACTCAGTTTTGACCGCATGTTCGCCGCGAAGGACGTCACGTCCAACCGTGCGCCCAAGGACATCCCGCTCGATGAGATCGAGATCGTCGACGACTATACCTGCAACATCAAACTGACCACCACCTGCCCGATGCTGCCCTACTACCTGCGCACGCTGTACATGCTCGACCCGACCGTCTACACGGAAGTCGAGCCGATGACCGACGTGTCCAAGGTCTCCGGCACGGGCCCCTACCTCATGAAAGCTTACTCCACCGCGGAGTACATGGAGTTTGAGGCGTTTGAAGGCTACTGGGCCGGCCCCGCCAACATCAAGAAGGCGATCTTCCGTCTGGTTCCCGAGGCTTCCACCCGCGCCAACGAACTGCTTGCCGGCACGGCCGACATCATCCAGAGCGTTTCCATCGACCAGCTTGACACTGTTACGACCGACCACACCCGCGTGATCTCCGCCGGCGGCGGCCGCGACACGGGCGTTGCCATCCGCTGCGATGTCGAGCCCTTCACCGACGTCCGCATCCGCCAGGCGCTCAACTACGCGGTGGATAAGGAAGCCATCAACGAGGCTCTGCTCGGCGGCTACGGCGAAATCTACGCCGGCCTCTGCATGCCTCCGAACGAGAACACCACGGACATCACCCCCTATCCCTACGATCCCGAAAAGGCGAAGGAACTGCTGAAGGAAGCCGGCTATGAGACCGGCCTCGAGATCACCATCACCACGCCGGACGGCCGCTATGTGCGCGACAAGGAGATCAGCCAGGCGGTTGCGCAGTACTTCGAGGATGTCGGCGTCAAGGCCAGCGTCGAAGTCGCGGACTTCTCCGTCATGACCGAGCGCAAGAACAACGGCACCATCTCCAACGGCTTCTATTTCGGCCTCGGCGGCTACTTCGACGGCCAGGGCGAACTCAACTGGGCGAACGCTTCCATCCAGCAGAACGGCTGGGAGGATCCGTATTTCATGGATGAGTATGCGAAACTGAAGCAGGAGACCGATCCCGCCAAGCGCGCCGAACTGATCGCGCAGCTGCAGGTCTACGTGCACGAGCAGGCGCCGTGGGTGTTCCTGTTCCGTCAGCCGATGTTCTATGCCGCCAACGACCAGGCCGATATGGTCGCGCGCCGCGACGAGAACTTCCAGCTGTACTACATGAGCTGGCTGTAAGATTCAGCAGCGCTATTTTCAACCGGACAACGCCCCGTAACGGGGCGTTTGTCCGACTTTAATCGCCACGGTTAGGAGGCATCGCAATGGACTTTCCCGAAATCCACAATGTCAAGGATATGATGCGCTGGCTGGACAGCGAAAAGATCGCCTACACGTCCCTCGGGGACACCGCCATGGGCGACCCGATGCTGATGATCCACAAGGACGGGATCGGCGATCCCGTGATGATCACCTCCGGCGCGCATGCCGGCGAACCCGCCGGCGTGTTCGCTTCCCTGATGATCCTGAAGAACTGGCACTATAAGAATCCGCTCTATATGGTGCCGCTGCGCGACCCCTTCGGTTTCCAGGGCTACGAGGCCTGCCTGAGCCATGCCATGGGGCGGGAGATGCGGTTCGACAACCACGAACATCTGTGGAAGATCCTCAAGGACAACTGCACCGAACTTCTCTATGAAGACAGCACGTTCCTGCTTGTCGATATGAACGGGATCCTGCTGACCAACCAGATGCGCCCCGAAAAGATCGTCGGGCCGCGCGGCGTAGAGCAAAAGGTCAACACCGTCCTCAAGGAGCACCCCGAACTGATCCCGAAGTGCGCGGGAAAGCGCATTGTGTTCCCCTCCAACGCGGCGGACGCAGAAAACGTGTGGGACTTCTATCGCGCGTTTTCCGCCGAGATCACGCAGACCGGCCTGGTGCAGGATATGAACCGCCGCTTCGGCCGCGAGGACGAGCCGAACGAGGTGCGATTCCTGCGCCAACTCTGCGATGAGGTCAAGCCCCCCGTCGTGCTCGATCTGCACGAGGGGCAGGGCAGTTCCTATTATTTCTTCGTGCCCGACTACAACAACAACAAGACGATCGCCCATTACACGGACGTGATGATCCGCGCGGTCATCGACCACGGCAAGCAGATCACGACGCTCCGGGATGTGGCGAACCGCCTCGGAAATTATATCCTCGATCAGTACACCGAACCGGTTCCCGGCGTTTTGGTCGACGCGACCCTCTTCGCCAACAAAGGCGGCACGGGCTTTTCGAGTTACGCCGGCAAGTACGGCGCGGCCATCACGATCGAGTGCGGCCGCTGGGCCCCGCTGGAGGACCGCGTCAACATCCACCTCTGGGCGGCGGAGGCCATGCTGAACGACATGAGCAGCCGCCTGTAAACAAAAACAGTTGGAGCGAGCGAACATGTCTCTGCTAAGCGTTAGAAATCTTTCCATATCCTTCCGCTCGGACCGCAAGGAATACGAGGTCATCCGCAACGTCAGTTTCGATGTGGAGCAGGGCGAGTGCCTCGGCATCGTGGGCGAAAGCGGCTCCGGCAAGAGCGTGACGTCTCTTGCCGTGATGGGGCTGCTTTCGATCCCGCCGGGCAGGATCACCGGCGGCGAGATCCTTTTTGAAGGAAAGGATCTGCTTCGCATGGGAAAATCCGAGATGCGCAGCATCCGCCGCCACGACATGTCCATGATCTTCCAGGAGCCGATGACCTCCCTCAACCCGGTCTTTACGATCGGCAACCAGATCTGCGAGGCCATCCGTTCGGATGCGCCCGATCTCTCCAAGCAGGAAGTGTACGACAAGGCGATCGAACTGCTCAAACTGGTCGGCATCACCACGCCGGAGCGCAACATGAAGGTCTATCCCCATGAACTCTCCGGCGGTATGCGGCAGCGCGTCATGATCGCCATGGCGCTCGCGTGCAACCCGCGCCTGCTGATCGCAGACGAGCCCACCACCGCGCTGGACGTCACCATCCAGGCGCAGGTGCTCGAACTGATGCGCGAACTCAAGAGCAAGATCGATTCCTCGATCATCCTGATCACGCACGATCTGGGCGTCGTCGCGGAGATGGTGGATCGCGTCGTTGTCATGTACGGGGGCAGCATCGTGGAAGAGGCCGCCGTGCAGGAACTGTTCGATGACTACCGCCACCCCTATACCGAGGGCCTGCTGAAGGCGATCCCGAGCCTGAATACGGAGCAGGAGCGCCTCTACACCATCCAGGGCGCGGTCCCTCACCCGTCCGAGGCGCCGGAAGGCTGCTTTTTCCATCCGCGCTGCCCGTATGCGACGGACCTGTGCCGGCAGAAAGCGCCGGAGCGCAGGGAGGTCGCGCAGGGGCACTTCGTTTGCTGCCACCATGGCTTGAGGTGATCCGATGAGTGATTTGATCCGCGTAGAACATCTGAAAAAGTATTTCGCGGTCGGAAAAGGGCTCGGCTCGGAAAGGAAATTCGTCCGCGCCGTCGACGACGTCAGTTTCAGCGTCCCCGAGGGCAAGACCGTCGGGTTGGTTGGCGAGTCCGGCTGCGGAAAGTCCACCACCGGCAGACTGATCCTCAACCTGATCCAGCCGACGTCGGGCGCGGTGTATTTTGAGGGAGAAAACATCTACGGGTTATCCCAGCGGAAGATGCGCGCGCTGCGCCGCAAGATGCAGATCGTGTTCCAGGACCCCTATTCCAGCCTGAACCCGCGCATGCGCATTTCCGAGATCGTGGGGGAGCCGCTGCAGTGCCACCGGCCGGAGCTCTCCTCGGCGGAGCGCGGCCGTCTGGTCGGCGCCGTCCTCGAGCAGGTCGGCCTCGATCCCAAGTACGCCGACCGTTTCGCGCATGAATTTTCCGGCGGACAGCGGCAGCGCATCGGCATCGCCCGCGCCATCATCCTGAATCCCCAGTTTGTCATTTGCGACGAGGCGGTTTCCGCGCTGGATGTCTCGGTGCAGTCGCAGGTGCTCAACCTCCTGCAGGATCTGCAGGCCGAAAAGCACCTGACGTACCTGTTCATCGCGCACAACCTCAGCGTCGTCAAGCACATCAGCGATGTGATCTGCGTAATGTACCTCGGCAAAGTGATGGAGATCGCCCCCAAGCACGAGTTGTTCGACCGGCCGCTCCATCCCTACACGCAGGCGCTGATTTCCGCGGTACCCGTTCCGGAGCCCGGAGCAGGCAGCAGCCGCATTATCCTCGAGGGCGATATCCCGAGCCCGGTCAACCCGCCCGAGGGGTGCCGTTTTCGCACCAGATGCTTCAAAAAATGCCCGCAGTGCGAGCAGGAGCCGCAACTCAAGGACGTCGGCGGCGGCCATTTCGTCGCCTGCCATCTGTATGAATGAGTTGAGGAAACAGTAGCAAGGAGGCAGGAATCCATGATTATTTCATGCAAAAATATCGATCGACTGGTCAACGTCGGTTTCCGTCCGTATGGTATGCCGCGGGCGGATATCGGCGATCTTTACGATCTTTGCGCCACGGATTATCCCGTGTCGTATAAATGCGCCCGCGATCTCCTCAAACAGCCGGGCGCGCGTGTCGGCATCTTCACCGGCGCCGCCGTTGTGGATGTCTTCCCCAAGGGCGAGAGCGACGGCCCGCTCGGCGCCGCCATCCTCGGCCGTGCGCTGCAGAAACTGGGCTATGCGGTCACGCTCTTCACGGAGATCGACTGCCAGCCGGGCCTCTCCGCCATCGCGGAGATGATCGGCTGCACCGCCCCCGTGACGGTGCTCGAAAAACGCAAGAGCCTCGACGAGCCCTGCGCCCAGTATGACGAGATCGCCAACGCGCTGGATATCGCCGTCTGCACCGAAAAAGTCGGCGTCAACTGCAAGGGCGTCCAGCATTCCATCACCGGCCGTTCCCGCAACGGGATGCGCGCCTTTGTCGACCCCATCATCAACAAGATGAACGAGATGGGCAAACTGACGATCGGCATCGGCGACGGCGGCAACGAGATCGGCTTCGGCAGCATCTATGAGGAAACCTGCGATTTCATCGACAACGGCCGCAAATGCATCTGCGGCTGCAACGCGGGCATCGTGACCGTGACGAAGGTGACGCACTGCTTCCCCGTCGCGATCTCGAACTGGGGCTGCTACGCGATCTGCGCGGCGCTGGCGCTGCAGACCGGCGACCAGTCCCTGATGGTCACGCCCGAGGAGGAGCACGACATGCTGATGCGCACGATCGACCTCGAACTGTGCGACGGCGACAGCGGCGTGCCCAAATACGCCCTCGACGGCATCCACGGCGATGTCAGCGTGGCTTGCGTGCGCTTCATCCGCGAGATCGTTTCGGCGTATTTCACGACGAACGACAGAAAGTTTTAAGGAGGGGCCCGCATGGAATACGTATGCAGCAACATCGACCGGCTGATCACGGTCGGCATCCGCCCGATGGGCGTCCCCCGCAAAAATATGGCGAAACTGTATGAGGCCGGCGCGTTTGAAGGCCCGATCAGTTATCAGATCGTCAAGGCGCTGGAAGCGCACCCCAACGCGAAAGTCGGGATCTTTACGGGCGCTGCGGTGCCCGAGAAATTCCCCCTCGGCGAGAATGACGGCCCGCTCGGCTCGGCCGCTCTGGGGCGCTGCCTCCATACGCTGGGCTACGATGTCACCATCTACACCGACCCCGAGTGCGTGGGCGGCGTCGAGGTGGCGGAGAAGGCGCTGGGCTGCGAACTCCCGATCGTTGCGCTGGAGAGCGGCCCGTGCGCGCAGTACGACGAGATCGCGCGCACGCTCGAGGTCGCCGTCACGATCGAAAAGTGCGGCAGCAACGAAAAAGGCGTGATGCACAGCCTGACCGGCCACAGCCGCAACGGCATGCGCGCGCGCATGGACGACATCATCCTCCAGATGAACGATATGGGGAAACTGACGATCGGCATCGGCGACGGCGGCAACGAGATCGGCTTCGGCAATCTCTACGAGCAGGCACGCTACTATGTGCCCAACGCAAAGACCTGCGTCTGCGGCTGCGGCGGCGGCATCGTGACGACCACGCGCGTTTCGATCTGCTATCCGGTGGCGATCTCCAACTGGGGCGCTTACGCGATCTGCGCGGCGCTGGCCTGCCAGAACCGGCGGCCGGAACTTGCAATCAAGCCCGAGGAAGAGCATGAGATGCTGATGAAGGGCCTGGAGTACGGCCTGGTCGACGGCGGCAACGGCCTGCACCGCTACGGCCTCGACGGGATCGACGGCGAAGCGTCCGTCGCCTGCGTCCGCCTGCTGCAGGAGATCGTCAACGTGTTCCTCAAAACGGTGCACCGCGACTTTTGATCCACACTTCTTTGCGGGGAGCGGCAGACAACTGCCTCCTCCGGAAAACCGTGCCGCAGACCCGGCGCCTGCGCAGACTGCGCCGGACGCGCGGCGGAAAGGAATCGTGATAACATGAAAGTGGCATGTAAAAGTATCGACCGGCTGGTCAGCGTGCAGTCGAGGCCCCTGGGGATGCCGAGAGACGATCTGTATGAACTCTACAAACTGCTCGATGCCGACGGCCCCGTTTCCTACCAGATCGCAAACGCCTTTTTGGCGAACCCGAAGTGCAAAGTCGGCATCGTGACGGGTGCGACCGACGCGGTCAACTTTCCCAACGGCGAGAGCGACGGCCCGCTCGGCGCCGCGGCGCTGGCCCGCGCGCTGGATCGCCTCGGCTTCGATGTGACCATCTATACCGAGAGTTTGGCGGTCATGGGCGTGCAGGAGATGGAAAAGATCCTCAAGACGGACGTCCCCGTGGTCGCGTTCGAGGGGCTCGACGCCCGCGAGCAGTTCCACGAGATCGCGCAGAAACTGGATATCTGCCTGTTCACCGAAAAACTCGGCATGAACGAAAAGGGCGTGCAGCACTCCGTTACCGGCCGCGCCCGCACGGGCAACCGCGCTTACGTCGACTGGATCGCGTGGGAGATGAACGAGCTCGGCAAAACCACGATCGGCATCGGAGACGGCGGCAACGAGATCGGCTTCGGCAAGGTCTTTATGGCGGCCCGCAAACTGATCCTGCACGGGGAGGAATGCGTCTGCGGCTGCGGCGGCGGCATCATCACCCGCACCGCTACGACCTATCTGTATCCCGTTTCCATCTCCAACTGGGGATGCTACGCTCTTTGCGCCGCGCTGGCGATCGCCGTGAAGGATCCCTCCCTCGTGGTGCAGCCCGAGGAGGAGGACGCGATGTTGCGCCGCTGCTGCGAGATCGAACTGTGCGACGGCGGATCAGGCAAGCCCATCTACGCCATCGACGGTGTCTCCGGCGAAGTGAGCGTCGGCTTTGTCCGCATGCTCCAGGAAGAGGTCTTTGTGATGATGACGGAGAACAACCGCGCCTTTTGACGACGCGGTCCTCCTTTGCGCCCGCCGTGCGCGCGGCGGGCGGACCGAATAGATGAAAAGGAGAAGTGGTTGTGATGGAAATCCGCAAATTCGATGTGACGAAGAAACTCAGCAAGGTCGCCGTCGCCGGCGATCTGATCTTCCTCTCCGGCGTCGTCGCGCCCGAGGAGTGCAAAACGGCTGTCGAGCAGGCGAAGTGGGAACTCGACGCGATCGAGAAGATCCTCGAGGCGCACGGTTCCTCCCGCGGCAGGATGCTTGCGGCGACGCTCTACGTCAAAGATGTCCGCTGCATCCCCGCCGTGAACGAAGTCTGGCAGAACTGGTTTGAGGGCGTCGAACCCCCGACCCGCACCTGCGTCGAGGCGAAGATGGCCTCCGAATATGCGCAGGTCGAGATCACAGTGACCGCCGCGAAGTGAACCGCAAACGGAGCATAGACCGAAAGGGGATAGCATTGCAATGAAGATCGCTTGCATGAACATCGACCGCCTGGTCAACGTCCAGATCCGGTCCAACGCCATGCCGAGAAACGACCTCGGCGAACTGCACAAGTACCTCAACCAGGACGGCCCCGTCTCCTATCAGATCGCGCAGGCCCTGCTGGCGGCCAAGCCGGGATCCAAGGTCTGCCTCTTCACAGGCGCGCAGGATCCGACGCACTACCCCAACGGCGAGAGCGACGGCCCGCTCGGCGCAGTCTGCATGGCGCGCGCGCTGGAAAAACTGGGCCACTCCTGCACCATCTTCAGCGAGGAGGGTGTCGTCCCCGGGATCAAGGGGATCGCCGCCGTGCTGGGCTACGATGTGGATGCGCGCGGCCTGCCGCTGGAATACTGCGAGGAATACGACCGGATCGCCAAAGAGTACGACATCTTCTTCTCCACCGAGAAGCAGGGCATGAACTCCAAGGGGATCCCGCATGCCGTTTCGGGCACCTCCCGCGCGGGCGAGCGCTGCAAGGTGGACATCATCTGCAACGCGATGAACGACATGGGCAAACTCACGATTGGCGTGGGCGACGGCGGCAACGAGATCGGCTTCGGCAAGATCTACAAGGAGACCTGCGCCCTGATCGAGGGCTCCGATCGGTGCCGCTGCGGCTGCGGCGGCGGGATCATCACCGTCACGGCCACGAAGTATCTCTATCCCGTTTCCATCTCCAACTGGGGCTGCTACGCGCTCATCGCGGCGCTTGCGATCGGCTCGGGCCGCAAGGACCTGGCCGTCACGCCGCTGGAGGAGCATGAAATGCTCAAAAACGCGGTCAAGCTCGAACTCGGCGACGGCGGCAGCGGCAAGTTCTACTATGCGGTGGACGGCGTTGCGGGCGAGGCGAGCGTCGCGTTCGTGACGCTGCTGCGCGAGATCGTCATGATCACCGGCGAGGGCGTCGACCGCGGATTCTGATCTTCCCGTTCGAGAGGCAAAAACCACGGCCCCCGATGCGGGGCCGTGGTTTTTTTTGCGTCGGCCGACCTGTGCAAAAACGACAAAGGGCCCGTGCGCTCGCACGGGCCCCTGTTTTGTTCGGATCAGATCGCTCTCGTAACCTTGCCCGAGCGCAGGCAGCGGGTGCAGGCGTAAATGTGACAAGGCTTGCCGTTGACGATCGCCTTGACGCGCTTTACGTTGGGCTTCCAGGCCCGGTTGCTTCTTCTGTGGGAATGGGAGACCTTGATGCCGAAGGTGACGCCCTTGCCGCAGATATCGCATTTTGCCATCGAACTGCACCTCCTTTTGTGCAACAGAGGATTAACAGTGACAGTTTAGCAGAACTTTTGAGAAAAAGCAAGGACTTTTTTCAAAAAGGCGGGAAAAGTTGAAAAGAAATCGCACATCCGCCGCCGCTTCGGTTGCTTTTTGAGGGGGTTGGCGCTATAATAAATCTGTATATCTATCGGCTTCGGCGGCAGAGCCCCACCGATCGGAAGGAGGAGACCGCTTGTCCTTTTTGAACTTTGACCTGACGACGCTTCTGGCGCGCGTCATCGTCCTGATGACGGCGCTGCCCGTGCATGAGGCCGCACACGCCTACGCCGCCATGCGCATGGGCGACGACACGGCCTACTACTCGAACCGCCTGACGTTCAACCCCCTGCACCACATCGATCCGATCGGCGCGGTGATGATTTTGTTCCTCGGCGTCGGTTTTGCGAAGCCGGTGCCCGTCAACAGCATGCGGTTCCGCGATCGCAAAAAAGGCATCGTCGTCACCAGTTTGGCGGGGCCGCTTTCCAACATCGTGCTTGCTTTCCTCGCGATGGTCGTCACCAAACTGCTGTTTGCGGGTTATCTTGCATCTGGCGCGGCGCTGGCGCGCGGCGCCTACCGCGTGTTTTCGATCATGGTTTCGATCAACATCGCCCTCGCGGTCTTCAATCTGCTGCCGATCCCCCCGCTCGACGGTTATCACGCAGTCATGCCGTTCCTGCCCGCCGAAACGGCGTGGAAGATCCAGCAGTATGAGCGGCAGATCGTCTGGATCCTTCTGCTGTTGGTGTGGGTCGGCCTGCTCAACGCGCCGTTGCGCTTTTTCAACAACCTGTTTTATTCACTGGTCGATTCGGCCACGTTCTTTGTGGACCCGCTGATGCGGGCGGCGCTCTGATGGCGGCGCTTTCGTTTCGGCTCTCGGATTTCGAGGGGCCGCTCGATCTGCTGCTGCATCTGATCGCAAAACACAAACTCAACATCCTCGATATCGAGATTGCGGAACTGCTGCGGCAGTATCTGCTGGCGATCGAAACCCGGGAGGACAGCGACCTCGAGGTGCGCAGCGAATTCCTCGAAATGGCGGCGCGTCTCGTGCACATCAAGACCGTGATGCTGCTGCCGAAACACGGGGAAGAGGCCGACGCGCTCAAGAGCCAACTCGCCGGCGAACTGATGGAGTACCGGCTCTGCCGCCTCGCGGCGGAAAAACTCGGCGAGCGCGCGGGCGCATCCCGCGTCTATGTGCGCGCCCCGATGGAACTGGAAGCGGATACGACCTATCGCCTGCGGCACCCCGCGGCGCTGCTGTGCGAGGCCTCCAAATCCGCGACGGGCCGCGCCCAGCGGCGCCGGCCGATCAGCCGGCGGGCATTTTCGGGCATCGTGGAGCGGCGGGTCGTCTCGGTCGGCTCGCGCATCGTCCATCTGCTGCGGCGGCTGTACCGCCGCGATACGATGGCGTTTGACGAGGTGTTTTCCGATCAGCGCGACCGCAGCGAACTCGTGGCGACGTTTCTGGCGCTGCTCGAATTGATGAAGGCCGGCCGCGTCACCGTGACGGACGACGGCATCGTCCGGTTCCAAAAAACGAAAAGGGAGGCGGCGCGCCCGTGAAGACCGCAATCGAAAAAACGCTGCTGGCGGTGCTGTTCGCCGTGGGCGAGCCGATCGCGCCGGAGCGCATCGCCGCCGCTTTGGATCTGGACGCCGCCGAGGTGCGGCGCCTGCTCGACCGCATAGCGGAGTCTCTGGAGGAGCAGGCGTTCCCCCTGCAGGTGCAGAACCTCGGCGGGCAGTACCAACTCACCACGCGTCCCGCCGACACCGAGGCGATCCGCCGCGTGCTCAACGAGCGGCGCAACACCCCGCTTTCGCAGGCGGCGCTCGAGGTGCTGGCGGCCGTGGCCTACAACCAGCCTGTCACGCGCGCCTATATCGAGCAGGTGCGCGGCGTCGATTCCAGTTCGACGGTCGCCGCGCTCGTGGAAAAGGGCCTGCTGGAGGAGGCCGGCCGGCTCGAATTGCCGGGCCGCCCGATCGCCTACCGGACGACGGCGCACTTTCTGCGGACGTTCGGCCTGCATTCGCTCGAGGACCTTCCGGCCGCCGCGCCGCTGCCCGAGGACGCCGAAGCGCTCCTTTCGGACGACGGCACGCTCGACGGCCAACTGTCGTTTGACGAATAACGCCCTCTTCGGCGGAAAAAGGCGGTGATGGTTTGCGCGTCCTTTTCGTGATCCTTGCGATTCTGCTGGTGCTGCTTTTGCTGCTGTGCATCCCGGTCGTCGTGCGGTTTTCCGCGACGGACGGCGAGCGAGCCGTCTCGCTGCGGTGGCTCTTTGTGCGGCGCGCGATCCTGCCCGCCGTGGAAAAGCCCGACAAGCCGGAAAAGCCGAAGAAACCGAAGCCGTCCGGGCAAAAGAAACGGGACCCCGCCGCGGTTTTGCGCGAAACGCCGTTCCCCGATCTGATCCGGGAAGGCGCGGCGCTGCTGGAGAGGTGCGCGCCCCCCGTGCGCCGGTTTTTCCGCCGCGTCACGGTCGCAAAATTCTCCCTGCAACTGCTCGTGGCCGGCAAAACCGCCGCCGACACCGCAATTCGCTACGGGCGCTGGCAGAGCGTGATCCCGCTGACGGTCGCCGTCGCCGACCGCACGGTCCGGCTGCGGCCCGAGCGCATCGACATCATTCCGGGTTTCACGGCGGAGAAGGAGCGGTTCGCCCTCTCGGGCGAGGCGCGCGTCGCCCCGCTTGCGGCGCTGATCGTCGCGCTCAATCTGCTGTGCGCCGCGCTGCCCGTTTACCGCCGCCTCAGCCGCCGGGAAAAACAGGCGGCCTGAATCCGCAATCGCGCCGCGCGGGCCAAACGCCCCGGGCGGCAGAAGAATACCAAAGAAAGGCAGGTCTTTCGGATGGAAAACAAAACCCCCATCGGCGATGTCCTCAACATCTCCCTGGAAAACTTGAAGACTCTTGTCGATTCCAACACCGTCATCGGCGAACGCATCCTCGTCGACGGCGCCACGATCATCCCGATTTCCAAGGTCAGTTTCGGCTTTGCCGCGGGCGGCAGCGAGTTGCCCACCAGCAAGCCCAGCACGCCCTTCGGCGGCGGCTCGGGCGGCGGCGTCACGATCACGCCGATCGGCTTCCTGTGCGTCGCCAAGGGCGAGGTGAAACTCCTGCAGTTGCAGGACAACACGGCGGACCGCATCGTCAACAGCGTGCCCGATCTGCTGGACCGCTTCGCCGCGATGAAGGAATCCAAAAAGAAGGAAAAAGCGGCGAAGGCGGAGCCCTTCGTCTATCCGCCGGAAGAGGAATAACCCGTGCCGCGCCCCGAATAGCCTTTCGATGAGGTGATCGGGATGCGAAAGGCGACGGTGTGGTTCTTGTGTTTGTGTTTCCTGCTGAGCGCGCGGGTGCGCGCCGAAAGCCTGCTCTCCGCGAGCGGGGCGAACGGGGCGGCGCTGCTCGAGTGCGAAACGGGGCGCGTGCTGTGCGCCCTGCACGAGACCGAGCGCCTGCCGATCGCCAGCACCACAAAGATCATGACGGCGCTGCTGGTGCTCGAGCACGGCGACCTCGATACGCCCTTCACCGTCGACCCGAACGCGATCCGCGTCGAGGGCAGTTCGATGGGCCTGCGCGAAGGCGACACCGTCACCCTGCGCGCCCTGCTGTGGGGCATGCTGCTGCCCTCGGGCAACGATGCGGCGAATGCCGCGGCCGTTCGCACAGCGGGCAGCCTCGAGGCGTTCGTCGAGCGCATGAACGAGCGCGCGGCCGAACTCGGCCTCGCGGATACGCGGTTTTCCTCCCCCTCGGGGCTCGAGTTGGGGGAGCACTATTCCACGGCGCTCGATCTCGCGCGGCTCGCATGCTTCGCGCTGCAAAACGAGACGTTCGCCGAGATGGTTTCCTCGCGCTCGGCGCGCGTGGAATTCGGCGACCCGCCTTCGCCGCGCACGCTCTATAACCACAATCGCCTGCTTTCGCTCGATGCGGATACGATCGGCGTGAAAACGGGCTTTACCAAAGCCGCGGGGCGCTGCCTCGTCTCGGCCGCGCGGCGCGGCGGGCTCACGCTCGTCGCTGTCACGCTCGGCTGCCCGGACGATTTTGCGCTGCACGCCCGCCTCTGCGACGAATGGTTCGACCGGCTCTCCTATGCCGATTACCGCGAGGCCGCCGCCACTCGTATGGCGGTCGCGGGCGGCGGGGGGCAAAGCGTCCCGCTCGTCGCGCAGGGGCCGTTCGGCGCGTGGCTCTCCGAGGAGGAGCGCGCCCATGTGCGCATCGCGTTTGCGGCGCAGCCGCTGTGCTTTGCCCCCGTTGCGGCGGGCGAGCCCCTCGGTACCGCGACGCTGCTGCTCGACGGGCGTCCGCTGGCGCAGACGGCGCTCGTCAGCGCGCAGGATGTGCCGCTCTACGGCGACAACCGCAGTATCTCTGAGATCGTGCGCGATTTCTTTTCGACGCCCGATCAGCAATCAAACCCGTTTTTCGCCCTGCACACAGGGACGTGAAACGGCAGGAAAGGAGGCGCGGCATGCGCATCCACAAAGTATTGTCCGAAAACGGTGTCGCTTCGCTGCGCAAGGCGGAGGAATGGGTCGCTGCGGGACGGGTGACCGTCAACGGGCACCCCGCCCATGTCGGACAGGACATCGACCCCGCGCGCGACATCGTGTGCGTCGACGGGGAGCGCGTGGCGCTCCAAAAGCGGCAGAAACTCTGGTATCTCGCGCTCAACAAGCCGCGCGGCTACGTGACCACCATGCGCGACGAACTCGGGCGGCGCTGTGTGGCGCAACTCGTCGCCGACGTGCCGGCGCGCGTCTATCCCGTGGGGCGACTGGACAAGGACAGCGAGGGCCTGCTGCTGCTGACGAACGACGGCGATTTTGCGAACTTCATCCTTCACCCGCGCAACCACGTCGCAAAGACCTACCGCGTCACGGTGCGCCCCGCCGTCAGCGAAGAGCAGTTGGTCGCCCTTTCGACGGGCGTCACGCTCGAGGACGGCTACACGACCGCCCCCGCGCAGGCGGAGGTGGAAACGGACGAGCCCAACCGCGTGGTGCTGCGCATCACGATCTCGGAGGGGAAGAACCGCCAGGTGCGCCGCATGTGCGAGGCGCTCGGGCTCGAGGTGGTGCGGCTGCGCCGCGTCTCGATCGGGCCGGTCAAACTCGGCATGCTGCGGCCCGGGAAATGGCGGGAACTCAAGCCGATCGAAGTCGGCGCGCTGCGCTTGGCCGTCGTCACGGCGCCGCGGGCGGGCAACACCGGGACATCCAAAGCGAAGAAACCGGCCGCTCCCGCCGTGCGCGGGCACGCAAAGAAATAAAAACACGGCGCGCCGACGGCGCGCAAAAGGGAGAGAACTATGGCGAGAAGCATGACCGGCTTCGGCCGCGCGGAACGCATCCTCAACGGGCGCAGCATCGCCGTCGAGATCCGCTCCGTCAACCATCGGTATTTTGAATGTGCCGCACGCCTGCCGCGCAGTTGCTCCTTCATGGAGGAAAAATTGAAGACGCTGCTGCAGGGCCGCATTGCCCGCGGAAAAACGGATGTGAGCCTCACGATCGCGCAGATCGAAGCGGCGGACGGCGAAGTGCGCGCCAACACGGCGCTCGCGGGCGCTTATCTCGCGGCGTTGCGGCAGATCGCCGAGGCCGCCGGCGTCCCCTGCAGCGCGACGGCGCAGGAACTGGCGCACTTTCCGGATGTGCTCACCGTCGTGCGCGCCGACGTGGACGAGGACGCCCTCTGGGCGGACGTGAAAACCGTCGCGGAGGAGGCGCTCGACCGCTTCGTGGAGATGCGCGAAACGGAGGGCGAACGCCTGCGCGCGGACGTGCTCGCTCGCCTCGGCCGCATCGAAGAACTGACGGGGCAGGTGGAGGCGCGTTCCCCCAAAACGCTCGAGGCTTACCGCGCCCGCCTGTATCAGCGCATCACCGAGGTGCTCGGCGACCGAACGATCGACGAGGCGCGCGTGCTCACGGAGTGCGCGGTCTTCGCGGACCGCATCGCCGTCGACGAAGAAACGGTCCGTCTGCGCAGCCACACGGCGCAGTACCGCTCGATTCTGGGCGGCGGCGGGCCGGTGGGGCGCAAACTCGATTTTCTCACCCAGGAACTCAACCGCGAGGCGAACACGATCGGCTCCAAAGCGCAGGACGTGGAGGTTGCCGCCCTCGTGGTGGAACTCAAGAGCGAGATCGAAAAGATCCGCGAGCAGATCCAGAATCTCGAGTGAGGTGACAGCACGGATGAAACTCATCAACATCGGCTTCGGCAACGTCGTCTCGGCGCAGAAACTCGTTGCGATCGTCTCGCCCGAATCAGCGCCGATCAAGCGCATCGTACAGGATGCCCGCGACCGCGGCACCCTGATCGACGCCACCTACGGCCGCCGCACCCGCGCGGTGCTCATCATGGAATCGGAGCATGTGATCCTCTCGGCCGTGCAGCCGGAAACGGTGGCGGGGCGCATCCCCGACGGGGAGGAGGACGACGCATGAGCCGCGGCAGGCTGTATATCTATTCCGGGCCATCGGGCGTCGGCAAGGGCACGCTGCTCAAGCCCCTGCTCGAGGCGGGCGTCCTGCGGCTCTCCGTCTCCGCGACGACGCGCGCCCCGCGCGCCGGCGAGACAGACGGGGTCGAATACCGCTTTGTCACCCGCGGGCGGTTCGAGGAGTTGATCGCCTCCGGCGAGATGCTCGAATACACCGAGTACAACGGCAACTACTACGGGACACCGCGCCGCTTTGTCGAAGAGACGCTCAGGCGCGGCGAAAACGTGGTGCTGGAGATCGAGATCGAGGGGGCGCGCAATGTGCTGCGGGAGTGCCCCGACGCGGTCACCATCTTCGTGGCGCCGCCCTCCCTGCGGGCGCTGCGCGAGCGGCTGGTCGGCCGCGGCACCGAATCCGCCGAGACGATCGAGCAGCGGCTCGCCATCGCCGCGCAGGAGATCGCGGCGGCGACCGAATACGACTTCATTATCGTCAACGACGACGTATCCCTCGCCCAAGAGGAACTCGCCGCCGCCGTGCGTGCGGCGGGCGCGCTGCGTCGCTTCCATCAAACTACGATCAAAGAGGTGCTGAAAACATGTTGAGACCTTCCATGCCCGAGATCATCGGACAAAACGGGGACGCTTATTCCTTCGTCGTCGCCGTCGCCAAGCGCGCGAGAGAGATCTCCGACGCGATGGAGGAGTCGCCCGAGGCGTTCGACGAAAAGCCCGTGCGCGTCGCCATCGACGAATTCGCCGACGGCCGCTGCGGCTTTGAGATCGAGCACAAGGACCGCGACCCCGAACTCTGATGAACATCGTCCGCGTCGTGCTCGACCGCGCCGCGCCCTCCTATGACCGCGAATACGACTACCGCCTGCCGGAGGGGATGGACCCCGCCCCGGGCTGCCGCGTGCTCGTGCCGTTCGGCGCGGGCAGCCGCGAGCGGATCGCGCTGGTGCTCTCGCGGGGGGAGGAGACGCCCGGCGCCGCCTATAAGGAGGTGCGCCGCGTCCTCGATGAGGAACCGCTCCTCTCCGAGGAGGGGCTCTGGCTGCTGCGCGCGCTCAAAGCGACCGCGTTTTGCACATGGGGCGACGCGCTGCACACGCTGATCCCGCCCGGGGCGGGGATGCGCCTTTCCTGCACGCTCGAGGCCGTGCGCGGGCTCGATGCCGACCCTCTTCCGCCCGATGCGAAGCGGCTCTACGAACTGCTGCTGCGCCGCCGCCGTCCCGCGGACCAGGAGAGCGTGCTGCGCGCCGCGGGGCTGACCGACGAGTCGCCCGCCCTGTCCGAACTGTTGGGGGCTGGTTTTGCCGTGCGCCGCGCCGCCGTGCGCAAACGCATCGCGGACGAGCGCGCCGTGCTGGTGCGCCCCACCGACCGCGAGCCGCCCGCCCGCCTCACCGAGAAGCAGCAGGCCGTGCTTTCCCTGCTCGCCGAGGTCGGCTTTGCCACCGTGCGCGAGGTCGGCTACTTCACGGGCGCGAGCCGCGCCGTGGTGGACGGGCTGCGGAAAAAAGGCCTCGTCGAACTGTTCGAGGAGACCGTGCCGCGCGCAACGCCGCAGCCGGCCGCCCCCGCCGCCGCGGCCGAACCGATTTTGCTTTCCCCCGCCCAGCAAAGGGCGCTCGATACGCTGCTGGAGCGCTCCGAACGGGGCGGCGCGGTGTCGCTGCTCTACGGCGTCACCGGCAGCGGAAAAACGCAGGTGTACCTGCGCCTGATCGAAGAGACGCTGCGCCGCGGGCGCCGCGTGCTCGTGCTTGTGCCCGAGATCGCGCTCACCCCGCAGACGGTCTCGATCTTTTCCTCGCGCTTCGGCGCGCAGGTCGCGGTGCTGCATTCGTCGCTTTCGGTCACCGAGCGGCTCGATGAATGGCGGCGCATCCGCGCCGGCGGCGCGCAGATCGTCGTCGGCACGCGTTCGGCCGTGTTCGCACCCCTTGCGGACATCGGCCTGATCGTGATCGACGAGGAACAGGAACACACCTACCACTCCGAAAAATCCCCGCGCTACCACGCGCGCGAGATCGCGAAACTGCGGGCCCGCCGCCACGGCGCGCATCTGGTGCTGTGCTCCGCCACGCCCTCGATCGAGAGCATGGCGCAGGCTGAGGCCGGCGCGATCGGCCTCGTGCGGCTCGGGGAGCGCTTTTCCGCTTCGGGCCTGCCCGAGGCCGTCACGATCGATCTGCGCACGGCGCCTCTCGCCTCCGGCAGCACGCTCATTTCGGAGGAACTCTCCGAAGAACTCTGCGAGACGTTTTCGCGCGGCGAGCAGGCGATCCTGCTGCTCAACCGCCGCGGCTACAACACGATGGTGCGCTGCTCGGCCTGCCGCGAGATCGCGCGCTGTCCGCACTGTTCGATCCCGCTCGCCTACCACACGGCGAACGGCCGCCTCGTCTGCCACTACTGCGGCTACTCACGGCCCGCGAACGGGCCCTGCGAGCGCTGCGGCGAGGCGATGCTGCGCTACACGGGCGCGGGCACCCAGCGCGCCGAAGAGGAACTGCGGGCGCTGTTCCCCGCCGCGCGCCTGCTGCGCCTCGATGCGGACACGACGATGTCGAAATGGTCCCACCGCGATAAATTTGCGGCCTTCGCGCGGGGAGACTACGACTGTATGATCGGCACCCAGATGATTGCAAAGGGCCTCGATTTCCCGAATGTGACGCTCGTCGGCGTGCTGTGCGCCGACCAGTCGCTTTACACCGAGGATTTCCGCGCGCTCGAGCGCACGTTTTCGCTCGTGACGCAGGTCGTGGGGCGCTCCGGCCGCGCCGAAAAGGCGGGCCGCGCCGTCATCCAGACCTACACGCCCGAGCACCGCGTGCTGCAGCTCGCCGCCGCGCAGGATTACGATACGTTTTACCGCGAGGAACTCGGTTACCGCCGTGTGGGGCTTTATCCGCCCTACTGCGACCTCGTCTGCGTGCTGTTTTCGCACGAGGAGGAGAGCGCCGCCGTCGGGGCCGCGCGGCGGTTCCACCGCCTGCTGATCGAGGCGGCGAAAGAACAGCCCGCGCTGCGCATGCAGATCCTCAACCCCGCGCCCGGTGTGCCCTACCGCGCCGCGGGGCGCTACCGCTGCCGCCTGCTCGTCAAATGCAAAAACAACCGCGAATGGCGCCGCTTCCTCGGCGGCGTGATCGACCGTTTCTCCGCCGAGGACAAGGCGGTGTGGCCCGCGGTCGATTGCTGGTACGATTCCAACGTCTGAAAGAAGGAGAGACCCATGGCACTTCGGAGGATTTTCAAAGAGGGAGAGGAGGTCCTGCGCCGCCAATGCCGGCCCGTGGCGAAGTTCGACGCGCGCCTGCATCAACTGCTCGACGACATGGCCGATACGATGTATGAGGCCGACGGCGTCGGGCTTGCGGCCCCGCAGGTTGGCATGCTGCGCCGCGCGATGGTGATCGACGTCGGCGAGGGGCTGGTCGAGTTTATCAACCCCGAGATCACGCAAAAAAGCGAAGAGACGGTCTGCGACCAGGAGGGCTGCCTTTCCTCCCCCGGCGAATACGGGATGGTGACGCGGCCGGCGCGCGTCGTCTGCGCGTATCAGGACCGCTTCGGCGCGCCGCACGAGACAGAGGCCGAAGGGCTCTTTGCCCGCGCCATCTGCCACGAGTGCGACCATCTCGACGGCAGGCTGTTCAAGGATATCGCGGAGCGGATGCTCACGCCCGAAGAATTGGAGGGGTGAACGGTGCGCATCCTGTTCTTGGGGACGCCCGATTTCGCCGTGCCCTCGCTGCGCGCGCTGATCGCGGCGGGCCACGAGATTGTCGGCGTCTGCTGCCAGCCCGATAAGCCGCAGGGGCGGCATTTCACGTTGACCCCGCCGCCCGCAAAGCGCGAGGCCGAGGCGCGCGGCATCCCGGTGCTGCAGCCGGCCACCCTGCGCGACGAGGCGGCGCAGCGGGCGATCGCGGCGCTTGCGCCCGAGTTGATCGTCGTCGCGGCCTACGGCAAGTTGCTGCCGCGCGCCGTGCTGGAGTTGCCCGCGCGCGGGTGCATCAACGTGCACGGTTCGCTGCTGCCGAAATACCGCGGCGCGGCCCCGATCCAGTGGGCCGTCATCCGCGGCGAGGCCGTCACAGGCGTCACGATCATGCAGATGGACGAAGGGCTCGACACCGGCGCGATGCTGCTGCAGAAGAGCCTTGCGATCGGCGAACATGAGACGGCGGGCGAACTGTTCGGCCGCGTCGCCGCGCTCGGCGCCGAAGCGCTCACCGAGGCGCTCGGGCGCCTCGATGCGATCGCCCCGGTCCCGCAGGACGAATCGGGGGCCACCTGGGCCCCGATGCTCCAAAAGGCCGACGGCGCGATCGACTGGAGCCAGGACGCCGCTGCGATCGACGCGCGCATCCGCGGCGTGACGCCGTGGCCCGGCGCCTACACGACCTGCCGCGGCAAGCGGCTCAAGATCCACCGCGCGCGCCTCGCGGACCGCTGCGGCGAGACGGGGAAGCCGATCGGCGGCGACGGGCTGATCGTCGCCTGCGGGCGCGGCGCGATCGAGTTGCTCGAGGTGCAGCCCGAGGGCGGGCGCCGCATGTCCGCCGCCGATTTTGCCCGCGGGCAGCGCCTGACCGCCGAGGACCGCTTCGGCATCTGATCCGAAAAAGGAGGAAACCGGATGGGATATCAAGTTTCCGGCATGGGGTTTTACAGTTCATATTTTCTGTTGGTCATCCCCGCCGTGCTGCTCTCGCTGTGGGCGCAGTCGCGGATCCGGAGCACCTACCGCACCTATTCGCAGGTGCACACGCACGGCAACTGGACGGGCGCGCAGATCGCGCGGCGCATCCTCGATGAAAACGGCCTCGGCAACATCCCCGTCGAGCCGGTCGAGGGCGAACTGACCGACCACTACGACCCGCAGGCGCAGGTGGTGCGCCTCTCGCAGGGCGTTTACTACGGCAACAGCGTCGCGGCCGTCGGCGTGGCGGCTCACGAGACGGGCCACGCGCTGCAGCACGCGGACGGCTATGTGCCGCTGACGATCCGCAATTCCATCATCACCGCGACAAACTTCGGCGCGCGCCTTTCGATGCCGATGCTGTTTCTCGGCCTGATTTTGGGCCTCGAGAGCCTCGTCACATTCGGTATCCTGCTTTATGCGCTTGTGACGGTCTTCCAACTTGTCACCCTGCCGGTGGAGTTCAACGCCAGCGAGCGCGCGGTGCGCATCCTGGCGGAGGGCGTCCTCGGCGAGGACGAACTCGCGGGGACGAAAAAAGTGCTCACGGCGGCGGCGCTCACCTATGTGGCGGCGCTGATCGTGTCGGCGATGCAACTGCTGCGGCTCATCCTGCTCTACGGGCGCCGCAGGCGCTGACGCGGCCCGACAGCCTGACGGAAAGGAGGGACGCCGCGATGAAATCGGCCCGACAGGTCGCCGCCGAGGCGCTTTTGCGCGTGGAACGCGGCGGCTACTCCCAACTTGTGCTGGACGCGGCGCTGCGAAACGGCGGCCTCGACGCGCGCGACGCGGCGTTCGCTTCCGCGCTCTTCTACGGCACGCTGGAGCGGCGCGTCACGCTCGATCACTGCATCGCCCGCTATGCGCGGCGCCCGATCGGCGACGTCGTCGCCGTGCTGCTGCGCGAGGCGTTTTTCCAACTGCTCTACCTCGAGAGCGTGCCGCCGCACGCCGCCGTCGACGAGGCGGTGGAACTCTGCCGCGCGATGCGGCAGGCCCGCGCCGCCGGCATGGTCAACGGCATCCTGCGCAGTTTTTTGCGCGACGGGGCGAAAGTACCGCCTGTCGAAGGGCCGCCCGCCGCGCGCCTTGCGATCGAGGGCAGCTGCAGCGAGGACCTCGCCGCGGACCTGATCGACTGGTACGGCGAAGAAACGGCCCGCGCGATCCTGTCGGCTTCCTTCGGGCGGCCGCCGGTGTTCGCGCGCGTCAACCCGCTGAAGACGACGGCGGAGGCCCTTTGCGCCCGCCTCGGGGAGGAGGGGTGCGAGGCCGCAAAGACCGATCTTGAAGGCTGCATCGCCGTCTCGGGCCCGGCCGCGCAAACTGCGGCGCACGCCGAGGGGCTCTTCCATATCCAGGACCGCTGTGCGCAGCAGGCGGCGCTCGCCCTCGGCGCAAAGCCGGGGGACCGCGTGCTCGACCTGTGCGCGGCGCCGGGCTCCAAGAGTTTTACGATCGCCGAGCAGATGGAAAACCGCGGGGAGATCCTCGCCTGCGATATCGCCGAGGGGCGGCTGCGGCAGGTGGAGAAGGGGGCGGCGCGCCTCGGCATCACGATCCTGCGGACGCGGTGCGGCGACGGCGCCGTGCCGGCCGATCTCGGCGCGTTTGACCGCGTGCTTTGCGACGTGCCCTGTTCGGGGCTCGGCGTGCTGCGCCGCAAGCCCGAGATCAAACTGCGCGGCCGCGCAAGTTGGCAAAACCTGCCCGAAACGCAGTATCGCATCCTGCGCGCCGGCGCAAACTATGTAACGGAGGGCGGCGTGCTCGTTTACGCCACCTGCACGATCAACCCCGCGGAAAACGAGGGCATCGTGGAGCGCTTTCTGGCGCAAAACGGCGGCTTCCTTCCGGAGAAGACGGCGACCGAACTGCCCACGCCGCAGGGCGGGGACGGCTTTTTCATCGCCCGTCTGCGGAGAAAGGGATGAGCACGATGCAGGAAAAAACCGATCTGCGCTCACTTTCTCATGGGGAACTTACGGCGCTGCTCGCCGGCATGGGGCAGCCGAAATTCCGCGAAGGGCAGTTGTTTTCGTGGCTGCATCAAAAGCGCGCGGCCTCCTTTTCGGAGATGACCGACCTGCCCGCCCCGCTGCGCGAGGCGCTGGAGGCACGCTGCGAACTCGTCGCGCTGACCGAGCGGCGCCGCCAGACGGCGAAGGACGGCACGACCAAACTGCTGCTCGAACTGCCCGACGGCAGCACGATCGAAACCGTGCTGATGCCGCACGACTACGGCAATTCACTGTGCATTTCCTCGCAGGTCGGCTGCCGGATGGGCTGCCGCTTCTGCGCTTCCACGATCGGCGGAAAAGTGCGCGACCTGCGCCCGAGCGAGATGCTCGGTCAGGTCTACGCGGCGGGCGACCTGCTCGGCGCGCGCATCGACAGTCTCGTGATGATGGGCATCGGCGAGCCGCTCGACAACTTTGAAAACGTGATGCGCTTTCTCGAACTCGTGCGCGACCCGAAGGGGTTCGGGCTTTCGCACCGGCACATCTCGCTTTCCACCTGCGGCATCGTGCCGCGCATCGACGAACTGGCGTCGCGTCGGCTGCAGTTGACGCTTTCCGTCTCCCTGCACGCCTGCGACGACGAGACGCGCGACCGCATCATGCCGGTCAACCGTGCCTACCCGATCGCAGAACTGCTCGCCGCCTGCAAGCGCTACTTCGCGCAGACGGGGCGGCGCATCTCCTACGAATACGCGCTGATCGCGGGCGTCAACGACAGTCCCGATCAGGCGAGGTGCCTGGCCGCCCTGCTCGGCGATCAGGCCTGCCATGTCAACCTCATCCCCGTCAACCCGGTGGAGGAGACGGGATTCCGGCGCTCGAGCCGCGCCGAGGCGCAGCGGTTTTGCGAGATCCTGCGGCAGAGCGGCCTCTCGGCCACGATCCGCCGCGAATTCGGGACCGAGATCGACGCCGCCTGCGGCCAACTGCGCCGCAGGACACAACAGCAGAAAGAGAGGTGATCCTCCATGTGGGTCACGGCCGCAACGGACATCGGCCAGCAGCGCAGCGACAACCAGGATACGTACCGCATCGGTTCCTTCCCGGGCGGGGGCTACCTGCTGGTCTGCGACGGCATGGGGGGAGAAAACGGCGGCAGCGTGGCCGCCGAGATCGCCGCGGATACGGCCGCAGCGCGCATCGAGCGCGATGTGACGGCCGATCTGGGCGAACTTTCGGTGCGCCGCGTGCTCGAGAGCGCGGGGGCGGCCGCAAACGCCGCCGTGTTTGCGCGCGCGCAGGCGGACAAGGCCCTCGCCGGTATGGGGACGACGCTCTCGGCCGTCGTCGTCACGGGGCGGACGGCGCACATCCTCCACGCGGGGGACTCGCGCGTGTACCTGCTGCGCGACGATCTGCTGCTGCAGCTCACCACCGACCATACCGTCGTGCAGATGCTGATCGAGCGCGGCGACCTCACCGAGCAGGCCGCGCTGAGCCACCCGCAGCGCCACTATATCACGCGCGCGGTCGGCGTGGAGCGGCAGTTGCTGTTCGACGTTTTCACGATCGACGTGCAGGAGGAAGACGCCCTGCTCGTCTGCAGCGACGGCCTTTACAACTGTGTCGCGCCGAAGGAACTCGCCGCGATCGCGGCGGTGTGCGTGCGCCAGCGCTCGGCGCAGCCGCTGATCGACAGCGCCAACGAAAACGGCGGCGCCGACAACATCACGGCAGCCCTCGGCTGTATCGAAAAGGAGGCGTCCGCGCATGGATAACTGGATCGGCAAAAAGATCGAGGGACGCTACCAGATCCGGGAACTGATCGGCATCGGCGGCATGGCGAATGTCTACAAGGCGACCGACGTCACCGACGGCAAGACCGTCGCCGTCAAGATCCTGCGCGAGGAGTTCTACGGCAACGAGGAATTCCTGCGCCGGTTCAAAAACGAATCGAAAGCCATCGCCGTGCTCTCGCACCCGAACATCATCCGCATTTACGACGTCTGTTTTTCCAACCGCATGCAGGTGATCGTGGAGGAATACGTCGACGGCATCACCCTCAAGGAATATATGGAGCAGCAGGGCACCCTTTCGTGGAAAGAGGCGGTGCACTTCACCGTGCAGATCCTGCAGGCGCTCTCGCACGCGCACGAGCGGGGCATCGTCCACCGCGACATCAAGCCGCAGAACGTGATGCTGCTGCGCGACGGCACGATCAAGATCACCGATTTTGGCATCGCGCGCTTTGCCCGCAGCGAATCGCGCACGATCACCGACCGCGCGATCGGTTCGGTCCACTATATCAGCCCCGAACAGGCGAAGGGCGATTCGGTCGACCACCGCGCGGATCTCTACTCCGTCGGCGTGATGCTCTACGAGATGCTCACGGGCACCGTCCCCTTCGATGCGGAAAACCCCGTCTCCGTGGCGCTCAAGCAGATCGAACTGCAGGCGCCTTCCCCGCGCAGCATCCGGCCCGAGATCCCCGAGGCGCTCGAAGAGATCACCATGCACGCGATGCAGAAGGATCCCGGCGACCGCTACCAGTCCGCGCAGGAGATGCTGCGCGACATCGCAGTTTTCAAGCGCGACCCCTCCGTGCGCTTTGAGTATGAGTATCTGACCGACAGCGCGCTGGAGGCGCAGCGGTATCACAAGGCGGTGGACGCAGTGAAACAGGGAAGCAGGGATCCGTCCGCGGGGCGGGCCCGCCGCGCGGCACAGAAGCCTGCGCCCGCGCAGCAGAGCCGGCAGGCGGGCCGCGACGACGTGCGCGAATACCGCGGGCGCAGGGGACCGTCCGTTCTGGCGGCGCTTTTCGGTATCACGGTGGCGTTCGTGATCGTCTCGGCCGTGTTCATCGGGGCGATGCTCTATTTCAACAACCCGCTCGAAAAGGTGCCGGACGTCGTGGTGCCGAGCCTGACGGGCCAGCGCTACGAGGAGATCCGCGCCTCGGCGCTCTACAGCGATTTTACGATCGAGATCGAATCGACGAAGAACGACGAGACCGAGCGCGGCCTCGTCATCAGCCAGAAACCGAAGGCCGGCACCAAGGCCAAGACCGGCTCGACGATCCGTGTGGTCATCTCCAACGGGCAGCAAGAGATTACGATGCCCAACCTGATCGGCTACGAGGAAACGAACGCTTACGCCGAACTCGTCGCGGCCGATTTGGTCTACGACCGCGTGGAGGTCTATTCCGATTTCCCGGTCGGAACGGTCGTTTCCACCAGCCCCGCCTACGGCGAAGTCGTGCCGGCGGGCGAGCGCGTCACCGTACAGGTGAGCGTCGGCCCCGAGACGCGCACGTTTGCGATGCCCAACCTCGTCGGGAAGAACTTCAGCGACGCCTATCAAGTCCTTGCGGACGCCGGTTTGAGCGTGGGGAGCGTCTCCTACGAGCCGAACGAAGCGGAGGCCGGAACGGTCGTGCAGCAGTCGCCCGACACAACCGCGGTCGTGCAGACGGGCGACGCGGTCAATCTCATCGTCTCCTCGGGCGAGACGGGCGAATCGCCGGCCAGACAGAGCACCGTCACGCTGCACATTCCGCTGCCGGCGGAGGTTTCCGACGTGATCACGCTCAAGGCGATGTGGGAAGGCAACACCCTGCTCACCGAGCAGGTGCGCCCCTCCGATGCGAAGTACTGGCATCCGTCCTTCACGGGCAACGGGGAGATCACAATGTTCATCCTCTACAACGATTTCCTCTATCAGACCTACACCGTCAACTTCGGGACGGGCAGTTACCGCATCACGGAGGACAACTCCGTCAACCACCCCTAAAGGAGAAACGCGACAGCATGGAGAGCGGACGCATCATCAAAGCAACGGGCGGTTTTTACTACGTGCAGGCAGGCGATGATCTCATCGCCTGCCGCGCGCGCGGGCGCTTCCGCAAGGACGGCGTCTCGCCGCTCGTGGGCGACGTCGTCCTTGTGCGCCGCGAGGAGAGCGGCGAGGGCATGGTGGCGGAGATCGCGCCGCGCCGGAACGCGCTTGCGCGCCCGCCCGTCGCCAACATCGACCGGCTGCTGGTCGTCGTCTCCACGGCCGATCCCGCGCCCAACCGCTTCGTGATCGACAAAATGCTCGCCATCGCGGCCCACAGCGGCGTCGAGGCCGCCCTCGTCGTCACCAAGACCGACCTCGCCGAGGCGGACGCGCTCGCCGCCGACTACCGCGCGGCGGGATACCCCGTGGTGTGCGTCGACAGCCTGCACGGCGACGTGCGCGCGGCCGCCGCGCTGATCGAGGGGAAGGTCTGCGCCGTCACGGGCAACACGGGCGTGGGCAAGTCGACGCTGCTCAACGCCCTCGCGCCCGAACTGGGCCTTGCCACGGGCGAGACGAGCAAAAAACTCGGCCGCGGCCGCCATACGACGCGCACGGTCGAACTGTTTCCGGTCTGCGGCGGCTTCGTCGCGGACACCCCGGGCTTTTCGGCGTTCGAGATCGGCGCCGACCGGCCCATCCGCGCCGCCGAACTCGCGGCGTGCTTCCCGGAGTTTGCCGAATACGTCGGCGGATGCCGCTTTACCGGCTGTTCGCACACCAAGGAGAAAGGCTGCGCCGTGCGCGCCGCCGTCGAGGCGGGCGGGATCGCTCCCTCGCGCCACCGCAGTTATTGCGCGCTCTACGAGGAGGCAAAGCAGATCAAAGACTGGGAACTTTGAGGATCCGCGCAAAAACGGCGAAAATCCGCCGCTTTTTTCTGCAAAACGGCTTGACTTCTCCGGCCGCCTTGTGGTATGATAGCCATACCTCAAAAAGGGCTTATTTTTTTGTGCGAAAAATTCGCATCAGAAACCGCCCCGTGCGCAGTTGAGGAAGGCAAGAAAAAATCCGTGATACAGGAGGTGCCGAAATGCGGGTAAAAGTCACTTTGGCTTGCACCGAATGCAAGCAGCGCAACTACAACACGATGAAAAACAAGAAGAACGACCCGGACAGACTTGAGATGAACAAGTATTGCAGGTTCTGCAAGAAACACACGCTCCACCGGGAAACGAAGTAAGGAAAGGCAGGG
>Ga0079305_1001372_pt1 | contig 33168 bp, 39 predicted proteins | sample LMS_cellobiose_e_FD_79183 | JGI IMG/M metagenome (GOLD analysis project Ga0079305, IMG submission 79183) | Rumen-fistulated moose microbial communities from Alaska, USA - LMS_cellobiose_enrichment | ecosystem: Host-associated > Mammals > Digestive system > Stomach > Rumen fluid ... | reverse complement strand
GTGGGTGTCTATGACGGCGAGGGTCCACCCGTTCCCATTCCGAACACGGTAGTTAAGCTCTCCGGTGCCGACAATACTTGACGGGTAGCTGTCCGGGAAGATAGGTCGACGCCCACACAAATATTCCTCCTTAGCTCAGTCGGTAGAGCATGCGGCTGTTAACCGCAGGGTCGTTGGTTCGAGTCCAACAGGGGGAGCCACCTTTTTACTTATTGCCGCCGCTTTGTGCGGCGGCAATATGCTAAAAACAATTACTATAAGGGCCTTTAGCTCAGTTGGTTAGAGCAACCGGCTCATAACCGGTCGGTCCGGGGTTCGAGTCCCTGAAGGCCCACCATTTTATTATTTAGCATGTTCAAATAGGGGTATAGCTCAGCTGGTAGAGCAGCGGTCTCCAAAACCGCGTGTCGAGGGTTCGATCCCTTCTGCCCCTGCCACGATTATTATTCTTTTTTATATATTTTCATTTTTCTGTTATATGATGTTATGATGGCCCAGTAGTTCAGTTGGTTAGAACGCTAGCCTGTCACGCTAGAGGTCGACGGTTCGAGCCCGTTCTGGGTCGCCAAAATTTAAGCCTCGCTGTTGTAGCTCAGTAGGCAGAGCACATCCTTGGTAAGGATGAGGTCGGCAGTTCGAATCTGCCCAACAGCTCCAAAAAAGAAACGTCTTTTGTCTAACAAGGCAAAAGGCGTTTTTGCGCAGTCATATGATTGAAAAATTTACATTGCTGAAAAGCGACTGGGAACATATTGTCTCTTTAAACCCCGATATGTATTCTATGCACACAGACCTGAAAAAAATAGACTGACAAAATAAAATTTGTGATATTATATAATGTTTGATCTACTGCCACAAAACCCGCGCAAAAAGGATCGTTTCCGGTGCGGGTCGGCTTTTCAGACATCACAAAAAATATAATAAATGATAATAAAAAACTGTGGGACGATGAAAAAGCATCTTCACACAGTTTTTTGCATTTTAATTCAATCTTTTCGCAGTTCGGAGATCGGGGTTACAATGATCTGGCCTCGTTCGTCGAGCATATCTTCAGGAAGGAATAAGCGCTGGGACATGTCAAGCCCTTCAAAATCGACCCCCATAAGTTCGTTGATCTCTTTCTCGGGCCAGACGGCGGCCATGTCATAAATTTCGGAAATGGACGGAAGCGACGTTTCGCCTGTTATTGTATATGCTTCTACGCAATCGCCGACCTCAAAATCGTAAGATATGACATTTTGACCCTCTTTGTCTACATATCCGTGGATCATTACAAGACGTCTGCCGTCTTTACGCATTCTTTCTGCGGTTGGTATGATATCCTCACGTTTGATATCAATTTTCTTATAATCCTGCATTTATATCACCTCAAATATAAAATGTTTTATATACATCAGCATATACGCGGAAGCTGCGCTCCGGAAAGTTTTTGCACTATGCGCGTTCCTCCAAACGGCGTCTTGACAGTGACTTTGCCAGGGAAACGAGATGTTACATGCCCGATCATCGCGCAGTCACGGCCGTCTTTATGTTTGCGCAAAGCGTCGATCAAAGACTGCGCCTCATTCTCTGCCGCGATGAAGAGAATGCGCCCTTCATTAGCGCAGTAGAGCGGATCGATACCGAGGATATCACACGCGCTTTTGACAGATGGGCTAATCGGGACAGCATCTTCGTTTATTTCTATTGAAAAAGGCGATCCGTTTACAAATTCATTGAGGGTCGTCGCTATGCCTCCGCGCGTCGGATCACGCATTACACGCACAGAGTGGCCGTATTCGCAGATTTTTGCGGCGAGATCGATTAACGGGGCACAATCGGACACGATGCTGTCTGAGGATAAAAGCCCGTCTCGCGCGAGCATAACGGCCGTACCATGCTCTCCGATATTTCCGGTGACTATGACAGCGTCTCCGTCGCGGATATTTTTATTTGAAAGCCATGGATATTTTAAAAATCCGATACCGGAAGTGTTTACATATATGCCGTCTCCGAAGCCGCGCTCTACGACTTTTGTGTCGCCGGTGGAAACGGTTACGCTGCATTCTTTTGCAGCTTCAGATATAGAGGAGATGATCTTCTCAAGATGTTTAAGCGGAAGACCTTCTTCAATTATAAGGCCGAGAGATAAATATTTTGGCACCCCGCCGCACATGCATATATCGTTGACAGTACCGCAGACGGCCAGCTTGCCGATGTCTCCACCTGGAAAGAAGTATGGCTTTACAACAAAGCTGTCCGTAGAAAATACAAGTTTATCAGACCCGTCTAAAATCGCGCCGTCAGATAGTTTTTCAAGCTCTTCATTTAAAAGGCGGGGAAGGAGTAGATTCTCGATAAGCTGAGAGGTTTTTTTTCCTCCGCTGCCGTAATCTAAGGTTATTATATCTTCCATATCCGCACCTCACAGGGATCGGTATTTATACGCCGCGGCGCAGGCACCTTCGCTTGACACCATACATGGACCTATGGGGTCTTCAGGCGTACAGACGCTTGCAAAAAACGGACACGATAAAGGATCTTCACGGCCGATGATCACCGAGGCGCAGCGACACGCCGGCAAATCATCGCCCGTGCGTTTAATTTTGATTGGAAAACGCTTTTCGGCGTCAAAAGCGGAAAAATCGTCTCTTATACAAAAACCGCCGGAGGGGACCATCCCAAGACCGCGGAATTCCGTGTCGCAACAAGAAAGGTATTTGTCGATCATAGAAACAGCAAGAGTGTTTCCGGCTTTAGAAACGGCGCGCGTATATTCGTTTTCAAGGCGCGCGGAAGAAGATTTTATTTGAGAAATAAGTTTATATATTGATGATAAAATATCCGCTGGCTCAAAACCGCTTATGACAGCCGGAATATGATAATCTTTTTCGAGAAAGATGAAGCCGTTTTCTCCCATGATAGTTGCGACGTGGCCGGGGCAAAGAAAACCGTCGATATCAAATCCGTCTTTTTCTATGATTGCGCGCAGCGCCGGTTCCACGCGTTTCAGCATGGAAAATACAGAAAAATTTGAAATATCGTTCTTTATCGCCGTGTCGATCGCGGCGCATGTTCCCGGAGCCGTCGTCTCAAATCCGACACCCAAAAACACGACCTGTTTGTCCGGATTGCCTTTGGCGATGTCGACAGCGTCGACAGGGGAGTACACGATCCTTATGTCTGCGCCCATTGCGCGGCGCTTTAAAAGGGTGTCGCCACGAACACTTCCGGGGACGCGTATCATGTCGCCGTAAGACGCGATGATCAGATCATCTCTCTCGGAAAGGGAAAGGGCTGAATCTATACTATCCGAAGGGGTGACGCAAACAGGACAGCCCGGTCCGGATATTAGCTTCACCGAATCCGGAAGCAGGGTTTTTATTCCGGATTTGGCGATCGACATCGTGTGTGTGCCGCATACTTCCATTATTTTAATTTCACCTGGAGATAAGTCGTGGATCGCTTTTACAAGAAGTGAAATATTGGAAGGGTCGTCAAACGCCGGATTGAGCAATTCTTGCCACCTCCAATATGGAATCGAGGTTTTCCTCTGCCTGGACGGCATTCAGTTTCTCTATGGCAAATCCGGCGTGCACGATGACATAATCGCCGATTTTAACATCGTTTAGGAAATCGATGCGTATATTCCTTTTTATTCCTTCGACTTCTCCGACGGCATTGACCCCGTCGACGGAAGAGATGCGAAGCGGAACAGCCAAACACATTAAAGCCACCCCATTTCATTGGCGATCATGACTTGACCAAGACATATTCCCTCATCATTCGTGGAAACGCGGGAATGATGATGAACGGAAAAACCGATATCGGAAAGCTTTTTAATAAGCCTTTTAAGCATATACATATTCTGAAAAACCCCTCCGGATAAAACGACGTCGGAAAGGCCGGCTTTTTTGCGCAGAGAGGCGCAAACGTGAACTGCCGATTCAACCAGCGTGTTCATGAATTTTGCGGATATGACGCTGTTTTCGGTCCCGTGTGATATATCCGAGACGATACCGCGTATCATATCCCTGAAATCAATTATATCAATTCCGTCTTGAGCGTAAAAGGATACGGGGTAAAGTTTGTCCGTTTCGGATGCGATACTTTCAAGTATGATCGCGCCCTGTCCTTCATATGAAACGGTCTCGCGAAGCGACAATATGGCGCACACCCCGTCGAACAGACGCCCTATGCTTGACGATCTGGGGCAGTTGAAACCCGAATCGAGCATTTTAAATATTACATCGCGCGTTTCATGATCGAAAATATCGTGCGACGAAATCCCGGCGTCGCGCAAAAGAGAAAGCCCGATCCTGTATATCTCTTTAACGGCAAGGTCTCCTCCGGGAAGGGCGATGGGCCGTATAGAACCCATGCGCGAGAACTGCGAGAGATCCCCGACTAAAAATTCGCCGCCCCAGGTCGTGCCGTCTTCACCATAGCCCGCCCCGTCCCATATTATCCCGATACAAGGCGACGAAAGGTTGTTGTCCGCCATACAGGAAGCCATATGCGCGTGGTGATGCTGGATCTTGACAAGCGGCACGCAAAGTTCAGATGACTTCTCATCTGCATATACAGATGAGAAATAATCAGGATGCAGGTCACAGGCGATCAGTTTTGGATTTATATCAAACAGCTTTTCAAAATGCAGTATTTGTTCTTCGTAATGTTTTAAGGTCTCCGCGTTTTTAAGGTCCCCAATATGTTGGCTCGGGAAAACAAAACTTCCCTTTGAAAGGGCAAACGAGGCTTTCTGTTCAGCTCCGCAGGCGAGTATCGGCCCGACATTTTTTGAAACTTTTACAGGAAAGGGAACGTACCCTCGCGACCTTCTGACGGGATATTCTTTCTTGTCAAAACACCAGACGAGAGAATCGTCACAGCGGGTAAAGATATCGCGGTCGTGAAGCAGAAATCCGTCTGCAATGCCGGCAAGGGATCTTACAGCGTCATCGTTCTTAAAACAGATCGGCAGATCGGCTATGTTTGCGCTTGTCATGATAAGCGTATCGATGATGCCGCCGTCAAAAATAAGATAGTGGACAGGCGTATAGGGAAGCATTATACCGAGATATCCGTTTTCGCTTATATGTTCAAGACTGTCAGCCCGCTTTTTGAGAAGGACGATCGGGCGCATGGGGCTTTCAAGCAGGCGTTCTTCGTCTTTCGATATAATGCAAAGTTTTTTTGCGGTATCAAGGTCTTTGCACATAAGGGCAAAGGGCTTTTCATCGCGATGCTTGAGAAAGCGAAGAGACAGCGCGGTATCCCTGTCGGGAAGACATGCAAGATGGATGCCGCCGAGCCCCTTGATCGCAATTATCTTATGATCTAAAAGATACTGTTTTGCGGTTTTGATCGCATCTCCGCGGATTTTCTGCCCGTCAGCGCCGCAAAAGAAAAGAGCAGGGCCGCAGCTTTCACAGCAGTCGGGCTGCGCATGATAGCGGCGATTTTCAACATCGCTGTATTCGTCACGGCAGAGTTCACACATTGAAAAACCCGACATGGTCGTTTCTGCCCTGTCATAGGGCACATCTTTTATTATCGTGAACCTCGGTCCACAGTTAGTGCAGTTTATAAAAGGGAAGCGGTATCGTCTGTTTTCAGGGTCAAAAAGCTCTGCAAGGCAGTCTTCACATATCGCGATGTCAGGCGATACAAGCGCCGTTTTGTCGTTGTCGGCGCTGCTTGGAATAATAGAAAAACCGGAAAAATCAGCGGGAAAAGGAAGCACCTCGACATTTATACTGTCGATAAAGGCGAGCGGAGGACTGTCCTTTTTCAAATCCCGGATAAAATCAGATACGGCGTCGGGGATACCGGACAGCTCGATTTCAACGCCAAAGGTCGTGTTTTTAACAAAACCCGACAGCCCGTGGCGCATGGCCAGCTTGTGGATAAAGGGCCTGAAACCGACGCCCTGGACGATCCCGCTGATATCGATTTTTACATGAATGAGCGACATTTTGCGTTTACGCCTCTTTATTATTTGGCGTCGCCGGAGATGAAGGCGAGTCACCAAGGTTAGATGCCGGAGATGCGGGAGGTGCCGGTTTAGGAGCCGGAGCCTTTTTGATAAATGTACCTCTCACCTTGAGATCGTCTTCATTTTCAACGACCATAGAGTACTCTTTCGACATTTCGATCGCATTTCGCGTGCAGAAATCCGCACACGTCTGACAGAAAGTACACGAGCCCATATGGAATTCCATTGTGACCTGAGTACCCTCATCGGTCTCTTTGAGCGTGCGCGTGATAGCAGCAGGGGAGCAGACCCTCATGCAAAGGCCGCAGTTTATACATCTGTCCGGATGAAAAATGATTTTTCCGCGGTAATGTTCCGGCGCTTCTTTTTTTACAAACGGATATTTTTCAGTGCTCGGTTTTTTAAAAACCTGAGATACAGCTTCTTTTAAATAGGGAAATTTCATTTTTGACCCCTCTTTTTCTGCTTCATAATCTGTGCGGCAAGCGCAAGTCCGTCTATAATCGCCTCAGGCTTTGGGGGGCATCCTGCGACAGAAACGTCCACGTGGACAAATTTATCGAGAGGTCCCTCGACGGAATAACTGCCTTTGAAGACGTTGCACGACCTCGGACATGAGCCGAGCGACACAACGACTTTCGGATCCGGTATCTGCGCGAGCGTGCGTACAAGTCTGTCCTTCGACTGGGCGGTTATAGGGCCTGAAACAACGACGATATCCGCATGCCTTGGCGTTCCGGTGAGTTTAAAACCCAATCTCTCGGCGTCGTAACGCGGGGTTATCACCGATACCAGCTCAATATCGCAGCCGTTGCATGAGCCGGTGTTGATATGGTATATCCAAGGCGATTTTGACATGCTGTGTGCGATGATTTTTTTTATCATATCGTACCTCCTATAGACCAAGCCAAACAAGGATGAGACTTAAAACGGCAAGACCGGAAACAACAGACCAGTAAAATTTGAACACTTGCTCGACTTTGAGACGCGCCGTCACTGCGCGCAGCAGCGTGATCGATATAACGGTTATGGCGACGCATATAACGAAAAAGATCAAAACGTCAAGCGCAAAGATCCCCGTTGAGAACCCGCCGAGAAAGAGCGACGTGAAAAGCGCCGTCATGATAAACATCTTTATCGCATGATTGAGATTGAACACGGCAAGCGGCGTGCCGCTGTATTCGACGAGCGGCCCCTCGCATATTTCTGTCTCAGCCTCGGCTATGTCGAAAGGTCTGCTTCCGATTTCACACGGGATAACGAACAGCATGGCGATCGCCGCCGGGATCATGCTCCACTTGGATATGATCGGCCCAAATGACATTTGATATGCACAGATTTCTGTAAATGAGAAAGTTATGCCGCCGCCCATTGCATTGCCGACAGCCTTGCCGATAGACAAAAGTATGATGACAAGCGGAAGCTCATAAGACATAAGCGCGACCATCTCTCGCGAGATGCCGACGCCGGCATAAGGAGAGCCGGACGCCGCACCGCCTAAAATCAGCGAAACGGCCGGTATCGTCAAGAGATACAGGATAACTATGATATCCGCAACGCCGGCAAATGCACTGAATCCGGCTATCGGGATAAACAGCGCCGTCGCCACAAGACTTGCAAGGCCGATCGTGGATGCGATAAGAAAAGTCTTTCTTGAAGCGGCGCGCGGAACGATCGTCTCCTTACCTAAAAGCTTGAAAAAATCATACATCGGCTGAAGTATCGGGGGCCCGATACGGCGCTGCATGCGCGCGACAAGCTTTCTGTCTATACCGGCGAGGAGCAATCCGGCAATAAAACAAAAGAGGAAGCCCGGAAATATAAGCACATAGAACAAAATCATAAGTATGTTTGTCACTTTTCCTCACCGCCTTAAACAATGATAAACAGGTATACGATCATGAACGACAGGAAACAAAAAGCCCATAGCGCATAATCGCTTATAACGCCACTGTGAGCGTTGTGCATGAAGTCGAAATAATGGCGAAGGTTGTGCTTGAATCCCCAGAAGAGATCGGATCCGCCGACCTGCGAATGTTCATTCGCCTCTCCGCTGAAGAATGTATCGTATTTAGGATCAAGACCGGAAGGCGAATCGGAATGTATCTTTTTCGATAACTTCCCGCCGGAAAGTGACACGATGAAGAATGCGCATATTATAATTGCAAAAAGCGCAAGCCAGGAAATCGGACTCCAATATCCGGCGAGGGCAAATTCCGAGGAATACGCCTCTACGGTCTGCCCGGCGATCTTCTCTGCATACCCCGGACCCATAACCGAACCGATGTAATTGCCGACATTCATGACGGCGTAAACGGCCGGGTTTATAAGGTATCTCATCATATACTGCGGCAGGAGACCGGCGCCGACGCAAAGCGCGGCCATTATCCACATCGGGATGCGCATCGGTACGGGCGTTTCCCTGACTTCTTTAAATTCATCAGGAAGCTGCCCGAAGAACACCGACTGCGAAACCTTTATAAATGAGGCAAGCGTCATGACGCTTACAACAAGCGCGATGATCGTGACGAAAGCGTATCCGATATTGCCGAATTCAACGGCCTTTTCATATGTGGCCTGGTAGATAAGCCATTTTGATACAAAACCGTTAAACGGCGGAAGTCCGCTTATCGAAAATGCGCCGATCAGGAAAAGCGCGGCCGTCTGCGGCATGCGTTTTGCAAGGCCGCCAAGCTTGTCAAGATTTGTCGTTCCGGTCGCGTAGAACACAGCGCCGGCACAGAGGAACAAAAGCCCTTTGAATAAAGTGTGGTTTATCGCGTGATAAAGACCGCCGGTCACACCCAGCGCCGTCGCAAGGCCGATCGCCGTCATGACATATCCGACCTGCGAAATGCTGTGGAAAGCAAGCAGCCTCTTGAAATCTTTTTGAGCAAGCGCCATCGTAACGCCGATAAACATGCTCAGCGTACCTATCAGGACCAGTATGAACTGAAGGGGAGCAAGATTCATGCTTCTAAACAGGAAATACACGATCCTTATAATGCCGTATATACCGGCTTTTGTAAGGACGCACGATATTATGACCGAAACGGAAGATGGCGCCGCGGCGTTGGCATCGGCCTCGACCGGGTGGAAGGGGACGACGAACGCCTTGACCGCAAATCCGGTAAGAAGCAGCGTAAACGCAAGGATGGTTGCCGGCTGCAAGTTGTTGTGAAGCAGCACCGAAAGCTGCGCAAGGTTCAGTGTGTGGAATTGCGAATACAAAATTGTTGTTCCGATAAGGATGCAGCTTGAGCCGATAACACCGATGACAAGGTATTTAAACGCGGCCTCAAGAGCGCCCTCAGACCTGTTGCGGAAAGCGGTCAGCGCGACAGCCGCAAAAGTGAGAATCTCGACCATGATGAACATATTGAAAAGGTCGCCTGAGAGAACGAGACCCATAACCCCGCCTGAAAGCATAAGGAAAAGCGTAAAATATTTTTCAAGGGTATCGTCGCGGCTCATGTATTTGAATGAGAATACGCCCGCAAGAAGCACCGCGACCGAGACGAGGATCGCGAAAAACAGGTTCAGCTGGTCGACGACAAGGCATATACCGATCGCATAGTCGGCGACAGGGGACCAGTTGCCGAGCCAGTATGTGATCACCTCTCCGTCGATCATGATCGGCTTTATAAGGAATGCTATAAATACCGAAGAGGCAAGCATCGCCGCAAATACGACGATATTTCTCAATACTTTGTTTTTCCCGCAGAGCACCGTCAGAAACGCGCCCAGGAAAAGAACCATAATAGCGAGGATCGGAAAATGTTGAATCATCCGCGAAGCCTCCTTATCTGGCCTGCATCCAGAGTGCCGTATTCTTGCTTGATTTTAATGACAAGCGAAAGCGCAAGCGCCGTGACGCACGCGCCTATAACGATCGATGTAAGCGTCAGAGCCTGCGGAACCGGGTCGACAAAGAACGTGCCGGGATCAAGCTCGTTTATCGTGAATATAGGAGCTGTGCCTCCTGGATTGAAACCGACACTGACTATCAAAAGGTTTATGCCGTAATCAACGATTCCCATACCTATGACGATCTTCATTATGTTCTTTTTCGCCATCATCGTATAAAAGCCGATGGCGATAAGAAATACAGAACCTATATAATTGACTATAATCAATCCATTCACCTCACTTGTGCTCACTGTCGCTGTCGGGGGCAAGAAGACTTACCATCAGAAGAATCAGAAAGCTGACTCCAGTGAGGACCTTGAAACCGACGGCATAGTTCATAAAGGCGATCGTTCCGGAACTCAGCAGGTCGCCGATCGCGCCGTTGTTGAAGAACACGTTTCTGCAGAAATTCAAACCGAAAAAGATGCCGAGAAGAGCAAGACAGGTATAGCATATCGCGGCGATCGCTTCGCCTTTGCGTATGACCTCCATATTTATGGCGCTCGACGCCGTCTTAAATCCGTAACCGAGATATATCAGTACGGCAGACGCCGCGATCATTACGCCGCCCTGGAAGCCGCCGCCGGGGCTTAAATTGCCGTGAAGAATGATATAAAAACCGAATACAAGGGAAAGGGGAGTGAAGATATCGGCCGCATCTTTCACGATTATATGCCGGACATTAATGTTCTTCTTCATCGTGATCGTCCTCCCCCCATTTTTTGGATTTGCGCAGGATAGCCATAGAGCCCGAGATCGCGGTCAACAGTATAAATGACTCGCCCATGGTGTCGTAGCCCCTGAAGTCGAAAACGATGGCCGTTACAGCGTTGACCGCCTTCGTTTTATCAAGGTTTTCACTGACGATTATATCGGCAACGCCAGTCGCGTCAGACAGATCGTAATGCTGCGGGTCGTTGTAAAGAGAGACAGCATCCATGTCGCTACTTATGGTGTTCTGGAAGGACATCATGTTAAAAGCGCCCCATATCCCGGCAGCAAAGAAAATAATGAGAGACGCGAAAATAAACACTTTTTTCATTTTTCGTCGCCCCCTTTGACTTTTCTCAGGGCTGCGATAAAGATAACAGAGGAGAGCACCGCTCCGACCGATGCCTCGGCGATCGCGACATCCGGCGCATGAAGCAGTATGAATTCGAGAGCAACAAGGCCGCCCGTCACCCCGAGCGCGATTATAGATGACAAAAGTTTTTCAAAAGATACGGCCATGATCGCGGATACGATGATCCCGATCATAACAAGTGTGTTAAGAATCACAATGCCGTCAATCATTCGGATCATCCTTTCCGTATTCGTCGCATACCATTTCTTTGTCGGGGCGTATGCCGTATCTATACGCGCCCCTGCATATCTCATGGCTTGCGATCGGGTTTGTAAGCACAATAAGAAGGGCGACAGCAATGATCTTTATGATCATCGCCGGGCTTCCGGCACATGCGATCGCATATATCAAAGCGCCGATAAGTGTGCCGATTACTCCAAGCGTCGCAATATTTGTGCTCGACTGCATGCGGCAAAAAGCATCCGGCATTCTAAGGATGCCGATCGTTCCGGCAAGCGCGAAGAAACATCCGCAGGCCATGAACACATCCATAATTATTCTCAAAGTTGTACTCATAACCGACCACCCAAGTACCTTCCTATAAGCGTCGTGCCGATAAAACCGAGAAGCGCCGTCACAAGCGCGACGTCAAGGTATATCGACCTTCCAGTGAATACGGAAAACATGACCAGCGCGACAGTCGCCAATATGTCGATAGCGTCCGCTGCGACAGCGCGGTCAGCGGCGCTTGGACCTTTTGCAAGGCGGATAAAGAGAGACAGCGCCAGCAGTATGTAAAATAAACCAATAACAATAAATTCAGTCAATCCCATATCCTCCTTATCCATTTTTCCATAGTTCCCTTTATCAAATCGCCGGCAGATATAGGATCCTGAGACTTAACGTCGATCCAGTGTACGTAATAGACCGTCTGCCCGTCATCGTCGGCGATATCCATAGTGATCGTGCCCGGCGTCAATGTTATAGAATTTGCCAGCATCGTAAGACCGTATTCCGATTTTATACCGACCGGTACTTTAACGATGCCCGGATTTACGGGAAGACTCGGCCTGAGGGATCGGAAAGCGACATCGATATTTGCTTTGATAAGTTCAATAACAAAGATGACAAGTGAGTAGAAAATAAAGATCACGAGACGAACGGGGTTAAACAGGTAAAACGCTTTGCTGTGGATGAAGAATCTCGCGGTAAAAATAGCGACGACCACACATACGATCGCGCCGATCACAAGCTCCTGCGCCGCAAACGACCATGTGAACAATATCCATGCGGCGTAGCAGAAAATAAAAGTGGAAACAACCGAAGAAAATCTGGTCTTTGGCAAAGGAACACCTCCCTCAATATTTGCAGGTTTTTATTGCAGCTTATGAGATGCTTTTTTGATTATCTCATCGCAGAGCTTTTCTATGCCGCTTCCATCTTTGACGGAGACAGGGATAAGCAAAGCTTTGGGATTGACGTCGCTGAAAAGCTGCTTGACCTTTTCAAGGTCAAAATCAAAAAAGGAAAGCATGTCGATCTTGCTGACGGCAAGGATGTCGACACGCGAAAACAAAAGAGGGTATTTTTCGATCTTGTCGTCGCCTTCGGGCACGCTGAGAAGACCAATGCACATATCTTCACCGAGATCGAACTCCGCAGGGCAGACAAGATTGCCTATGTTTTCGATAAAGATGATATCTGTATCATCCAGATCAAACATAGGAAGGATATGATCTATAGCCATTGCTTCTATATGGCAAGCGCCGTCGGTATTAAGCTGCACCACCGGTATGCCGAGCGCATCCATTTTTTTTGCGTCTATATTTCCGGCGATGTCTCCTTCAACAACCCCGATCCTGAAGCCTTTCACCTTGAGCCTTTCAATCACAGAGGTGATGAGACTGGTTTTACCGGCGCCAGGCGAACCCATGACGTTTATCATGAATACTTTTTTAAAAGACAGTTTTTCCCGAAGTGAGGCGCTGCAGTCCTCGTTCCATTCAAGAATCTGCCTGACAACACGTATCTCCACTATTCCACCTCCAAACTTTCGATTAAAAACTCCGTACCCGAAACAAGATTTATATTGCCGCTTCCGCATTTTGGGCACCTTATTTTGTGCTTATCGATCGCACCTTCACAGCCGCAGTCTTTACATCGAACGACGGCCGGGATGCGATCTATAACAAGCCTGGCATTTTCTGCGATGGTGCCGCGGCTGGCCAAATTGTAATATTCCTGGATAAATTGCGGGATCGCATCGGAAAAATCGCCGATCTTGAGCTTTATGGAAAGAACGCGCGATGCGCCGTGCTTGTCCGCCTCAGATATGGCGATATTCAAAATGCTTTTTGTTATTGCCATTTCGTGCATACGCGCTACCTGTCAAGACAGGAGAAGCACGGATCAATGCTTGCAATAATAAGACCCGCGTCTGCGATAGTATTGTTTTTCAGCATTACGGGCACCGTCGGCGCGTTTTTGAACGTCGGCACATGTATGCTGACACGGTAATTCGTCTGTCCGCCGTCGGTCACGATTTTATACACGACCTGGCCGCGGGGCGCCTCTGTCCGGGAGATGAATTCACCAGCGGGGACTTTCGGTATCTTTGTCCCGAGATTGATCGGACCCTCGGGAAGGGAACCCAAAGCCTGGCGGATTATCTTTATGCTTTCATAGCATTCAAGCACCCTGACGACGACCCTTGCGAACACATCGCACGAATCTGAGGTCGGCGCATCAAAATCAAAATCGTCATACGAAGAATAAGGTGCGTCTTTGCGTATATCCGTCTTTACCGCCGACGCCCTTGCATGAGGGCCGACGGCGCCGAGTCTGACGGCGTCGTCCGTCGACATTATACCGACGCCTTTCGTCCTCATCGCGATAGTCTTGTCCGATATGAGGATGTCTCTTATGCGGTTCAGCTGCGTCTCTATTGTATCGAGAAGCGACAGGATCTTGCGGCGTTTATCGTCGTCTATATCCCTTCTGGAGCCGCCTATCGTGATCATGCCGTAGTTTACGCGGTTGCCCGATATCTCCTCCAAAATATCCATGACGATCTCACGCTGATTAAAAATGTGCATGAAAACACTGTCGTGGCCGATAAGATGGCTTGCGATCCCGAGTAGAAGGAAATGCGAGTGCAGTCTTTCAAGTTCAGACATTATGACCCTGATATACTGACCGCGCTTCGGCACCTCAAGTCCTGCGATATTTTCTATCCCAAGGGCATATGTCAAACTGTGAGAGTGAGAGCATATACCGCAAACCCTTTCGACGAGCACAAGGGTCTGGATAAAATTTTGCTGCGTGGCAAGCTTCTCTATCCCGCGGTGGTTGTATCCGACAAAAACATCGGCACCAGTTATAACTTCACCATCGGTATAGAGTTTGGCATGTACCGGTTCTTCAAGCGCCGGGTGATAGGGCCCGATAGGAATGGTATAACTCATAATTCCTCCTGAAAGTTATTAAAAAATTTTAGATGGACAAAAGGAGCAAAACTCTCATGAAAATGCAAAAAAACAATAAAAACAGACAGTTAATGCAGTAAATGCCCACTTAATGTCTTATTATATAAATTTTTCATTATTTATACAAGAGCAAAAGGCATAGATATTACAAATAAAACAAAAAATTAACGAAAAAAATCACTTAAAAATTATATTTTAAAGGAGATACAACAGGTTTAGAGAAAAAAAGTACACATTTAAACGACAGGGATGTCGAATCGTTGAAGATCGAGCGATTGACATGAAACAGGGGGCAATATAAAATAAAAAAAATAAAAAAAAGGAGATGATTCGGTTGAAAGTAGTACTTATAAATGGAAGTCCGAGAGAAAACGGCTGCACGTTCACGGCGTTATCCGAGATAAAGATGCAGCTTGAAAAAAACGATATAGAAGCTGAAATATTCCACATCGGGAAGGGACCCATTCGCGGGTGCACGGCATGCGGCGTCTGCAAGAGGGAAAAACTGGGGCACTGCGTATTTTCCGATGACAGGGTCAATGAATGTATAGAGCGTCTGAATGCTGCCGACGGCATGGTTATCGGGGTGCCGGTATATTACGCGGGACCGGCGGGCAGCGCGATGGCTTTTATGGATAGGATCTTTTATTCCAAAAAATCGTTTGCCAACAAGGTCGGCGCCGGCATCGTCAGCTGCAGGAGAGGCGGAGCGAGCGCGACGTTTGACAGACTTAATAAATATTTCGCAATATCGTCGATGCCGATAGCCACGTCCCAGTATTGGAACAGTGTGCACGGCAACACGCCGGATGAGGTGAGACAGGATCTGGAAGGCCTTCAGGTGATGAGGATGCTTGCGAACAACATGGCTTGGCTTTTAAAGTGCATAGAGGCCGGCAAAAACAGCGGCGTTCCGTATCCTGCGACAGAGCCGCGGGTGTTGACAAGCTTTATAAGATAAATAGAAAACAAATAAAAAGCCACCGGGAAAACCGGCGGCTTTTTTCATATAAGCGCGAGACTTTTGAGGATAAGTATAAAAATGAATATTGTAAATATGCACAGGCCGGTCGTCATAACGACAAGTTCGCCCGCAAGCTCGTGGTCAAGTCCGAAATAATAGGCCATATTATAGCTTGAAACCGCAACGGGAGACGCCGTCATCGCGAGCAGTGCGACGATCTCCACATCTTTGAACCCGAGAAGGGCTGCCGCCGTCAGCGCGACTCCAGGAACTATCAAAAGGCGCACGGCGCAGGAAGTCAGTATGTATTTCATATTTTTAAGCGAGCTTGCGATAGTAAACTGCCCGCCGAGCATCATAAGCGCAAACGGGGTGCTCACAGCGGCGATATTTCCCATTGCTTTGTCGAGAAACGATGGCAGCGGAAGCGCCAGCAGAGACCAGCAGATACCGATAAGGGTGGAAACGATAAGCGGGTTTTTCGCGATATCAAAGAGCAGCTTTTTGTAATCCACTTTATCCGCGTCCTGGCTGTAATAAGACAGGACAAAAACAGCGAGCGCGTTGAATATCGGGACCATGATCGCGATAAGCGTAAGCGCAGTGCCTGATGCGCGCTCTCCTAAAATAAGGGTTGCCATCGGCAGCCCGAAAAGCAAAAAATTGCTCCTGTACGCGGCCTGGACCATAACGCCGACTTTCTTCCGGTCTTTTACGAAAACGGGGAAGATAAGCATCGTAAGGCCGAATGCCAGAACGGTCGTCGCGATCGCGAAGATCAGAAGCCTTGGAGAAAAAGCATCTCCCAAGTTTGTCTTATATATATTATAAAACAGCATTACAGGGAAGATCGCGCGGAAACAAAGCTTGTTGCCTTTGTTTATAAAATCATCGTCGATCAGTTTCATGCGTCTCGCGATAAAGCCGAAGAACAACATGAGAAACATCGGCATTACGACATTTACTGAAAAAAGAAAATTCTCCATAAAAAGAGATCCCCAAAAATCGAAGGATCTTATTCTCACCTCGCAAAGCTGCAGTCGATCAAAGAAAATGCATATGCCGTCAAAAGACATATGCGTATATTTGTTTTAATAAAGTATATCAGAAATGATATTGTATGTAAATAAGAAGTGTCTCAAGTATGGGCGGACGCGGTAAATTATTGTTGAAATAGAAAATCCGGTATGCTATAATAAAGCCCGCAAGTGTGGCAGGATCTGCGCTTGAAACCTATAATTGCCGGTGTGATGAAATTGGTAGACGTAGTGGACTCAAAATCCACCGGTGGCAACACCGTGCCGGTTCGAGTCCGGCCACCGGCACCACGTCGCCGCAAGCTTCATATCGCTTGCGGCGACTTTTTATACCTCGCATCAAAAGTCACCTCGCGCTCATGCCGCTGCGTCTCCTTTCCGCAAAAGGTCACGCTCGGCGCGCCTGTTCTCTTGTAAACGCGCTCACAACGGCGCGCTGTCGATACCAACCTTTTGCGGGTTCCAGAGTTTGTCGTTATCATTATTTTTACCATTCCACATGGATGAGATCATCCATGGGGACCCTTTTTTATTATAAGTTATCGAATGATATCGTATAGTAAAGATAAAACAGATCGGGGACAATGCACAGATCATATGAAACAAAGCGGAGAATCATTTGAAACGTCTCATACTTTGATTTTTTATAAAAGATGGTATAATAAAGCAGAGGTGGGATTTATGGGCTCTTCAAAAAATCAAGAAACAGTCACGGTAAAAGAAAAACTGATCCTTGCCGGACTTGAAGAGATAGAAAAGCATGGGATAGAAGGGTGCTCTTTAAGAAAAATAGCGGCGGAATGCGGCGTATCATGTGCAGCGCCTTATAAGCATTTTATCGATAAAAGGGCGTTTATTGTTGAGATAATAAAGTATATAAACAACAAATGGTATGCAAGGCAGGATATCATAACCGCGCAGTACGGCGGGGATACGAGAAAACTGCTTACAAAAATGAGCCTCGAATATATACGGTTTCTCCTTGAAAATCCGAACTTCAGATCCATAATCATGTTTCGCGACAACGATATGGATCCAGAGCACATAAAGATGAAATCCGAACTCAGCGAATGCACCAAATATTTTATACATAAATATTGCGAAGAGGTAGGAATGGATAAGGAGACGGAGATACGCAAGACATTTGTTGTGCGCTCTATAATATACGGCGCGGCTTTGATGATGGATAACGGCGAGCTTAAGAAAACCCCGGAAAACTTCGCTGCGATAGAAAGGACGATAGACAGGGAGTTTGAACTTGATTAAGCTTATTAAATTTCTGACAAATATCCAAATCAGAAAAATCATGCGGTAAAATGTTTATATTGAGCATATAAAGAGGCGGAAAGGGCATAAACCCTTTCCGCATTTTTTGTATATATATAGCGGATTAAAATGCGCGCCTTTGATGAAACACAAAAAGTTGCGCATTGACAAAAATTTGGAAATAGTGTAAAATAATCTTGGTTATCGCTGTTAACCAAGATTATTATTTGTAGTTATTTGGAGGTTAAGAGTTGAGAGAATATGTGATAATGACCGATTCGTCCTGCGATCTTCCCGCAAGTTTTGAAGAGAGATACGGATTATCCGTTATACCGCTGTCCGTGGTGATCGACGGCAAGACATTTTTCAATTATCTCGACGGGAGAGAGATAGGATTCAAAGAATATTATGCGCTTTTAAGACAGGGGAAAAAGGCGACCACGTCGGCGGTAAATATCGATGCTGCAGTAAAAGCAATGGAGATTGTTTTGGAATCCGGAAAAGACATTCTGTTTTTGGCGTTTTCTTCGGGGCTGAGCTGCACATATGCGTCGGCTGATGCGGCGGCAAAGGAAATGTCGGCAAGATATCCGGACAGAAAGGTATATGTTGTAGATACGCTGTGCGCGTCTTTGGGGCAGGGACTTATGGTATATCTCGCTGCGCAGCAGAAAGAAAGCGGCAAATCCATGGAAGAGGTGCGCGATTTTGTCGAGAAAAACAAGCTGCACCTGTGTCACTGGTTCACAGTTGAAGATCTGCATCACCTGAAACGCGGAGGAAGGATATCCGCGGCAACGGCGCTGGTCGGAACGGCCCTCGGGATCAAACCCGTTATGCACATGGACAACAACGGCAAACTTGCAAGCGTTGGAAAGGTGCGCGGAAGGCAGGAGTCGATAAAGGCGCTTGCGCAGAAAATGAAACAGAGTGCGATTGACGCTGAAAATCAGACGGTATTCATAAGTCACGGAGACTGCGAAGACGACGCAAAAACGCTTGCGTCGATTATAAAAGATGATTTGAAGGTAAAAGATATCATGATAAATTACGTTGGCCCCGTTATAGGGACGCATTCAGGCCCGGGTACGCTTGCGTTATTCTTCATCGGGAGCGAAAGATAACAAAATAATTGTGTAAAGTAAAAAGGCGCAAAGTGGTGTTAACGCTTTGCGCTTTTTTGTTTTATATTCAAAAATCATGCTATAATAAATTAAACCCAACAAGATCAAAGGAGCGGGATCTGGCCATGAAAAAAGCGATCGTACTCGGTGGAGGGGGCTCACGTGGAGCGTATCAAGCCGGAGTGTGGAGCGCCCTGCGCGATGAAGATATGACATTTGATATAATAACGGGCACATCCATCGGTGCGCTCAACGGCGCGCTTATGGCGCAAGACGATTATAGCGCAGCGCTTTCAATATGGGAGAATATATCGGTCGATCAGATTATTAAAGATGGGATAAACCTTGATATATCGATCCCGTTTATGCTGGAGCAAAAGGAAAAACTGGGGCCTTTTTTCAAACAATACCTGACAAACAACGGTGCGGACATAACGCCCCTTCGCAAACTTATAGAGAAGACGATAGACGAAGATAAGGTGCGAAGCTCCCAGGTCGAATACGGGCTTGTAGCTATGCAGTTTCCATCTTTAAAACCAATGGAGCTTTCAAAAGATCAGATACCGGCGGGGCAGCTTCACGACTGGCTTATGGCGTCGGCGGCGTGCTTTCCCGCATTTCCGATGATGAAGATAGACGGAAAATCTTATGTGGATGGCGGATTTTACGATATTCTGCCCGTGGATTTTGCGCTGAGGCTTGGGGCGGAGGATATACTTGCGGTGGATCTTGAGTTTTCTCCGTCGCATCCGGAATATCAAAATCGGCCTTTTATAACGTATGTAAAACCTTCTTGGAATCTCGGATCGATACTGTTGTTTGAAAATGAGATCATAAGAAAAAACATGCTTTTGGGGTATTATGACGCGAAAAAAACATTTGGGAAGTATATCGGGTTCAGATACGTATTTGACAAAGCGTCGATATCGGAAAGGCATCTTGCGGCGGCGAAAAAGCTTTCGCTGATGATCGGCGCGATTGAAGCTGATTTGGACGAATCCAAACCACAGATGCTGCGGATCGGGCGTTTCCCGATGACGAGCGAGATATGCGAACACACATCGGGAAAGCGGCTTACATATTTGGATTATCTCATACGCAGCCTTGAGATAGGCGCGGAAATATTGGAAATGGATCATCTCAAAGTTTATAAGTTGCAGGATATGGTCGACGAAATAGCAGATAAAATAAGCGAATTGGATATGCAGAACGGCGACAGATCCTCGTCTATCACAACGGGAAATCGCCATGCAAAGGAATTTATGGCGGCGCTGAATCTTGTGGAGAGGAAAGAGGTGCTTTGCTCTATATACAAAAGCATAAAAGAGGCAAAAGATGTTCAGAAAGAAGCAAAAAATATAGCCGAGGCATACCCGAAAATACTGGCGGGGGCCCTGGGAATTTTTATGATATAGAGGATAAACAGCCCATAAAACAAAAAGAGATATGGCAAAGATGCCATATCTCTTTTGTTTTTAATTAAATGTTTCAGTTTTTTTCGGCGGTGCCGTCGAATTCTATCTCTGTGCTTGTCGGAGCGACGCATATGAAGGTGTTTCCGGGGCATACCTTAAGTTCAGAGCCATCCGATACCGTGTATTTAAACATATCGTCTGTATCGTCGCGCGACCATGAGATCGGTATATATTTGCCGTCGCACACGTAATATCCGTCGCCTTTCCCGGTGGTGTCGATGGTTATCCATCCGAGAGAGCTGTTCTTTATATTCGCGGTTTTCATCTTTAAGATAAAAAGATTTTTTACAGCGACCTGCGCATCGTATTCGGCGTCCATGTGGGGCTCTCCAAATTGAAAACGGTTGAAAAGTCCGGTTTCCCCGTCATATATAAACGAGGGGGATATGTAAGAAGAATAAGGAACCTTTACTTCTGAGACCGCCGTGCCCGCTTTCGCGCTGTGATCCTTGTCGAAATTAAACGGGCGAACAGGCTCATCGAGGTCAATGGGGCTTTTCAATTTTGAAAGAGCCTCTTCGATCCTTTCTCCGGTTGTGAAAACGCTGTGCTCAAGACCGTTCTTTTTCCGGCGTTCCGCATCGCGGTAGTAGAGAGATCCTTCCCATCCGCCGCGGATCCCGTCGAGCCATACGATCCTGTTTTTGGAAAGCTGATTATAAGCAAGCTCGCTTGCTCCGAAATGCATGTATATCGCGTTGTAAGCCATAGCGACGTCTATATAGTAAGGGCGAGAGCTTCGGACTGTTCCTATTCTGCCGACATCGGAAGAGTCCTGAAATATTGCCAAAAACCTGCTTATCCGCCCTTCTGCGAGCATTTCGTAGATTATATCGGCTTTGGATATGCCGCACTGGGGAAGAGACTGCTTAAGGTTATTTATCATTATAGCGACGGGTTTGCGCATGGTTTTACTTTCTTCGATCCCATCGATAAGGCCGGTAAGGGGATTGACGGGTCCTGTCGGCTCCTCTTCCTTAGGGGTGGTATCGACAGCAGGAAGGGTGACTTTTTGGACGACCGGGGGAGTATCAACGGGAGACGGTTCAACGACCGGCGCATCTTGAGAGCATGCAGCCAAAACAAAGATCATTGCGAAAAGCAAACACAGAAATCGTTTCATTTAAACACCCCTAAATAAAAGTTTGAAAATTATCTGCTGAAAGGGTCTTCGTCTATATCGCGCTCTTTTAAAAGAGAGGTTATTATTTCGTTGTAGATTTTTTCGGCGTATTTGCGGAAATTGCGCTCAAGCATCGCGCCCTGCTGCGGGGTGACGACCATGAGGGAAAGAGACAGTACCGTATCGCCGCTGTCTCTCATCGACAGGTTGACCGTGTAGTTATTGTCGCTGTGCTTGTCGACAGATGTCGATATCGCCGCATTGCGTTTTATTTCGCGTACGACGCGAACGGCCGCGCTTTGTGCTTTTTCCCTAACCGGAGAGGGGAGATCGTGCTCAAACACCTTTGCAGCATATCGGCCCTTTTCGGTTATGACGTAAAGATGGGATTTCCCGTCCGCTATTTCCGAGACATGCCCCGTACCTATAAGCTCGCGGAAGGCCTCGGCAAATTCAAAATAACCGAACCCGCCGTCTATAAGGCAGATATCAAGGAGAGAGCTTTCCGTCACCGCTATGGGTAAAAACGACATGACGAACAATATTAAAAATTTAACTTCGGATTTTTCCCGGATAAATCCGTATCTAGGCATTGAAACACCCCATCGAGGAAAATCATTTTTATTATTATAACATATATTGTCGAATAAAAGCTACGTATTGAACGCCATATTTTAAACAGACGTGAAAAAAACGCAAAAATTATAAAAATAGTCAAGAAAAAGCGGAGCGAATCCGCTTTATTTATTTATCTTGTTAATTGACTAAAGCGATAAAAGATTGTATAGTGTGGATATTATATTGCGGGGGATTTTAACAGCGATGAATATTATGGATAATTTTTCATGGAGCGACAGAACGGTCTTTAAATTGAGAGGGCTATATGAGAGCTATGGCTATGATCAATACCACACGAGCAAATTCGAACCATATGACATATATCAGGAAAACAGAAGTTTTCTGCAAAATAAAACGGTGATCTCGTTTTCGGATCCTTACGGGCGTCTTATGGCTTTAAGACCGGACGTCACGATGAGCATAGTGAAGAGCACCGCGCCGGAGACCGATCTGAGAAAAGTTTATTATGTAGAAAACGTTTTTCGGCTTGATAAAAGCACAAGAGAATACAGGGAAATAGAACAGATAGGCATCGAGGCAATAGGGAATAAGGACGAATATTTGGAGGCCGAGGCCCTGATTCTTGCGCTTAAAACCCTTGAAACAATAAGCGATAAATATATCTTAAGCACGGGGCACATGGGGTTTGTCTCCGCGATGCTTGATGCATGCGCATTGAATGACGACGACAATAAAGCGGCGCTTGACGCGTTGAGGAATAAAAACCTTGCAAAACTTCGCAAAATAAGCGAGCGCAGCGGCCTTTCAAAAGAATGGAGAGAGATTCTCGAGGAGACGGCCTCAATATGCGAGCCTGCAAGTATCGGGATAACAAAACTCAAACAACTGTCAAAAACCGATGAAATGGATAAAGCGGTTTTGGAGATCGAACGATCGTATAACGCCATAAATGCCCTTGGATACGGGGAAAAAGTGCGGCTGGATTTTGCGATCATAAATGATATGGACTATTACAACGGGATAGTTTTGCAGGGATATATAGAAGGAATACCTCGGGCGGTCCTTTCCGGGGGAAGATACGATCTTCTTATGAAAAAATTCGGCAAACCACAGTCTGCGTTAGGGTTTGCATTGTATTTAGGAGAGCTGACAAGGTTTTTCACTTCACATGCAAAAAAAGGTATAGACGTACTTTTGATAAGGGGAGACACACCAATTGAGGTCGCGCTTATCACGGCGGACAGGTTTATAAAAGAAGGACTTCGGGTTTCCGTCGAAAAAAACATGTCATATGCGACAGATGCAAAAAAGATATTAAAGATAAAAGAAAACGGCGATACGGAGGAATACATAAAATGTTAAATATTGCTCTTCCTAAAGGGAGATTGGGAGATGCGGCTTATCGCAGTTTTGCGGATATAGGATATGCGTGCGATGGAATAGAGGAGGAAAACAGAAAGCTGATCTTCGAAGATACCGACCTTGGAGTGAGATACATATTGGTAAAGCCGGCAGACGTTGCGGCATATGTAGAACACGGAGCGGCGGACATCGGGATCGTCGGGAAAGACATAATTATGGAGACAGAACCGGATGTATTCGAGCTTTTCGATATGAATATCGGAAGGTGCTTTGTCGCGGTATCCGCCAAAAATGATTGGAGGTCCGATATTAATCGCCCGCTCAGAGTGGCGACGAAATATCCCAACATAGCGCGCCGGTATTACGCAGAAAAAAATATGCAAATAGAGGTCATAAAACTTAACGGAAGTATAGAATTGGCGCCGATAGTGGGTTTGTCGGATGTTATAGTCGACATTGTCGAAACAGGCAAAACGCTCGAAGAAAACGATATGCGGGTATATGAAAAGATCTCCGATTCAAGCGCGTGGCTCATCGCGAACAAAAGCAGCTACAGATTTAAAAAAGAAAGGATCGACGCTATCGTCCGGGCACTGGGAGGAGAAATATGATAGAAATATTAAAATATAAATCGTCCGATGAAGTTTGTCTATTGCGGAACAGATCGTCAAAACCCGATCCCGATGTGGAGCTTGCGGTGGCAGACGTGCTTAAAAACGTCAAGGACCGGGGCGATGCGGCGGTGCTTGAATATACGGAAAAATTCGACGGGGTGAAACTTTCAGATTATAAGACTAAACAAGAGGAAATAGATGAAGCATACAAGACAGTCGGAGAAAAATTCATTTCCGACCTTAAAGCTGCGGCGGAAAATATAAGGGCATTCCATGAAAAGCAAGACCGGTATGGGTTTGAAATCAAAAGAGAAGACGGGGCGGTCGTCGGGCAAAGGGTCATGCCGCTGTCGTCGGTCGGGATCTATATACCCGGCGGCACGGCAAGCTATCCGTCAAGCGTTCTTATGAACGCGATCCCCGCGAATATCGCGGGCGTCGAGAGGATCGTTATGATGACGCCGCCCGGTAAAGACGGGAAAATAGCGGCGCCGATATTGGCGGCGGCAAAGGTCGCGAAAGTTACGGAAATATATAAAGCAGGCGGAGCGCAGGCTGTCGCGGCGCTTGCATACGGAACGGAAAGCGTCAGAGCGGTCGACAAAATAGTGGGGCCGGGAAATGTCTTTGTCGCGACTGCGAAGAAAATGGTGTTTGGAGTTGTTGACATCGATATGATAGCGGGCCCCAGCGAGATATTGATCGTCGCTGACAAAAGCGCAAGCCCTGAGTATATAGCGGCCGACATGCTGAGCCAGGCAGAGCACGACAAACTGGCATCTGCGATGCTTATATGTGACGACATGGAACTTGCGCTAAAGGTGCAAAGCGAAATAGAAAAGCAGCTTTCAAAACTTCCGAGGAGGGATATAGCCGAGATTTCCATAAAGGACAACGGAAAGATAATAATTGTCGGCGATATAGAGCAAGGCATCGAGATAGCAAATATTATATCGCCGGAGCATCTCGAACTTTGCATAAGGGATCCGTTTGACGGGCTTTCAAAAGTGAAAAACGCGGGAAGCGTATTTTTGGGGCACTATTCTCCCGAGGCTCTCGGCGATTATTTCGCGGGGCCGAATCACACGCTGCCGACGTCGGGCACGGCACGCTTTTCAAGTCCTCTTTCGGTTGACGAATTCGTAAAACGCAGCAGCTTTATATACTATACGAAAGAGGCGCTGGGGAAAGCAAAGGATCCTATCATGCGCTTGGCAGAAAAAGAAGGGCTTGACGCGCACGCAAAAAGCGTCGCTGTGAGATTCGAGGCTGATCAAAATGAGTGATTTTTTGGATAAAAGGCTGTCTGCGCTTGTGCCGTATACCCCGGGTGAACAACCAAAAGGCATAAAGGGGCTTATAAAGCTGAACACCAATGAAAATCCGTTCCCGCCGTCTCTTAAAGTCGTAAAAGCTCTTGGAAAAGAGAGCATTAAAGGCTTGAGACTTTACCCGGATCCGAGCTGCACCGATTTGAGAAAAGCCATAGGATCTTTTTATGATGTCGATACGGACCGAATATTTGTAGGCAACGGAAGCGACGAGATTCTCGCGTTCTGCTTTTACGGATTTTGCCAAAACGGGGCGGCGTTTCCGGATATCACTTACGGCTTTTATCCGGTGTTTTCTGATATGTTCGGGATCAAATATAAAACAGTCGCGCTTAAAGAGGACTTTTCGATAGACGTAAAGGATTATGAGAATATAAAGGCAACGATCTTTATCGCAAATCCGAATGCCCCGACTGGACTGTGTCTTCCTACTGAAAGGATAGAAGAACTTCTTATACAGGATAAGAACAGGCTTGTTGTGGTAGATGAAGCTTATATCGACTTCGGCGGAGAAAGCTCAATATCTCTTTTGAAAAAGCATGCAAATCTTTTGATAGTTAATACTTTTTCAAAATCGCGGCAGATGGCCGGGGCGCGCCTTGCATTTGCGATCGGTGATAAGGGCATTATAGACGATCTCAACACCATGAAATACAGTTTTAACCCGTACAGCGCCAATCGCGCGGCGCTTATAGCGGGAGAGGCCGCGATGAAAGACCGAGAGTATTTTGAAAAATGTAAGCAAAAAGTCATTGAAAACAGAGAGTACTGCGCAAGCGCGCTTAAAAACCTCGGATTTAGGGTCCTTAACAGCGCTGCAAATTTCATTTTTGTATCGCCGCGCGGGATGTCGGGCAGGGAATATTATGAGGCATTGAGAGAAAACGGGATACTCGTCAGATATTTTGACCGCGACAGGCTTAAGGATTTTGTGCGGATCAGCATAGGGACGAGAGATCAGATGGATACGCTTGTAAGCGTGACGGAAAGCATCTTGAGATAGGGGGCGCAGACATGAGAAAAGCTGATATCAAAAGGAAAACAAGGGAAACCGACATAACGCTCGATCTCGATCTCGACGGTAAGGGCGAGTCTAAAATAGATACCGGATGCGGATTTTTAAACCATATGTTAGAGCTTTTTGCAAAGCACGGGCGTTTCGACATGGATTTGAAATGCGTCGGTGATATGGACGTTGACGCACATCACACGGTAGAAGATGTGGCGATCGTTCTCGGACAGGGATTTGACAAGGCGCTTGGAACAAGACAGGGTATAACGCGGTACGGGGATATAATACTTCCAATGGACGAGGCGCTTGTTTTGGCCGCCGTCGACATAAGCGCGAGGGCGCATCTGTCATGCGGACTCAGTATACCGTCGCAGAAGGTCGGCGATTTCGATACGGAACTGGCAAAAGAGTTTTTTGAAGGGTTTTCGCGTGCGTCTGGGATCTGCATACATTTAAAGCAATTCTCGGGAGAAAACAGCCATCATATAATCGAGGCGGCCTTCAAGGCGTTCGCGAGAGCGCTTAAAAAAGCGGTGTCCATGGAAAGTGGATTTGAAAATGATATCCCGTCGACGAAAGGCATGATTGTATGAAAAAGGTCGCAATAGTTGATTACGGTGTAGGGAATTTATTCAGCCTTGCGTCATCTTTGAAGTATTTGGGGATAGACAGCATCGTCACAAGAGAGAGAAACTATCTTTTGGATGCGGAAAAGATAATATTGCCCGGGGTCGGCGCTTTTCGTGCGGCGATGCAAAAACTTGAGGATACGGGGCTTGTTTCAACATTGAATGAGGAAGTGAAATCAGGGAAACCGATCCTCGGGATATGCCTCGGTATGCAGATGTTTTTCGAATGCGGATTTGAATACGGAGAATGCAAAGGGCTTGGATATCTTGAAGGCAAGATCTATGCGATAGAAGATGATCTGCGCGAAATGGGATCGACATTGAAAGTTCCTCATATGGGGTGGAACGCGCTCGACATTAAAATGCCGGAACATCCGATCGTAAAAAATATAAAATCCGGAGATCACGTCTATTTTGTACATTCGTTTTATGCCAAGGAATGTGATAAATCAGTCGTTGCAAGTTGCGATTACGGCGTAGAGATCCCGGCGATAGTGGCGCAAGGCAACATCTGCGGATGCCAATTCCATCCCGAGAAAAGCGGCAAGACAGGCCTTGCGATTCTTTCCGCATTCGCAGATATGTGAGGTTGAAATATGGATATATTTCCTGCTATAGATATAAAAGACGGAAAAGTCGTGCGGCTTTTTAATGGGGATTACGACAAGGAAGAACGATATTCGATAACGCCGCTTGACGCGGCCAGGTTTTTTCACGACCAGGGCGCGAAAAACCTTCATATAGTCGACCTTGACGGTGCAAAAAACGGCGAGTTGTCAAATTTTCCGGTTATAGAGAAAATAGTCTCTGAAACGGATATGTTCATACAGGTGGGCGGCGGGATACGCGACGAAAAGCGCATAGAAAAATATATGTGTTCGGGCGTGTCAAGGGTCATCCTCGGGACGATCGCGATTCAAGATTTCGCGTTTCTTATCGACATGATAAAAAAATATAAAGAAAAAATAGCCGTAGGCATAGACGAGAAAAACGGTTTCGCGGCGGTCAACGGCTGGACAGATTTGACCAAAGTCGACAGTATGGAATTTTGCAAAAGGGTCAGAGATATAGGAGTAAAAACGGTTGTATATACAGACATTTCAAAAGACGGCGCCATGGAGGGCCCTAACATAGATATATATAGAAAGCTTGTTAAAATAAAGGGGATCGATATCATAGCATCAGGAGGTATCTCATCATGCGGTGATATCGCAGAGCTGTCAAAATTGCGCATCAGCGGCGCGATAATAGGAAAGGCGCTTTACAAAGGGCATTTAAGCCTTGCGGACGCGCTGAAATATTCGGAAAGGATGTAGGCCGTTTATGCTTACTAAACGCATCATCCCATGCCTTGACGTGAGAGATGGAAGGGTCGTTAAAGGCGTAAATTTTGAAGGGGTCAGGGATGTCGAAGATCCGGTTGAAATGGCAAAATTCTACAACGATTCGGGCGCGGACGAGCTGGTGTTTTACGATATAACCGCAAGCGCAGAGAACCGCCGGCTTTTCGAAGACACGCTAAAAGCTGTTGCGAAAGAGGTTTTCATACCGCTGACTGTTGGCGGGGGGATAAACACCCTCGATGATTTTGAGAGGGTGCTGAAAGCAGGGGCAGATAAAGTTAGCATCAATTCGGGGGCTATAAAGACTCCGTCGCTTATATGCAAAGCCGCCCAGAAATACGGCGACCAGTGCGTGGTGCTGTCGATGGATGTAAAACGGGTCGACGGGCAGTTCAGGCTGTTTGCATACGGAGGAAGAGTTGATACCGGTATAGACGCTTTGAAATGGGCGGAATTCGGTGAAAGGAACGGCGCTGGGGAAATAGTTTTAAACAGTATAGATAAAGACGGCGTTAAAAATGGATTCGATCTGGAAATGTTGTCAGAAGTCGCGGACAGGGTGAATATCCCGATAGTCGCATCCGGCGGCGCAGGGAAAATGGAGGATTTTGTAGAACTTTTTAAAATTAAAGGCATTGACGCGGGGCTCGCGGCAAGCGTTTTTCATTTCAAAACCATCGGTATATGCGCACTTAAAAATCATTTAAAAGAAAACGGGATACTGATAAGGATTTAGAGGTGTATTTATGGATCTTGATAAATTGAAATTTGATGAAAACGGGCTTATACCGGCCATAGTACAGGATTTTTACACGAATGAGGTCCTCATCCTTGCGTATATGAACAGGGAAAGCCTTGAAATAAGCATAAAAGAAAAGCGCACCTGCTTCTTTTCAAGAAGCCGGCAGACGCTTTGGAGAAAAGGAGAGACAAGCGGCAATATACAGCATGTCATCTCAATAACAGCCGACTGCGATCTGGACGCGGTGGTCGTTAAAGTGATAAAGGACGGTCCCGCGTGCCATCTCGGAGAGGAGAGTTGCTTTTTCAACAAGCTTTTCGAAGACGACGAAATCGCGGAATTTTCGATAGATATACTTTACAAGCTTATAAAAGAAAGAAAACAGACGCTTCCTAAAGGCAGTTATACGACATATCTGTTTGAAAAAGGCAAAGAGAAGATACTTAAGAAAATAGGGGAGGAAAGCACGGAAGTTATCATAGGCGCGATGAAGGGCAGCAGGGAAGAAACGATATTTGAGATATCAGATCTGTGTTATCATCTTTTGGTTCTTATGGCGGAAAGCGGTATAACGACGGAAGATATAAAAAAGGAACTTGCATCGAGACGCATCGTTGATCATAAAGTAAAACAGGAAACGATGAAATAGAAAAGCAGCCTCAGGTATTCCCCGAGGCTGCTTTTCGATATTGTGTAATTTACCGGTTCAGCGGCATTTGTTTTTTCGGCAGAAAGCCGGGATACAGGATCAGGATTCTTTCTGAACGAGACGTACGGCAATTCGCTCTTCGGGATCGTCGATTCCGTTAGCACTCAGGGATTTGCAGCAGTTCTCGATTATGTCGAAATATACGTTCCAATAGCTCGGGGATTTGCACCAAGCACGGACAGTGAAAATATAAGTGTCGTCATCAACGCCGGTCAGACGGGCAAACGGTTCCGGGGTGGACAATACGCCCGGGGTCTCCGAAGCTGCCTTTAGCAATACACTTTTGACCATATCCGGGTCGCTGTCGTTTGTGATTCTGTAATCTTGATCGATGCGGCGCTCTTCTTCAGAGGAATAATTGGTCACATTGGCGTTCATCAGGTCACCGTTTGGCACGTTGATTTTCTTGTTATCCAATGTCATGATGATGGTGTAGAAGATGCCTATGTCACGCACGATACCCTCCGCTCCGGAAGATTCTATGTAGTCTCCTATCTTGAACGGTTTAAAAATAAGGATCATCAGACCGCCGGCGAGATTGCTAAGTGCGCCTTGCATGGCAAGACCGACAGCCAGACCGCAGGAAGCGAGCACCGCAATCACGCTTGACATTGAGACACCGAGGATCTCGACCACGCTAATAAGCAGGATGATATACAACAAAATTTTGACCGCTTTGCTTGCAAGTGATTTGACCGCATCGTCCAGAGAGGTTTTATTGATTGCTTTGTCAATAAGTCGCTTTAACAGTTTAATCAAAAAAAGACCAATAATCAAGACTATAAGGGCGAGGATCAGTTTGCCTCCATAGTTGGTTGCGAGGTCGATGGCCTTTGCAGTGAATTCGTTCATATGCTGCCTCCTTTAAATGTTTAAAATCATATGTTGTATAACTTTTATTTTTTGCGTTGCGGTCGCATGTGCAATTAGTGGATATCGGTCTTTAAATTTCATTTGATATTTATTTGACATTTATTATACTGCAAAAAGAAAAGAATGTCGATCCTGAAAATACAGCTACACATAGACGGCGGCAATAATCCTCACAAGTGCCGTGTAGCAATATATGATCATGCTGAGTCCGCCCAGATCCATTAGCGCCCGGGTCACAGGAGAGAGGATGGAGCCGTCGATCCCTCCGGCGCCGTTAAAGTGCCAAAACATAGTAAGTGTAAAGAAAAGGCACATGTCTCACGGTTTTATAAAGCGGAATTCGCATCATTTCGTTTCGCAAAAACCTATTTTACAATAAAGATCTGCTCATCCTTTGTACCGGGATTTTTCTGGACCGCCGTGAAAAATATGGTTTTATGCATTAATTGATCGGGATTCCGTGAATCGTAACTTGTCTCATATCTGAATCGTGGCACCTGATTGAACTGCGTGACCGCAATGTAATCGGATAGCGTAAAAACTATAAATAATAGGGCGATGCATCCAAGAACGGTCAGTATGCGAAAGCTTCGTTTGGCCATCAATGGTCGGATAATTAGATATATACCAGCAATCAAAAGAATACTTCCCAAAATAGAATAAATGCTTCCCCAACTGCTATCACTTGGGAATATAGACAGCGCAGACAAAATGATGAACATACCGAATGCCGACATCAGAATGCCGATTACTTTTTGCTTTCCGGTTTTTATCTCATTTCTACTGTATTCTGCCATGGCAACAGCAGTATCTCTTGTTACTTGATCCATATTCTCGCTTTTCCTTTCTCCATCAATGATTTCAGGTATGCTAACATCATAAAAATCAGCTATCTCGATCAGCATACCGATATCAGGCATATTACTTCCGGTCTCCCAACGGGATACCGTTCTGCCAGATACATTCAGCTTTTCTGCCAGCTGTTCCTGCGTCAGCTCTTTTTCTTTCCTAAGCTCTTTCAGAAATGCTCCGATCTTGATCTGATACATACTGAATGCCTTCCTTTCACTGTCAGCATAACGCCAGTCTCATCATTTGAACACGACACAAAGCGAGAAATACCGCATTTTTTAAATTAGACATGGCTGTCCTGTATATAAGCTGCTGTTTATATTAACTCTGACACAGAGGTAAAAGTCAATATTGCAGGGGTATTTCCTTGATGGAAAATACAATATATGTAAAAAAGTATTGCTTATGATTTGCCGGACAAAGCAAAAAAAGGAGGAGGGGGAAAACGGTTTCGAACATGATTCTGCAGGCTGAGAAGTTTGACAAAAGCGGTAATGAGGGGGTATTATTAAGGACAAAAGTTTGAGACGGGCAAAGAAAGCAAACTGTCTGGGAATAAAAGCAAAGAAAGGGCGAAAAACATGAAATCAGGCACTAAAACATTGTTAATCGTTATGGCGGCCGTTCTGGCACTGCTGACTGGATGCTCTCATGCCGGTACGAATTCCGGTGGAACGGATAGCATTGCAAATCCTTGGACGGAAAGCGATCAGCAGGGGGTCATAGATGCGACCGGATTTTCTATGACAGCACCGGAAGGCGCTTCAGATATAAGATACAGTTATCTTGCTGAGAGTGGACTGGCACAGATGCGCTATGCGCTGAGCGGCGCGGAATGGGTCTATCGTATCCAGAGCGCAAATGAACTTACAGATATTTCCGGGATGGAGTACGAATGGGCCGCCGAAGAAAAAGGGACCGTGGCCGGGAGAGAAGCGATGTATTATGCATGGTCTGATGCAGAAACTGAAAGCCAGTCGATCGATGGCGTTTCGAGCGTTCAGGTTGTAAACTGGTACGACGCTGTTACAGGCGTGACATACTCGCTTTCTGCTTCGGGGCAGGATCTGAATGGAATGGATATACAGGTGTTTGCTGAGGAACTCTATGCTCCGCTTCAAGAAGATGCAGCGGGCGATCCGGATGCGGAACGGGCTGAGGAGATCAACACCTATTTCCTGGGAGAACATATAAGAAGCTACGATGAGAGCGTGTTGAACATTGCCGAGAATGAGGATGGCACCTTTGCAGTGGACATAAGCATTGTCAGACTATGCAGCCTGGAAAACGGCGTCGGGACCTTTGAAAATCACAAAATCCTTTTCACAGTGGATGATCCGAACGGCAATCCGATGACCGGAGTGATATATAGAGATAGTGACAACAGTCTTTCGGTTCGAATTACGGACAGCACATGGGAACTTTTGCCCAGTGATGAAGTGATTGACGGATTTGGAAAGTAAGCTGATACCAGATTTCGGTTTCATTTTTTCACGGGGTTAAGTCCTGCCTTGTTTTGACAGTTTTTAACAAGAAAAACCTCTTTTGCCTTGTTAGACAAAAGAGGTTTCTTTTTTGGCTGCGGGAGAAGGATTTGAACCCTCACAAACAGAGTCAGAGTCTGCCGTGCTACCATTACACAATCCCGCAACGCGCATTTACTATTATACAAAAACCTTTGATTTTGTCAAGAAAAAAG
>Ga0079305_1001371_pt1 | contig 33209 bp, 28 predicted proteins | sample LMS_cellobiose_e_FD_79183 | JGI IMG/M metagenome (GOLD analysis project Ga0079305, IMG submission 79183) | Rumen-fistulated moose microbial communities from Alaska, USA - LMS_cellobiose_enrichment | ecosystem: Host-associated > Mammals > Digestive system > Stomach > Rumen fluid ... | reverse complement strand
GAAGCCATCGTGCGGCCGACGCCGATCCCGTAGCAGCCCATGATCATCGGATGCGACTTGCCGTCCTTGTCGAGATAATTGCAGTTCATCGGCTTGGAGTATTTGGTGCCGAGCTGGAAGATGTTGCCGACCTCGATGCCGCGTTTCATCAGCAGGGGTTCGCCGGTGACGGGGCAGGGGTCGCCCTCGCGGACCGCGGCAATGTCGACGACATCGGCGTCCTTGAGGTCGCGGCCGTAGTTGAAGTTGATATAGTGGTAATCGGTCTCGTTCGCGCCGACCACGAGGTTGGCGGTGCCGGCGGCGGAGGGGTCGACCACGATGACCGCTTTGGCGGGGTCGATTCCGACCGGGGAGGCGAATCCGGGAACGGCTCCGGCGGCGCGGATTTGGTCGTCGTTGGCGAACTTCAGTTCCGGAATGCCCAGATGATTCTGCAGTTTGGTCTCGTTGACCTCGAAATCACCGCGGATCAGCACGAAGATGAGCTTGCCGTCGGGTCCGGCGTAGAAGACCGCCTTGCCGGTCCGTTCGGGTTTGACACCCAGGAATTTCGCCACTTCTTCGATGGTTTTCTGTCCCGGCGTGCTGACTTTTTCCAGCGGCTTTTCCGGCTCGGTTTTTTCGAATTTCAGTCCGGAGACCGCAATCTCGCGGTTGGCCTTGTAGCTCTTCAGGTCGGGCGAGAGGAAAATGGTGTCTTCGCCGCAGTCGGCGATGGACATGAATTCGTGGGAGACATTGCCGCCCATCATGCCGGAGTTGGATTTGATGGAGACGACGTGTTTCATGCCGACGCGTTTGTAAATGCGCTCATAGGCTTCGTGGGCGCGTTCGTAATATTTTTCCAGGTCTTCCTGACTGGTGTGGAAACTGTAGGCGTCCTTCATGGTGAATTCGCGCACGCGGATGAGTCCGGCGCGGGGCCGGGCCTCGTCGCGGTATTTGGTCTGGAGCTGATAGGCCATGACCGGCAGCTGTTTGTAGCTGGTGATCTCGGTGCGGACCAGATGCACTACGGCTTCCTCGTGGGTCATGCCGAGGATCATCGGCTTGTCGTTGCGGTCCTTGAAGCGGAGCAGTTCTTCGCCGACGGTCTGATAGCGGCCGGATTCCTCCCACAGTTCGGCGGGCAGTACCACGGGCATCTTGACTTCCTGTCCGTCGATGCGGTTCATTTCCTCGCGGATGATGGCCTCGATCTTTTCGATGATGCGCATTCCGAGCGGGAGCATGGAATAGATCCCGGCGGAAACGCCGCGGATATAGCCTCCGCGGACCAGAAATTTATGACTTATGGTTTTCGCGTCTTTCGGATCTTCCTTGATCCGGCGGCCCAGCATTTTGGACATTCTCATGATATTTCGATCTCCGTTTCTGGTGAATAATTTACCGTTCCAGTAATATACCCCGCGGTCGGCTTGGTTTCAAGTGAAGGGAACCGCTTTTTTCTCCGGGAAACGGCCGGGGAGTATCGAATTACTGAATGAAAGTGCGGCGGAAAGACCGGTCGAGCAGTCTTTCCGCCGCGGGAAAAGGTATCGGGATCAGCTCAGAGCTGAGCGATCTGCTTGGCCATTTTTTCGGCCAGCGCCGCATCGGGCAGCACCAGATCGGGCAGACGCGAGAACGGGATCATTTCCACGGTGAACGGTCCGGTGTAGCCGATTTTATCCAGTTCGGCAAACAGAGCCTTGTAATCGACCGCGCCCCGGAACAGGTCGTCGCCGAAATTATGGAGGCCGCCGGCACAGTCGGTTTCCTCAAAATTCTTCAGATGCACCGCCTTGATGTATCGGCCGAGAATTTCCGGGAAGTCCTGCGGACGGCAGTTCAGACACGCATTGCCGGCGTCGAAGTAGATTCCGACGTATTGTGATTTGAACTGGTCCAGAAAGAATTTCCATTCCATCGGCGAGATGAGAAAACGGTTCCAGACGTTTTCGAGCGCGATATTGATCTTGAGTTCTTCCGCGAGCGGGATCAGTTCGCGAATGGATTCCGTGGCGAAATCCCAGACTTTCCGGTAACTGATCACCGGCCGGGAAGCATCCCACGCCACCCGCGTCGCGCCCGGCACCACCAGCACCGTTTCCGCGCCGATCCAGGAGGCGATGTGCAGATATTGTTTCACGAATGCGATGGCGTTTTTCCGTTCTTCGGGATCGTCCGCGCCGAGTGCGCAGCCCCAGCCCGCGCCGGACGCGAGCGTGCGCAGACCGATTTTCTTCGAGGCGGCATACGCGGCGATCTTTTTGCATTCCGCCTCGCTGATGTCCGCTTTCAGACAGTCGCCGACGGTCAGTTCCACGCCCGAAAGACCCTTTTCCGCGGCCCAGTCGATGAATTCATACGGAGTCTTCTGTCCGTCGAAACCGCCGAACACCCAGTAATTCAATGCTTTATACATGATGCATGATCTCCTCAATATTGGATTTCGATCCGTTTGCCGCCGGCATCGACCGACTGCTGTTCGGTCACGACGACCTTGAAGGCGTCCAGCACGCTGTCGAAGGTCTGATATTTGTCGGGTTTGACGCCGTTCTGCACGCAATCGACGAAGTACTGCAGTTCCTTGTGCCAGCCGGTGGTTGCCTCGACTTGCGGGGTTTCGACGCGGCCGTCGCGCCAGTAAATTTTGAAACCTTCGCTCATCAGGCGGATCACGGCTTTTTCGCAGATGATCTGGAACGACATTTCGAAAGGAGTCTGCCTCGTGGCGCCCCAGGAACCTTCGGCTTCCACCAGCGTGTCGTCGTCGAAATGATAGACCGTGATCACGTGGTCGATTCCACCCTTGCTGACGATGTTCACGCCCGAGGAGGAAACCGCTTTCGGCCGGCCGAAGAAATAGACCACTTCGTCGGTGTCGTGCAGGTGCATGTCCAGCAGCGCGCCGCCGGAGCGTTTGCCGTCCATGAACCAGTTGTCCCAGGCATCGCCGTTGATGTCCGGAGAGAGCCGCCGGAAGGTGGCCGAGCGGAGTTTGCCGCAGGCGCCGGATTTGAACAGTTCATAGGCATACCGGTATTCGGGCCAGGCGCGGACGCACATGCCGAAGTTGAGGAAAGTTTTTGCATTCGCCGCCGCGGCTTTGATCTTTTCCGCCTGTTCCAGATTTCTGGCAAAGGGCTTTTCGGAAAAGACATGTTTTCCTGCGGCCAGAGCCGCCGCGATCAGGTCGGCATGATACGGCGTCGGACAGCAGATGTCCACCAGTTCGACCGCGGGGTCGTTGATGAGATCGAAGCCGGATTCATACACGCGGATTCCTTCCAGATTCAGCGGTTTGGAGTTGTCCGCGGCGCCGATGTTCCCGACCACTTTGGAAATATCTCCTTTGCGTTTGCGTTCATCCACATCCGCCAGAGCGACCACTTGCGCGTTGTTCATGGCTTCATAAATCCGGAAGTGTGTACTTCCCATAAAGCCCAGACCGATGATACCGATTCCGATTTTTTTCATTTTCCGACTCCTGTTTCGGGGTTTTTCAGGGAAAGCCTGTCGCTTTTCATGCCCTTTCTGCAATATTATACTTGCAATTTGGATTTTCGTAAATAGATTATCCTGCAAATGAATGGATTTTTCTGCAAAACTGCATAATAATACAGGAGCGGGGCATGACGGAAAAACGATCTCTGGAATTGATTCTGCACAGCGAAGTGCAGCAGCTGCTGGATAATTTTGCCTCGGTAATGCACGTCCATGTAGTGTTTTTCGGGCGTGACGGCGAAGTGCTCCGGCAGGGACGCGGGGAGGGGAACTGCCGGTTCTGCCAGCTGGTGCAGAAACGGTTTTCCGTTGCGAAATGTCTGAAACTCGACCGGGAAAAACAGGAACTGGCGCGGCGAACCGGCTGCTGCCAGACCTATCTGTGTCATGCCGGCTTATGGGAGGCGATCATGCCGGTCATGCCGGGCGGCGAACTGCTCGGCTACGTGGTGTTCGGCCAGATCCGCTCTTCGGACCGGCTGTCTGAAAAATTGCTGAGCTCATTTTCCCGCCGGGACCGGCATGAATTGCGCCAGACGTTTCAGACTTTGCCGTATTTTTCCGCCGACAGCATGGAGAACCTGACCGGGCTGATGAAACTGCTGGTGGATTATATCGTCCGGAGCGAACTTGTCACGCTCGGCGGGGATTATCTTTACCGCGCGGCGGTACGGTATATCGAGGAAAATCTGACGCAGAAGATATCGCTGGCGGATGCGGCGCATCATCTGGGCCGGAGCGTATCGAGCCTGTCGCATTTGCTGCAGCGGGAGGGAACCTCGTTCAAGAAACTGCTGATCGAAAAACGTCTTGCCCATGCGGAAAAACTGCTGAAAGCCCATCCCGACATGACGATCAAGGAAGCCGCGGACCTCTCGGGCTTTTCCGATGCGTATTATTTTTCGCGGATATACCGGAAATTCCGTGACCGCACGCCGGGTGAATTCCGGCGGAATCCCTGAATCCGGGCGTGCGCAAGTTCAGCTCCGGTAGGAAAGAAAAGTCTCCAGCAGATCGGTTTCGAACGCATTGCGCGCCGGCGGGATTTTGCCCTCCGCCAGCTGAGCCTGCCAGAAAGTCAGAGTCTGCCATAAAAGGTCCAGCCGGATTTCATACTCATGCGGGATTTCCGCTGCGGAAACGTCGGGGACGTTCCGGCGGACGATCCGAAGAATCTCCCGGCACAAAGTCCGGACATGGATCAGTTTCAGTTCCGCGGGGTCGATCTGTTCCGGAGTCCGGCCGTGGGCCGCCAGATAACAGAAAGTGGACACCACACTGTTGAAGAACGGCCGGGCCCACGGTCCGAAGGTGTTGGGCATCAGCAGCGTGGTGCAGGCGTTTCCGGAGTCCGCCGCCCAGTTTTCCAGCAGCTGCCGGGAACGGCGTTTGGACTGGTGATACGGCAGATCGCGCTGCTCGTGCGTGGTCGAGGCCAGATAAACATGAACGGCGGAGCTTTTTTTCCGCAGTCCGGCAATCAGGGCTTCGGTCAGGCGGATATTGGTTTCATACAGCAAGGTTCCGTCCGGATGACGGCTCATGCCGGCGAAATGAACGACTGCATCGCAGTCCGCCAGAAAGCCGGACATGAGCTCCGGCTGTTCGAAGGCGGTCCGGGGACAGCAGACGCAGGGTTCCCCGAGCGCGGTCAAATACCGCCGGAAAGCGGTTCCGATGAATCCGTCACTGCCGGTTATTCCGATTCGCATCACCAAACGCTCCCCGGGCAAGGCCGAAGCATCACTGCTGTTTTTTTTGGCGGCTTTCTTTTCCGCTTTTTCCACATCGGCCAGGTCGGCGGCGGAAACATGACCGATCACGCGGCCGTCGTCGAGCTGATTGGTCTGTTTCTTTTCCAGGTCGCGGAACAGCCGGACGAGGTCGATGGAACCGCCGATCATGAACCAGAAGGTGGAAACGACGCCGATGATGCCGGAAACGATGATGTGAGTCCAGAAGAAATAGTGAGACCACCAGAAATCAGACCAGGGCTGGAACATGTTCCAGATCACCACCAGCACGAAGGTCGCCAGGAAGGCGTAGCCGAAGGAGTAGATGAACACGGACCAGGCCAGAATCTTGTCGCCCGTGGTGTACTGCTGGTCGATTCCGATCAGTTTTTTGCCGAGATAGGCCAGACTCCACTGGGTCTTTTCCACCGGTTTGCCGCTTTCGCTGTAAATGCCGCGGTGCAGCATGCGTTCGATATTGAACGGTTCCTTGCAGGTCAGCCAGGAAATGCCCAGGTACAGGACCACCGAAATGAACGAGGTGATGAAGTTGATTTCCTGTGAGTTGATCGGGAACTTGTGGGGATTCATCACCCAGACGACGTAGGGATTGAACGGTCTGGATGCCGTGGAGAGGAAGCTGCCGACCTGTTCCACCCAGCCCATTTCGACCAGCCAGGGATAAACCGTGCCCGCCCAGGTGTTCTGGAGCAGGATGCCGGCGATGGCGATGCCGGACCCGACGAACAGCGTGATGAATGCCGCGGGCGTGGTGCCGCGTTTCCAGTAAAGTCCGAACACGATCACCGGTCCGGCGCCGGCGGTCCAGATCGCGCCGGTGATCTGGAAGAACATCAGGATGTAATCCACCTGAGAGAAGAACAGCGAGAAGAAGAAAGCGAAGATGCAGACGCCGGTGATGCAGAGCCGCAGCAGGAGCAGCTGGGTCTTCGGCGTGAACGGTTCCGTGCGGAACGGCAGAATCAGGTCCTGCACCAGAATGCTGCCCCAGCTGTGCATGTAGGTCGTATCGGTGGAGACCAGCAGGAAGATCATGATGGCGCAGAAGATGCCGGTCACGCCGATCGGGAGCATTTCCCGCATGGCGATCGGGACGAGCATCTGTCCGTAGATCGTGTTGTAGTTGCCGATCTTGCCGACCAGCTTGTTCTCGGTCAGCGCTTTGGCGGAAATATCCTTGTAGGGTTTGTCCAGCGACGGACTCTGGGTGAATTTCCGGCAGTCCGGACAATTCAGCGCGGGGTGTTTGCTCTGCTGACACTTGGCGCAGCGCTTCAACGGCACGCGTTCCACCTTGTATTTGACTTTGGAATGGGCCGCGCCGGCTTCCAGAACCTTGACCACCTCGTCGGAGGCGGCGGTCTTCATGGTCGTTTCCGCAGGAATGGCCTGATACTGCCGTTTGATCTCGGAGCGCACGTCATCGGGCAGCGTCGAGGCAACGTCGTCCAGCGTCTTGCAGGCCAGCTGGGTGCGGACCTTTTTCGCGGCGGGTGCGAAATCCGGATGGTTCATGTAGGTGATGGCGGCGACCGCCATCAGGACGTACATCATGACGGAGAACCCGGACCGCCAGGTGCCGAGCAGGCCGCCGATCTTCTGTTCATGCGGAGTGCGGGCAGCGGTCTGGTAGCCCTGCGCGCCGCTCCAGGTCATGCGGTGGGTGACGGTGGTGAAGATGCCGACCATCACATAGAACAGGTTGAAGTCGCGCAGTTTGGCGATGTCGAACGGGTTCAGGAAACTTTCCGCCGGCGCCCGGTTGAGCATCACCGGCACCATTTCTTTCGGCCAGGAGAAATTCCACAGAATGAACCCGACGATGACCACATACATCGGATAGCTCAGAATCCCCTGAATGCAGTCGGTCACCATGATCGTGACCTGACCGCCCAGCGTGATGATCGCCAGCGCCACGCCGAGGAAGATCATCATGCAGAGCGCGAAGGTCGGGAAGTGCCAGCCGCCGATATCGATATAAAGCGGCAGATCGAGGAAGTAGATCAGGAAACGGGCGCCGACCGCGGGGAACAGCGCATAGTTCACGATGCCAGAAACGGATTGGAGGATCGCGGCGACGATCCGGAACGAACGGCTGTAACGCATTTCCAGAAACTGGCCCATCGTCATGGCTTTGGTCTCGCGGAACCGGTAGGTGCAGTAACCCGTCAGCGCGAACAGCAGTCCGAGCGGCCCGGTCAGCTTGCTCCAGAAGGAGACCGCGAAGCCGCAGTTGTAATACATTTCCACCATGGCGACCACGCTGATCAATCCCAGTCCCGCTTCTCCGCCGGCGACCGCGACCACATAGCGGCCCGCCACCCGGCCGGCGGTCAGAAAGTCCGCCACGCCTTTGACATAACGCTGACTTTTGAGCGCGATCAGCACGACCACGACCAAGGGGATGACAACGAACAACCAGTCTATCCAGTGCATTTAGACCTGTTTCCTTTCTTTGATTTATTAATAAAATGATTGAAAATACCTTCGGAGTAATATAGTAAAAATCCGCCTGTTTTTCAATCGGCGAAAACGAAAAAAGATCACAAAAATGACTTTTCCGTTATGATTGTGATCCGTTTTCGTTTTATAACCGGCGCACCGGTTTTATTGGAACAGCCAGGTGGAAAGATACCGTTCGCCGTTGTCCGGGAGCAGCACGACGATCCGTTTGCCCGCGAATTCGGCTTCTTTGGAGAGTTCCAGTGCGGCGAACAGCGCGGCGCCGGAGGAGATGCCGATCAGCAGTCCTTCCTTGACCGCGGCTTCGCGGGCGGTCCGGCCCGCGTCTTCGGCGGAAACGGGCATCACCCGGTCGATGATTTTCGTATTGAGCACCTTCGGGACAAAATTCGCTCCGATCCCCTGGAGTTTGTGCGGTCCGGCTTTCCCGCCGGAAAGGATCGGGCTGGCATCGGGTTCGACTGCGAAGATTTTTACGCCGGGACGATGTGCCTTGAGTCCTTCGGCCACGCCGGTCAGAGTGCCGCCGGTGCCGACTCCGGCCACGAAAGCGTCCACCGCGCCGTCGGTGTCGCGCCAGATTTCTTCCGCGGTGAATTTTTTGTGATACGCCGGATTGGCCGGATTTTCAAACTGCTGCGGGATGATCGAACCCGGGTTCGCCGCGCGGATTTCTTCGGCTTTTGCGATCGACCCGGCCATTCCTTCCGCGCCGGGAGTCAGGACCAGTTCCGCACCGTAGGCGGCCAGCAGTTTCCGGCGTTCCACGCTCATGGTGTCGGGCATGGTCAGGATCAGTTTATAGCCTTTGACGGCGGCGGCCAGCGCCAGACCGATTCCGGTGTTGCCGCTGGTCGGTTCGATGATGAGTCCGCCGGGCTTGAGCGAACCGTCTTTTTCGGCGGCCTCGATCATGGCCAGACCGATCCGGTCCTTCACGCTGCCGCCGGGATTGAAGTATTCCACTTTGGCGAGCACTTCGGCTTTGCCGGTGTTCAGCTTGCGGATTTTCACCAGCGGAGTGTTCCCGATGGTTTCCAAAATGTTTTCTGCAATACGGCTCATACGACATCTCTCCTTGTCATGACACTCTTAAAAATCGAATTCCATCTGAGCGGGCGGCTGTTCGGGTTTCGCCGTTTCCAGCGGAGACGGCAGTTTGTCCAGTTCCTTCAGGATGCTTTTCAGTTCCGACTGTTCCGCCAGCGCACGGATTTTTCCGTAATCCGGCTCGGCCCTGGTGAAGTCCGCCGCCTCAAGCGGCGCATTGAAGTTCAGCCGGATCAGTTTGCGGTTCAATTCCAGCGTATCGCGTGCGGCCGTGATTTTGTTCCGCAGATTTTCTTTAGCGATCTTTTCCGGTGCGGCCAGCATGGCCTCGATCGAACCGAACTGCGCGATCAGCGAGGCGGCGGTTTTCGGACCGACGCCCTCCACGCCGGGAATGTTGTCCGAACTGTCCCCGATCAGGGAAAGATAATCCACGATCCCGGCCGGAGACACGCCGAATTTTTCCTGCGTGGCGGCAATGTCGCGGATCTGCAGACCCTTGCCGTCACGGTCGGGCACGAGCATTTTCACCCGGTCGTCGATCAGCTGCGACAGGTCCTTGTCGGAGGAGAGGATCAGGACTTCGCGGCCGGTTTCGGCTTTTGCCGCCGCGCCGATCAGATCGTCGGCCTCGAATCCTTCCGCTTCCACGATCGGCCAGCCGAAAGCGCGGATCATATTCCGGATCGGTTCCATTTGAACGCGGAGGTCTTCCGGCATCGGAGGCCGGTTCGCCTTGTAGGCGGGGGCCAGTTCCAGCCGGGCGGTGCATTTGCCTTTGTCGAAAACGAACGCCCCGTCGCAATGTCCGTATTCCTGCTGGAGTTTCAGCAGGAGTTTGGTCAGGGCGAACACGGCATTGGTCGGGGTTCCCGCGGCGGTGGACAGCGCCCGGACTGCGAAATAGCCCCGGAATACTTGCGAAAACGCATCGACCAGCAGCAATGTTTTTTTCATAATCCGGATTCCTTGTATATCTGATGATGTCAGAGAACTGCCGTAAGCATCGACTCCGCGCCCAGCGATAATTTCAAATATTGCCCGCGGTATTTGATCTGGACGCTGCTCATCTTCGGTCCGGCGTTGCCCGCGACCGTCACCACGGAGCCGTCCGGGTTGCGGACCAGCAGACAGTTCACGCCGTCTTCCAGCGGGAGGTTCAGCGGTGCGCGCAGGACTTCCGCCCCGCGCCGGATATACGGCGCGTAATGCCGGAAGGCATGATACTGTACGCTGGGGGTGATCGCGCTCGTCCGGGAATGAATCTCCACCAGTCCGGCGCAGTCGAATCCGCCTAGATTGGGCGTGCCGTTTTCCGTCAGGGCGAAATTCCAGCCGAAGAACGATTCGCAGCCGTGGTTCAGTGCGCCGTTGATCGTGCGGCACCACCACAGGATCGAACTTTCCGCGGAGTCTTTGCGGAGGTTCGGTCCTTTTTCCGTGAGTTGGAACCGTATCCCCGGATAAGCCTCGCGCAGCGGCTCCAGCATATCGGGTGTTCCGGAGTAGGGATGGAACGCCACCGCTTCGATGTTTTTCCGGACTTCCGGATCGGAAAGTTCGTAGAGCACCCGTTTCCAGCCGGAATAGTTGTGGTCGTAGAGCCAGATCGCCGTGTTCAGACCCGCCGCTTTCAGACGCGGCGGCATCAGTTGTCCGACCAGTTCCATTTCGAAATCCGGATGCAGCAGCGACTGCGGCATTTTGCCGTTCTGGTCGGTGTTCGGCTCGTTCTGCATGGTCAGCGAATGGATATCGATCCCTTCATCCCGGTAGGCCTGCAGATATTTGATCAGGTAGTCGGCGAAGACCGGCAGGTATTTCGCACGCATCCAGCCGCCGCACAGGGAATCGGTGGTTTTCATCCAGCCCGGGGGACTCCACGGCGAAGCCAGCAGCCGCAGTTCCGGATTGATCTTCAGCGCCGCTTTCACCGTCGGGATGATCCATTGGCGGTCGTGCTCGATCGAAAAACGTTCCAGTTTCGGGTCTTCCGGACCGTCGTCGTAACTGTAGGCGCAGGTGGCGTAATCGCTCGACCCGACATTCAGCCGGGCGACGGACAATGCCAGACCGTCCGGGGCGAAAAAATCATGCAGCAGTTTTTCCCGTTCCGCTTCGGGCAGACGGTGGATCAGATAGCAGGAAGCATCGGTCAGGCTGGCGCCGAACCCGAGGACCTTGTGCGAAGATTCAGCGCGGTCCAGGTCGAAACAGGGCGAATTGTAATAGAAGGATCCGCTGAACGGCTGGTTTTCGGCTTCATAGCAGAAACCGGAGGGATCGCTTTTCAAAATCTTTTGCATCATGGTCGGAGATTCTTATTTGAACGTAATGATCGACGGATCGTAATCCGCGGGCGGGATATAACCCAGCAGTTCCATGCAGGTGGTCGCCACGGAACTGATGCCCAGTCCGGTCTTCAGTTCGGCGGCATATTCGCCTTTGCCTTCCGGATCGCAGATGATGCACGGGACCGGATTGAGCGAATGCGCCGTTTTCCGTTTGGGCTGACCGTTCTTGTCCAGTTTGAGCGCGCCTTTCTTGTCGTGTTCGAACATGTCGTCGGCATTGCCGTGGTCGGCGGTAATGAGCAGGACGCCGCCCGCTTTGACGATGCTCTCGTAAACCCGCTGGAGACAGAGGTCCAGTGCGCCCATCGAGACCTGGACCGCCTGATAGACTCCGGTATGGCCGACCATGTCGCCGTTGGGATAGTTCAGGCGGATGAAGTCATATTTGCCGCTTTCGATCGCGGCGCAGACCTCATCGGTGATCTCGGCGCATTTCATCCAGGGGCGCTGTTCGAACGGAATCACGTCGGACGGGATCAGTTTGTATTCCTCGGTGGCGAATTTGCCGGAGCGGTTGCCGTTGAAGAAATAGGTCACGTGGCCGTATTTCTGGGTTTCGCTGATGGCAAACTGGCGGACGCCGGTGTTGCTCAGATATTCGGCGAGCGTGCGGTCGATTTCCGGCGGATTGACCAGATAATGATTCGGGATATGCAGATCTCCGTCGTATTCCATCATGCCGGCGTAAAGCACGTCGGGTTTGGCGCCGCGGTCGAAATGCTTGAATTCCGCACCCTGATCGAATGCCAGACTGATCTCCAGCGCGCGGTCGCCGCGGAAGTTGAAGTAGATCACCGCATCGCCGTCTTTGACCGGACCGACCGGGGTGGAGCCGTCTTCGGAGATCACGAACGGCGGCAGGTCCTGGTCGATGGCTTTGGTTTCGCCGCGCAGGGTCTCGACCGCTTCGTGAGCGGTCTTGAACATGCGGCCCTTGCCTTGCACATGGGTCTCCCAGCCTTTGCGGACCATGTCCCAGTTGGCGTTGTAGCGGTCCATAGTGATGACCATGCGGCCGCCGCCGGACGCGATCTTGAAATCGGGTCCGAGCGTTTTCAGATATTCTTCGAACGGGTCGATATATTCCAGCGCGGAAGTTTCGGGCACGTCGCGTCCGTCGAGCAGAATATGGATGCGGACCTTGGAAATGCCTTCGGCCTTGGCGCGTTCGAGCATGCCTTTGAGGTGGGCGATATTGCTGTGGACGTTGCCGTCGGAGAAGAGCCCGATGAAATGGAGCGTGCCGCCGGTTTTGACCTTGGTGATGACGTCTTTCCAGGTCTGGCCTTCGAACATCTTGCCGGAAGCGATGGCTTCGGAAACCAGTTTGGCGCCCTGGGCGAAGACGCGGCCGCAGCCCATGGCGTTGTGACCGACTTCGCTGTTGCCCATGTCGTCGTCGCTGGGCAGCCCGACGGCCGTGCCGTGTGCTTTGAGCGTGGTGAACGGCTGTTCCTTCATGAGCTTATGCAGAAACGGGGTGGGGGAATCCAGCACGGCGTCGCCGTCGGGGTATTTGCCGATGCCGACGCCGTCCATGATGAGCAGGACCACGGGGCCGCGTCTGGGGTTGAATTTCGGATTGCGCTGCAGTTTATCGTTCATGGTGAAACCGTCCTTTCTGGTAAAATTACGATTCGGTAAAATACACCATCCCTCCGAAATATTCAACGTGAGGAACGCTTTTTTTCGCAAGAAATCCGGAATATCCGGAATTTGCCGGTTGCTTTTTGACCGGGATGAGTGTATATTACAAAATTTTGTAACTATAGTAAAAGTAAAAAAGCGGAAAGATAAAAATATCTTATGAATACAAACTGGGTTTCCATTGTCATTCTTTATCTCTGGTTTTTAGCCGGACTGTATGGATATCGGCTGTTTTCCGAAGAATCGAAAGAGAGTCTGCTGCTGGTTGCCTCCTCTTTTTTTCTGGGCCCGATCAGTCTGCTGATCTGGTATGTCCGGAAACATGAGGATGAATTGCGGGAACGCTTTTTCCCGAAGCCTCAGGCCCAGGAGGAACTTGAGAGCCGGGAATATGAGCAGATTGTGCTGCTGGATGCCGAAGGGCGTGATCCTTTTGCCGCCGATGGCGCAAAATCTCCTTTCCCGACCGGTATCGGGAGCGGCGTGGTTATCGGAGCGGAAGGAGTCAGCAAGAAAAACGATGGCATGGATGATCTGAAAAAACTGCTGTATGAGGCGTTGACCTCTCAAAGCCGCGATATTTTTATCGACCCTGAGAACAACGCGGACTGTCAGATCCGTCTGCGGTCCAGGGAAGGCGATATCCGGCAGTATGCGGTTCTGCCGCAGGAGCAGGCCCGGTCAGTGATCGCACTGATCAAGACCGCGGCCCGAATGAACGGCATGGACAGAAATCTGCCGCAGAACGGCATATTCAAGGTGCTGTTCAATGAAATCAATACTTCGTTCCGTGCGGCCACGGTTGCTGTGCTGGGAGGAGAAAAAATGTCCATCCGCATCATCGGTTCGGATCGGGCGGTCCGGCATCTGGGGGATTTGGGGCTGCTGCCCGATCAACTCCAGCAGCTCAATGAGGGACTGAAGCTCCCGTCGGGTCTGATTCTGATTTGCGGTCCGCAGGGCAGCGGAAAAACCACCACGATGTATGCCTTGATGCGGGCTATGGATTGCAGCAGCAGGAATGTTATTTCGCTGGAGGGAGCGGTCAAACAGGTGATTCCCGGAATCAGCCAGCTGGAAGTGAAGGCGGGAAGCGGCATGTCTTACGGCACGATGCTGAAAAATGCGCTGCAAATGAATCCGGATGTTATCTGCGCGGAAAAAATCCCCGACCGGGAATCGGTCGGCATTGCGGTGCAGTCCGCGGTTTCGGGACGTCTGGTGATTGCCGGTCTGGACCAGATCAGCTGCGCGGATATACTGACATGGCTGAGTCAGCGCGGCGTATCGTTCCGTTCGATGGCGGAGAGTCTGCAGCTGATCGTCAGTCAGCTGCTGATCCGGAAATTGTGTCCTCACTGCCGGAGGAAGGCGATCCTCAACAAGGAGCAGCTGGCTTTTTGCGAAAGTTACGGCATTGATCCGAATCTGCTCTATAATGCGGGCGGATGTCCTGAGTGTGACCACACCGGTTTTTCGGACAATCAGGCGGTGTTTGAGATCGTGACCGTGACGCCGCGTCTGCGGTCGCTGCTGGTGAACTGTGAATCAGGAGTTCCCGCCATAGTCGAATATCTGGAAAACAATCCGCCGGGAAACACGATTTATACCACTGTTGGAGCATTTCTGCTGAACGGCGAAATTTCGCTGGCGGAATTTCAAAGAGTATGCGGAATTCTGAATGGAGAGCAATAATCATGGGAACATTGGGCATTCTGGTATTTTCCATAGTCGGTGCATGCGTCGCGGTCAAAAAGAGAAATTTCCCCGGCATCTGGTGTCTGCTGGTCAATCAGGTCTTTGCGGTATATATTGCGGTTTTCGCGGCTTCGCCCATCATTTCTCTGCTGGATATTCCCGCGTTGACTCCGGGGCTTAAAAACCTCATCGCTTTCGGTTCGGTTTTCCTGTTTGCCTGGATTGTTCTGCACAAACTTTCCTCCAACCTGCTGCCGATCACCAGTCGGACCGAACTGCCTGCGATGGTCGACGGAATCGGGTCGGGTATTTTCGGCGCTTTGTTCGGCGGACTGCTGACGGCAGTCCTGATTTACGGGATCATGCAGAGTCCTCTCTCCGGCTGGCTGATCTCTCAGGATTCGATGAAGACCGCGTCCTCCAAAGTCATCCGGGGGTCGGTGGATTTTCTCAACAGCCTGACCTGTCAGGACCTTACTCCGTCCGGGAAAGAGGGATTGATCGTTCTGGAACTGTTCCCGAAACCGGAAATGGACGAAAAAGATAAAGAAGCCTGTGACAAAATGAAAGAGGAGACTGCAAAAAAGCAGAAAGAGGAAAAAAAGAAAGCTCCGCCGCTCAAATCGAAAATCCTGATGGTGCCCGCTGCTCGCGTATCCAATTCAGGAGAGCATTCGCAAGGGGCATTCCCGAATTCCTCCGGCGACTCTTCCGCCGAACAGTCCCCGTCGAGCTATGACCCGAACAATCTTCCGGCCAAACCCGTGCCGACTTCGCTGCCGCAGATTCGCAAGGACGGGAAGACAAACAGAATGTTCAGCAAAGAGCCTCTCATAGCTTCCCCCCGGCAGACCGAAGAGACCCAAACGGCTCCCGTTCGGTCGGATGAAACCGTTTCCGATAATCCTGATTACGGGAAACAGCTTCAGGAAATGGATTCGGAAATCAAAAAAAGAGCCCGGCAGTGAATATGGATTCCCGAATCCGTTTTCGAGGGGGATTTGAAAAAAAGACGATTTTTTATAAAAAAAGACTTGCAAAACAGCCCATTGGAGCTATATTACAATCTGCTTTCGCAAAAAAAATCAGGAAATCAGGGAATTATGGAAAAGACAAAAAAAGCTGAAATCATGAGCAAGTATGGCCGCAAGGAAGGCGACGTCGGTTCTTCCGAAGTTCAGATCGCGCTTCTTTCCGCCCGTATCGCTGAAATCACCGAACACATGCGCAGCAACAAGAAAGATCACAGCAGCAGACGCGGTCTGATGGCTCTGGTCAATCGCCGGAAACGTCTCCTGCGCTATCTGGCCGGTGAAAACCATGCCAAATATCTGGAACTGGCCGACGAATTCGGTATCCGCGGTTCCAGAATGTGATTCTTTTGTTTTCCGGCGGATGTTTCACTGTTTGCGCCGGAAGTGCAAAATGTTTTCCCGCCCCGTTTCATACGGGGCTTTTTTTATTCCCGTGAGCAATGCCGGTTCAGTGTCCGTTGCACCATTCCTGAATTTCGCGGATGAAATGCGGCAGGATCGAATGCAGTTTTCCCGGACCGATTCCCTTGAGACCGGCGGCATCCTCGAGACAGAGCGGACGCTGCCGCGCCAGTTCGCGAAGCACCGCATCGCTGAAGATCAGATACGGCGGACAGCTCCGTTTCCGTGACAACTCGAGCCGGAGCTGCCGGAGCCGGTCGAACAGCTGATCGTTTTCATTTTTCGGCCCGGCGGCCTTGCGAAGTTTTTTCCGTCCGTTTCCGGTTCGCTTTTCATCGCCGGTCTTTTCTTCGGCAAAGGGCGGGACTGCGAGCCGGAGCTTTCCCGGCGAGGACAGGAATTCCCGTCCGTCTCCGGTCACATTCAGACACGGATATTCCGGATCGCCGCAGCGTTCGAGCAGCCCGTTCCGTTCGAGTTCCTTCAGTACGGCGAGAATGGTGTTCTGGCGGAGTTTGCCCAGTGCGCCGAAATGCGGATGGCCGGAGTATCCCCGGCTGACGAGTTCGGCGTTCCGCGTGCCGCAGAGAATTTGACTGATGCGTCCGCGTCCGATGCGTCCGCCGTAATACCGGACGCAGTCGAGCATCATCCAGACCGCCTGCCGTTCGGAATCGGAGAGCTCGCGGTCGGTCGTTCCGGTTTTTGCCGCGCGGTCGCAGCGGTCGCAGCTGCCGCATTGCCAGCCGTTGGTCTCTTCGCCGAAATACGAGATCAGAAACGCCTGACGGCACTGGCGGGTTCCGGCGTAGGCGAGCACATCTTCCAGCCGCTGAAGTTCCAGCCGGCGTTTCTGTTCCAGCGCATCGAAATTGATATCGTCCAGCGCTCTGTCGTCCGGACGAAGCAGCAGCGTGGAGCGTCCCCGGAACCGTTCGGCGGATTCGAATACCGAACCTTCCAGATTGGCAATGACCCGTTTGATCTGATCGGTCGAGAGTCCCGTGGCGGCGGAAAGTTCGCGCAGCTCCCAGGTCTTCATGGCGGATGCGTCCGCACCGGCATGGCGGATGAAGCGGCAGACGAAAATCGATCGGAGTGTTTTCTGCGCCTCGTGTTCCTTGAGCATTGCCTTGAGCGGCGGAATCACTTTGAACGTGAGCGTGTCCCGTGCGGAGTAAACCCGGTCGACGTAGCCGTATTGCTCCAGAATGTTCAAGGCGGCTCCGGCCTGTTGTGCGGATTTGAGTTCGGGAATCCGCTGCGCGAGCTGTTCGAGGGTGAGATCAAGCTGATTCGTCTGCTGTTTTTTCGCTTCGTTCCGAAGCTGGCGCCAGAGCCGGTTTACGATTTCCTCCGGCGGGTTGTTCAGACCGATCAGAAATTCCTGCACGAATTTGTCCGCGTAGGAATAAAACAGGATGCACTCGGCATTTTCGCCGTCGCGTCCGGCCCGTCCTGCCTCCTGATAATACGCCTCGATGGAGCCGGGCAGATTGAAGTGGATGACGCGGCGGACATCCGGCCGGTCGATTCCCATGCCGAAGGCGTTGGTCGCGGCCAGCACGGGAGTCTTTTCGTTCATGAACCGTTCCTGCGCCTGTGTACGTTCGGCATCGCTCATGCCGGCGTGATAGGCGATGCAGCCGAACCGGGCCTGGAGCAGGTCCACATTTTTCCGGGTGGACGCATAAATGATGGTCGGCACGGGTTTCGCTTTCAGCAGCCGATCGAGCTGCCGCAGTTTGTCATCGCCGCCGGTTTCGATGACGGAGAATGCCAGATTCGGCCGCTTGAATCCGGCTACGATCAGATTCATTTCCGGCCGCCGCAACTGCGTGACGATATCTTCCCGCACCCGTTCCGTGGCGGTGGCGGTGAACGCGCAGACCTGACGGATTCCGAGCGTTTCGATGAATTCGCCCAGCCGCAGGTAGGAGGGACGGAAATCGTGTCCCCACTGACTGATGCAGTGTGCTTCATCCACGATCAGCGCGCGCGGCGGACAGCTTCGGATGAAGTTCGCGAACAGATTGGTCTGGAAGCGTTCGGGCGCCACGTAGAGCAGCTTGATCCGGCCGGCGGCGGTGTCGGTGAGAATCTGCTGCTGTTCTGGGTAGGGGACCGCAGTGTTCAGACACGCCGCGGGCAGATTTTTCTTCCGGAGCGCGTCCACCTGATCTTTCATCAGCGAGATCAGCGGGGAAACGATCAGGCCGTAACCTTCGGCGATCAGCAGCGGCAGCTGATAACAGAGTGACTTGCCCGCACCGGTCGGCATGACCACGCAGAGGTCCCGGCCGTCGAGAACGTGACGGACGATTTCCTCCTGATAGTCCAGAAAATCATCGAAGCCGAAATATTGTTTCAGCGCGCTGTGCAGCGGATCGGTCATATCGTTCAGCAGTGAGCCAGCTGGTTTTTCCAGGCTTCGTGCACGGAACGGCGGAACGCTTCATCGGCGCAGTAGCGGAAAGCCACGTCGGACATGGCCGCGGCGGTTTCCATGGTGCTCTGAAACGCCTGATCGGACTTGGCCGCTTCCCTGAATTCGACCGTATGCAGCGCCTTGCTTTCGCCGCCGGTCACGCCGAAATAATACTGCGCACAGGGCATGATATAGGAAACGTCGCCCGTATCGGACGAACCTTTCCCCTCGGTGCCGTCCGTATGCGGCAGGTCCTGACCGTAACGGGCTTTCCACGCCCGGATGAATTCCTCGTTGAGCGGGGTGTTGAACACCATTCCCTTGTAAGCGGAGACCCATTTGACTTCGGCCCGGCAGCCGGTGAGCTGCGCCGCCTCGTCAGCGAGCTGTTCCAGATGTCGTTTGAGCGGCGTGATCGCCTGTTCGCCGGCCGCGCGGACATAATAAAACGCTTCGGTGTATTCCGGGATGATGTTGGGGGCGTCTCCGCCCTTGGTGATGATGCCGTGGACCCGTTCGCGTTCGCCCAGCTCCGGACGCCAGCGACGGATGGCGCAGACGAATTCACAGATGGCGTCCAGCGCATTGATTCCCTTTTCCGGCGCGATGGCCGCGTGCGAGGCTTTGCCGTGGAACGAGATCACGCAGCGGGAGACGCTCAGACAGCCCGGATCGGGCGTGGTGGTGTGGAAGGGATGTCCTTCGATGGACGCGGCGACGCCGTCGAACGCGCCGCCCTCGATCATCTTGACTTTCCCGCCGAGCGTTTCTTCCGCCGGGGTGCCGATATAGCAGAGACGGAAGGGAATGCGTGCCTGTTCCAGCCGGGCGCGGGTTTCCAGCAGCGCAGCCAGCGCGACCGTGGCGATCAGATTGTGCCCGCAGGCGTGACCGAGCCCGGCCAGCGCGTCGTACTCGCCGAGAAAACCGAACAGCGGCAGGTCCGGACCGGCATCGGGCGAATCATATTCGGCGAGAAAAGCGGTTTCGACTCCGCCGAGATTTTCCCGGATGGCGAAGCCGCGTTCGGAGAGAAATTTTTTCAGCGCCGCGGCGGCCTTGAATTCCTTGAATCCGAGTTCGGGATTGTCATGGATGAAATCGGACATCCGCCGGATGGCGGCGTATTCTTTCTGAATGGTTTGCGGAAGCATGATGTCATTGGCCTTTCAGCAGGTATTGAGTGAATTGTGCAAAGGAATCGACTTTGATTTTGAAAACGGTATCCGCGGGGAAGCCGTAGCCCCAGGTGGCGTAAGCGCCGTTCATTCCCGCGTTGGAGGCGGAATTCATGTCGGTGTGATTGTCGCCGAGCATCCAGGAATCCGCGGGTTCGGCGCCGTATTTCTTCATCAGATGAAACATCACCGCCGGATCGGGTTTGAGCGGGAAGCCGTCATTGCCGCCGATGATGTCGTCCAGCAGCTGATCGATCTGCAGCGCTTTGAGGATTTCCCGCGCGACCAGTCCGGGCTTGTTGGTGACGACCGCCAGTTTCCATCCGGCTGCTTTCAAGGCGGCCAGCCCATCGGCCACACCGGGATACAGCGAGGTGTTTTCCGCCGGATGGGCGTAATAGTGACGGATCATTTTTTCCAGTCCTTCGTCCCAGTCGATCGGATGATCTCGGAACGAGCGTTCCAGCAGTTTTCGCGCGCCGTCGCCGGTGTAGGAGACGATCTGGTCGACGGGCAGTTCCTGCAGGCCGTAATCCCGCCGGGTGCGGTTGACGCTGGCGGCAATGTCCTTGATGGTGGCGCCGAGCGTGCCGTCCAGATCGAAAATGACGCAATGGTTTTTCATTTCATTTTTCTCCGTGAAACGGGACTTCGGTTACGTGCGGCAACCGGGCGAAGGTGTCCAGCGAAAAATCGCTGAACCGGCCGGCGGCATAGTAGTGATAGCCCAGTCCGCCGACCATGGCCGCGTTGTCGGTGCAGTATTTCTTGGGCGCGAGGATGGTCCGGCAGTTTTTCGGCGCCGTGGAGACGAACCGTTCCCGCAGCGCGGAATTGCAGGCGACGCCGCCGGCCAGCAGCAGGGTCTTCGCGTGAAAATGTTTTGCGGCATCGAACGCTTTGGTGCAGAGCACGTCCACCACCGCTTCCTGGTAGGAGGCGAGCGTGTCGGTGAGAACCTGGCCTTCCAAGTGGGCCGCTTCCCCGTCGGGCGACATTTTGGCGGCGTGATAGAGCAATGCGGTTTTCAGTCCGCTGAAACTGAAATCGAACCGGTGTTCCGGCGGCGTGGCCTTGCCTGCGGTTCCGGTGAGCGAACGCGGGAAATGATACTTCTGCGGATCTCCGCCCTTGGCCAGACGTTCGATGACCGGTCCGCCGGGATAGCCGAGATTCAGCAGTTTGGCGCCTTTGTCGAGTGCTTCGCCGGCGGCGTCGTCGATGGTCGCGCCGACCACGCCGGCCTTGCCGTCGGAATCGATGATGACGATGGAGGTATGACCGCCGGAGACCACCAGCGCGGTCATGGGGTAGAGCGCGGGATTTTCAAAAATTTCCTCGTCGGTATCGACGAATGCGCCGTAAATGTGAGCAAGAAAGTGATTGATGCCGATGAGCGGTTTGCCGTGGGCGAGCGCGAGCCCCTTGGCGAAATTCAGACCGACCAGCAGGGCGGGAACGAGTCCGGGCGCGTGAGTGACGGCCACCGCGTCGATGTCCTTCATGGTGACTCCGGCGGAGTCGAGCGCTTCGGTGCAGACTTTTTCGATCGCGGTGAGATGTTCGCGCGCGGCCAGTTCCGGCACGACGCCGCCGTAAACGGCATGTTTTGCCATCTGGGAGGAGACTGCGTTGGAACGGACAATCCGTCCGTTTTCGACCACGGCCGCGGCGGTCTCGTCGCAGCTGCTTTCAATTCCTAAAATGAGAGCCATAAGAAATCCTGATTTTCTCTGAAAAAATAGCAATGCCTTTTAAAATTGCCGATAATTGCAAAAAAATCAAGTGCTTTCCTTGAAAAATACCGTTTTTTTGTGTATATTATCTATTTAAGACATGAAGAGGGTGTTTTCGTGTCTTGTTTATGGTTGCCGCGAGGCTGAAAGTGAAAGTTTTTACGGCAGGACCGGGCCGCGGGCTTTACCGCCGGCGGCCGCAATCAGGAAGGATGGCAAAAAATGATGAAACTGCAAAATGTGATGGAACCCAATCTGTTCCGGGAAACTTTTTCCTATGATCGGATTCCGGCCATGAAATTCATGTCCGAAACAGTTCCCATGCGCCGACCTGATGATATCTGGATTACCGATACGACTTTCCGGGACGGCCAGCAGGCGCGTCCGCCTTACACCGTGGAAGAGATCGTCGAGCTGTTCCGTTTCCTGCACCGGATCAGCGGATCGAAAGGTCTGATCCGTCAGAGCGAGTTCTTTCTCTACGGACAGAAGGACCGCGAAGCGGTGGAAGCCTGTCTTTCGCAGGGATTCGAGTTCCCGCAGGTCACTGCGTGGATTCGGGCCAACAAAAACGATTTCGAATTGGTGAAATCCTTCGGACTGAAGGAAACCGGCATTCTCACTTCCTGCTCGGATTATCACATTTTCCTGAAACTGAAGAAAAACCGGCGTCAGACGCTGGACGGTTACAAGGAAATCGTCGGCGCCGCACTGGAAAACGGCATCGTTCCGCGCTGTCATCTGGAGGACCTGACCCGCGCCGACCTGTTCGGTTTCGTGATTCCGATGATCAACGAACTCGACGAGATGTGCCGGAACAGCGAACTCAAAGTCAAAATCCGGCTGTGCGACACGATGGGCTACGGCGTGCCGTTCCCGAATGCGGCTCTGCCGCGCGGCGTGCCGGCGATTATTCAGGCGATTCTGGACAATACGAACGTGACTTCCGACCGGCTGGAATGGCATGGTCACAACGATTTTCATAAAGTGCTCTCCAACGGCGTTGCCGCTTGGCTTTACGGCTGTTCGGCGGTGAACGGGACTTTTCTCGGTTTCGGCGAACGCACCGGCAATCCTCCGCTGGAAGGTCTGGTGTTCGACTGGATGTCCATCACCGGCATTCAGGACGGGATCGACACGACTGCGATCACCGATATGGCGCAGTTCTACCGCGACCGGCTTCATTGCAGCATTCCGGCGAACTATCCGTTCGTCGGCGCGGATTTCAATACCACCCGCGCCGGAATCCATGCCGACGGCTTGACCAAGAACGAAGAAATCTACAATATCTTCGATACGGAAAAATTCCTGAAACGTCCCTGCAAAGTGGCGGTTTCCAATACTTCGGGACTCGCCGGAATCGCCTATTGGATTCAGGCCAACCTGCCGAAGGGCAAGGACATCCGCAAGGACAACCCGGGGATTCAGGTCATCAAGGAATGGATCGACGAACAATACCGGGACGGCCGGACTACCACGATCAGCGACGAGGAACTGATGACGCTGATCCGGCAGAACATGCCGGAATTGCTGTAAGTTCCGGCCCAGTCAACGGAGAATGCCATGATCCGGGAACTCAATGATATTCATCAGCTTGAAAGTTCCGATCTGATGCCTTATGCCGTGCACAACTGCGATTCCCGCGGCCGGCGCATTCCGGAACCGGGGCATCCGTTCCGGACCGATTTTCAGCGCGACCGCGACCGCATTCTGCACAGCCGGGCGTTCCGGCGTCTGGAATACAAGACGCAGGTCTTTCTGAACAATGCCGGCGACCACTACCGCACGCGGCTGACCCATACGATCGAAGTCGCGGCCGTGGCCCGCACCATCGCCCGTTCTCTGCGTCTGAATGAGGACCTGACCGAATCGATCTCGCTGGCGCATGATCTGGGGCATACGCCCTTCGGTCATGCCGGCGAACGCGCGCTCGACCGGATCATGAAACCGTTCGGCGGATTCGATCACAATATGCAGGCCCTGAAGGTGGTCGACGAACTGGAAATCAAATATTCCGATTACGACGGACTGAACCTGACCTGGGAGGTCCGCACCGGACTGGTCAAGCATCGGCGGAACGAAGACGGCACGCCGATCCGGCTGGACGGCGAGGAGCTGCCGCGGAATCCGTGGCTGGAAGCGCAGATCGCCGATGTGGCCGACGATCTGACCTATTACGGTCACGACGTCGACGACGGACTGGATTCGGGTCTGCTCACGCTGGATATGCTGTCGGAAGTGAAACTCTGGCGTATGGCTTCGGATTTCGCTCTGAAAAAAGGTTTGCCGCCCGCGGGGGAACGTTTCGCCGCATTCTCCGTGCGCTGTCTGATCGACCTGATGGTCCGGGATGTGATCCTGACTTCGTCCGCGAATCTGGACCGTGCGGCGCCGAAACGCGCCGAAGATGTCTTCGATCTGCCGGACAAGCTGATCTCGTTCAGTCCGGAATATCGGCAGCTGACCGATGAACTGCGCGATTTTCTGTATCACAACCTCTATTTCAATCCGGGGCTGGGCAAGCTCAATGAAATGTCTTACAGAAATATGCGCAGACTGTTTCGCTGTTACGTGGAAAATCCGCTGGAAATGGGCGAGACCGCCCGGCGGCGGATCGCGAAAGTCGGACTGGAACGTTCCGCCGCGGATTACATCGCGGGCATGACCGACCGTTTTGCCGCGCGCGAGTATCAGCGGATTTCCCGGCTCGGCAGGGAGGGATGAGCGGCTATGTCGGCATATGAGGAAAAAGACCTTTCGCTCTGGCAGTCGGTACTGGTTTTGACCGCGGCGTTTCTGCTGGTCTATCCGCTGTGGAAACTGGGGTTGCGGGACCTGTTCTGGGATGAAGGGGAATACGCGGCGATCATCACCGGAATGCACTCGTTCCCGCCGGATGTGCGGGTGCACGGCGAACTGATCTCCGGTTATTATCCGCTGTATCCGCTGCTGGTCAAAGGAATGACTTTGCTGGGATTCGGCATGGAGTTCTCGCTCCGTTTCGTTTCCGTGTTTGCGCTGGCCGCGCTGACTGTGATGGTCGGGATCATCGGCGGACGGGTTGCCGGGGTGCGTGCAGGGGCGGCGTCCGCGGCGGTCATGTTCACCACGCTGATCACGGCCGAAAAAGCGGTGGAGGGTTACCCGAACACGCTGCTGGTGCTGCTGATCTTTTCCGGCTGGATGCTGTGGTTTTTCCTGGGACAGCTGGGGGGATCGTGGACTTTGGGCTGGCTGTCGGTCGGATTGTTCGGCGGATTGACTTTTTACGGCGGCGGCGTGCCGGCGCTGGTGTATTTTCTGGTGCCGATGATGTTTCTGAAGCGGCCGTTTACTCCGTGGCGGCGGTTCACCCGGTTCGGTCTTCCCGGAGGGATGCTGATTCTGCTGGTGTTCGTTTTCATGTGGCTGATTCCGCGCTGGTCGCCGGGTTCGGCTGCGGGTCCGTTGTTCAACGAGTATTCCATCTGGAACTATCTGGTTCACATTCTGGACATGACCGGAGATATTGCAGTCCGTTTTCTGCCGTGGACCTTTTTCCTGTATGCGCCGTTCTGCGCGGCCTTGATCGCAATGGATGAAAATCCGCTGTTTTCCAAGTATCTGCGGACGCTGTTCACGGTGATGGCGGTGCTGTTGATTTTCAATCCGTTCAGCAAGGCGCGCGACATCCTGTATCTGGTGCCCGTTTTCGCGCTGATGGCGGGGCTGAATTACGCGATCGTGGTCCGGCGTCACGGACGGATGCTGTGCCGGGTGCTGCGCTGGGCCGCGGCCGCAGCGTTCCTCTGCTGTGCCGGGGTGCTGTTCTATGAAGTGCTGATGGTTACATCCCTGAACCGGCTGGCATTTCTGAAGACGATTCTGCCTGACAGCAGTTCGGATATTCCGCTGTTTTCCAGCCTGCTGGAAGCAGCGGGCGGCATGCTGATCGCGGGAGCGGCGTATCTGGGGTCCTGCCGGAAGGAACGAATCTGGCTGTTGACGGTTCTGGTGTTCACCTCGGGGGTGTTGTGCTTTTACGCGGTCACCTCGCCGCATCGGGCCGCGCAGCGCTCCCGCAGCGAAATGGGGCTGGCGTTCCGGCGGTCGCTGGGCCGGTCCTATCGGAAAGACATGATTGTCTACAAGGACAGTTCCATTTCCGGGCTTTATCCGGAATGTTATTACTTGGGCACGCAGATCCGGACGATCCCGTTTGGAGCGACCGGAGAAGTGAAGGATTCCGAACTTTATCTGATTTCCGGCAGCAGCATCCAGCCGCCGGATTCCACCCGGACCTGGAGCCGGATTATGGATGCGGTTTACAAAAAACAGAATCTTTACATGTGGAAAGGATCGCTCAATGAACGAGACAACGGACCTGAAAACGACATCCGGAACATGCGCTTCTGAAACGGAAAAACCGTTTCTGGCGGTCGTCTCGCCGGAACAGTTGGACCGGTTCGTCCGGGAATCGGGGGAGGCCGCGTACCGTGCGGGTCAGATTTACGGCTGGATCACCGGAAAATATGTGACCGACCCGGACCGGATGACCAATCTTTCCGCCGCGCTCAAGCAGAAATTGCGTGAGCATTTCCGCTGCGGCGCACTTCGGATTGAAAAAGAGGAGGAATGCGCCGACGGCTCCCGCAAACTGCTGCTGGTTCTGCCGGATGAGGAGACGATCGAATGTGCGATTCTGAGCGCGCTGGACGGACGGACCACGTTTTGTCTCAGCACTCAGGTCGGTTGTCCGGTCCGCTGTGTTTTCTGCGCCAGCGGGGCTTCCGGATTCGTCCGGAATCTGCAGGCCGGCGAGATCGTCGAGCAGTATCTGCTCTGCTGCCGGCTGACCGGCAAAGCGCCGGACAACGTGGTGATCATGGGGATCGGCGAACCGATGCTGAACCTGACCAATCTCATCGCGGCACTGGAAACGATCTGCAATCCGGAGGGGATTGCGCTGGCGGCCCGGCGGGTGACCATTTCCACCAGCGGCTGGACTCCGGGTATCAAGGAACTGGCTGCCCACGGACGGCAGTGGAACCTGGCGGTTTCTCTGCATGGAGGAGACGACAAGACTCGTGCGCTGCTGATTCCCGGCAAATTCCGGCGCGACATCCGGGAGATCATTGAAGTCTGCAAGCTGCACAAGGCCGCCACGGGCCGACTGCTTACGTTCGAATATGTGCTGCTGGCCGGGGTCAACGATTCCACGGAGCAGGCGACCAAGCTCGCCCGGGTGGCCCGCGAAGCCAATGCGAAAGTGAATCTGATCCCCTATAACAAAGCCAACGGCGCGTTCGAGCGTCCGGCCAAAGAAATCATTAAAAAATTCGAAAACACCTTGAAAATGCTGCAAGTTCCGGTAACAGTACGGGTGGAAAAAGGTTTTGAATCCAGTGCGGCGTGCGGTCAGCTGCGCTCGTCCGCCGATAAAAAAAGGAAAAGATCATGAAACGTCTGCTGTTCGGTTTTTCGATCCCTCTGCTGGTCGTTCTGCTGTCCGGCTGCGGTCTGTTCGGCGGTTCCTCCCATCCGTTCAAGGACCGTCAGCTGGAACAGTCTTTCCAACTTGACCGGAAAAAGAAAATGGACGACCAGGCATTTGCCGATGCGCTGAAAGGCGGCGCCGACCCGAATCTGGAATTGAAAAACGGCGGGACTCCGCTGATCATGGCGGTGTTGTACGACCGGCCCGATCTGATCCGCACTTTGCTGCAGTCCGGCGCGAAGGTCAATCACCCCGGGAAACGCGGCAGCACTCCGCTGCATGTGGCCGCCGGACTCGGACGCAGGGAATGTCTTGATCTGCTGCTGAAAGGCGGCGCCGATGTCAATGCTCATGGCGTATTCGGCCGCACGCCGCTGATGGATGCCGCCCGCATGGGACAGCTGGAGATCATGGACGAGCTGATCGAAGCCGGTGCGGAGATCAATGCGCAGGATGAACTGAAGCGGACGGCCCTGATGCACGCCGCCGAAGCGCAGAAAAACACGGTCGCCGCCGTGCGTCTGCTTGCTTCCCGCGGCGCCGATGTGATGATTTTCGACAGCGAGATGAAGAATGCCGCCATGCATGCCGCCGAGCTGAAGCATACGGAAGCGGCGCTGTATCTGATCGACCTGATTCCCGATCTGCCGCGTCATCCCGCGCTCGGTCTGATGATCATGCACTCCGCCATCAAGGGAAACGATCTGAAAGTCATGGAACGGCTGCTTGACCAGAGACTGCCGCTGAACCGCAGTCTTTCGCTGGTGCTGAAAGGCTCCCGCATCCTCCAGGTTCACGGTTTTTACCGCATTCTGATCCGGAACGGCCTGCTCGGACGAGGCCGGGTGCCGCTGCACTGGGCCGCGATCGAGAACAATTTGGACGCCGTAAAACTTCTGCTGGCGCGCGGAGCCGATCCGTTTCAGGCGGACGAACTCGGACTGCTGGCGGACGATCTGGCTGTTTCGCGTGAGGTGGTTCAGTATATTCGCAGAAAACAGAGAGATATTATGGGACAATAATATCAGGAAATGAAAAAGTGAAAGGGAAACACGCATGAATAAAACTCCTGTCGTCATTGTGCTGGCCGATGGTTTTGAAGAAACCGAAGCGATTGGAACTGCAGATGTGCTCAAACGAATCGGTTTCGCGGTCCGGCTTGCCGGATTGAACGGAATGGTCGTCACCAGTTCCGCCGGGACTCGGATTCAGGCCGACCTGCTGTTCAAGGACGCCGATCTGAAGAATGCCGCCGCGCTCGTGCTGCCCGGCGGTCTGCCCGGCGCGACCACGTTGCGGGACAGTCAAACGGTGATTGACGCCCTGCGTTTCATGAACGATTCCGGCAAAGTCGTCGCCGCGATCTGCGCCGCTCCGATTGCGCTCGAACGTGCGGGTCTGACTGCGGGGAAACGCGTGACCGGTTATCCCGGCACCAATCAGGGTCTGCCCGATCTGGTCTACACCGGCGCCCGCACGGAATGCGACGGCAAGATCGTGACCGGCAGAGGGGCGGGAGTCGCGTTCGAATTCGGCGCCCGGATCGCCGCCGCGCTCGGAGCCGATCCCGCGAAGATCAATGCCGTGCTGGACGGGATGTTCGCGCTGCGATGAGAAACGGGGATTCGCATTTCACCCTGCTGCAGAAGTCGTCCGAATGCGCCGCCCGGCTGGGGACGCTGGAAACTCCGCACGGCAGCATTCAGACGCCGGTCTTCATGCCGGTCGGCACGCGCGGCACGGTCAAGGCTATGGCTCCGCGCGAACTGGAGGAACTGGAGTGCCAGATCATTCTCGGCAACACCTATCACCTGCTGCTCCGGCCGGGTCCGGAACTGATCGCCCGCGCGGGCGGTCTGCATGAATTCGCCGCATGGCATCATCCCATTCTTACCGACAGCGGCGGTTTTCAGGTGTTCAGTCTGGCCGGACTGCGGAAGATGAAGCCCGACGGCGTGGAGTTCGCTTCCCACATCGACGGCACGCGGTTCTTCCTCGGTCCGAAGGAATCCGCCGCGGTCCAGCGCGCGCTCAATTCCGATATCGTCATGGCGTTCGATGAATGCACCCCGTATCCATGCTCGTTCAAGGATGCCGAAAAGTCCCTGACCCTGACCCACCGCTGGGAGAGCGTTTCCCGCGAACAGCCGCTCAATGACGGACAGCAGATGTTCGGCATCGTGCAGGGTTCGGTCTATCGGGAATTGCGGGAACGGTCCGCCGAATTCATCACTTCGCTGGATTTCAACGGCTATGCGATCGGCGGGGTCAGCGTGGGCGAAAGCGAGGAGGAAATGCTCATGGCGATGGATTGGACCGCGCCTCTGCTGCCGGAAAACAAGCCCCGCTACCTGATGGGAGTCGGTACGCCGCGCCAGATTTACGAAGGAGTCAAGCGCGGAATCGACATGTTCGACTGCGTGATGCCCACGCGGCTGGCGCGGCACGGCACGGCGTTTGTCACCGGCGGCGGCACGCTTGCGGTCAAAGGCGCCAAGTGCCGGGAGGACTTCGGACCGGTCGATGAAAAATGTTCCTGCTATGCCTGCCGGAATTTTTCCCGCGCCTATATCCGGCATCTGCTGAACGTGAACGAAATTCTGGGCGTGCGGCTGCTTTCCATTCACAATATCGCCTATTTCATGAATCTGATGAAAGAAATCCGGCAGGCGATTGCCGACGGCACTTTCCTCGAATACGGCAAGACCCTTCTGTGAGGCGGTCATGATCGGCACGGTCGAGCAGAATCAGCTGCTGTTGTCTCACGACCGGCATATTCCGTGCGTGATCCGGACTTCCGAGCGGGCGCGCCGGATGCGGATGACTCTTTCCCCGGAAGGGGGACTGACCGTGACGATTCCGCTCGGCGTTTCGCGCACCGCGGCTCTGGATTTCATTCGGGCGAGTCTGCCGTGGATCGAACGGACTTTGTTCAAACTTTCCCTGCGTCAGCGTCGCCGGGAACCGGAAGGCCCGCGCGTTTTTCCCTCGGAACTGGTCTTTCCGCTGACCGGCGAACGCTTCATGGTCCGCTATGAGTGGCATGATGTCTGCTGGACCGGCGCGAGGGAGGAATCCGGCGAACTGCAGGTGTCCGGCCGGGTGTTGAACCCGGACGCGGTGCAGGAAGCGCTGTACGGATACCTGCTGCGGAAAGCACAACTGGTGCTGACGCCGCAGCTGCGTCAGCTGGCGGAAGAGTATGGGTTCCGGGTCGGAAAAATTTCGTTCCGGATTCAGCGCGGACGCTGGGGCAGCTGTTCCCGGGCGCGGGATATTTCCCTGAACGCGCAGCTGCTGTTGCTGTCCCCGGAGGAAGTGCGTTATGTTCTGATCCACGAGCTGTGTCACACGCGGGAGATGAATCATTCGGCGCGTTTCTGGCGTGAAGTGGCGCGCTTCTGTCCGGATTATGTCCGAATCCGGAAACAGATCAAACAGCGCCGTCCGGAAATCTGGCGCTGAAACGTTGTCTTCCGATCAGACGAAGTAACGATTGAACCACAGGATCGCGGTCAGATTGTAACCGCCGTGGACTGCCATTGCCGCGGCGAACCAGGAGAAAGCCTCGGAAATCTGAGTCGGCATGCTCTTTTTCCTGCCGTTTCGCCAGACCCGGCGCAGGCCCAAAGCCGAAATTTGCGTGCAGGCCAGGTGCATCGCGGTGCAGCCCGTCCAGCGGAAACTCATCGTCATCGCCAGCTTCGCCGGCGGCAGATTGGCCAGATAGACGGTCTGATACAGCAGATTTTCCGCGCTCGCGAACACCAGCGCTCCCAGTGCCCCGGCAAGGAAAAACTGCCAGTCATACCGGACCGCGCCCGGACGTTTTTCCAGCAGAAAGATCATGCCGCTCTGCTTGAGCGTTTCCTCGGCGAACGGACCGAAGATCACCAGCATGAAAATCTGAATCCAGGAAATATGTCCGCGCAGGAAGACCGCGGGGACCGCGAAGAGTCCGCCGAGAATCCCGCTCAGAATCGTGATCGTTACAATGGCCGCCGTGGAATATCTCGCGTTTTCCGTCTGAGTCAGCTGCCGGAATTTTTGGTTTGCTTCCGGCCTGCCCGGTTCGAAAGCGACCGAATTATAATAGCCGGCGGTTTCCCGGTCGGATTCCGGCAGCGGTTCGGCGGAAGCGCATTCATGCGGCAGGTCCGGATGAACGGCGATTTCGTCCTTTACCGAAAACAGGTCTTTCCGGGAACCGGTCATGAATCGATCCGGACCGCGGTCCCGTAAACGATCAGTTCCACGCCGCCGGTCTGTTTCTGATTGTTGGCGGAGACGATGGTCGCCGTTTGAAACCGGATATTGAGGACCAGATTCGATCCGAGAGCTTCCGCTTCCTCCAGCATCCGGATGACAGCCAGCCGCCGGGCGTCGGAACACATTGCCGTATATCCCTTGAGTTCTCCGCCGAACAGATGTTTGAATCCGGCGATGAACGACACGAAATAGTTGTTTGCAATGACCGCACTGCCGGAAACCATGACCGGATGGGAGCATTTCCAGCCGGGCAGCTCCTTCAGATTCGTTTGTATGAGTCTTTCCCGGAAATAGTTTTCCCGTTCCTCCAGATACTTCCGGCGGGAACTGGTGATCAGGTGATACGTCAGCCAGGTTCCGAACAGCAGAAGCAGCGGAATGCCGAAATTGATCAGCGCGGCCAGAGTTGTCGGTGCCCCGTTTTCCATCAGTCATCCTCTTCCGTCTGCTCGACCGCGACGACGGCGGTCCCGTAGGCATAGAGTTCGGCCGCGCCGGCGGTGATGCTGCTGGTGGCGAAACGGACATTGACGATTGCGTTGGCCTGAAGTTCCTCCGCCTGGGCGATCATCCGCGCGACCGCTTCCCGGCGGGATTCCACCAGCAGTTCGGTATATCCCTTGAGCTCGCCGCCGACCAGATTCTTGAAGGATGCCGCGATGTCACGCCCCACATTTTTGGCGCGGACCGTATTGCCCTGAACCAGACCTTTGAGTTCGACGATCTTCATGCCGGGAATCTTTTCAGTGTTGACGACAATCATAATGCTTTCTCCTTGGGGGTTAAGGGTTGGGGTTTACGATTTACGGTTTACGGCATACTATAACTTCCCGATTCGGGAAATGCAAATACTCATACCCATATTTTTAAGGGAAACGTCCGTTTTAATTTTTTGTCACCGGCAGAGCAGCGCGCCGGCGGCGGCGGAAAGCAGAATCAGGATCGTCGATGAAAGTTTTGTTTTCCACATCAGCAGCAGGACCGCGAGAAATATGGTCAGCCCCCCGAAGGACAGCCGGAAATCCGCCGGGATCGAAGCCGTGCCGGTTTTTACCAGATCAAACAGCGCTTCCAGCGGAATCCGCGCGGTGAAGACCGACATGCCCATGAAAAGAAACATGGCGAAAAACACCAGCGCCAGCGAGGCGGGTCGAATCCCTTTGAGCATGCCCGACACCGGCAGCGAATCTTTCCAGCGCGCAATGGAGTAAAACGCCAGCGGGCCCAGCACCAGCGAGGGAAAAACCAGTCCCAGACTCGCCAGCACCGCTCCCGCCACGCCGCCTTGGAGATAGCCGATATAAGTGGCGGCATTGATTCCGATCGGTCCGGGCGTGACTTGCGCGATCGACACCAGATTGCCGAAGACGTCCATGGAGATCACCTGCCGTTTTTCCACCATTTCCGCAATCAGGATCGGCACCAGCACGAAGCCGCCGCCGAAACTGATGCAGCCGAATTTCACGAAGACCAGAAACAGGGTGGAGAGATTCATTCCGCACCGTCCTTCCCGCCGTCCGGAGCCGGAGCGGTCCGCATGCTTTTATACCATGCATAAAGCACCCCGCAGGGCATGGCGCCCAGAATCACATAGACCGGTTCCACCTTGCACAGCAGTACCAGAATCAGCGCCGCCGCGGCAATCGTATATTCGAACCACGATTTCAGCACCTTTTTCGCCATCCGGAACGCGGCCATGGTCACCAGCGCCGTCACGCAGGACCGGACTCCCCGGAATGCGCCCAGCAGCCACGGATTTTCCGGATTCAGATCGGGGAAAAACATCGCGATGGTCAGGATGATCAGCACCGAGGGCAGGCAGACCCCGAACGCCGCGGCGAGAATGCCGCCGAAGCCCGCCACGCGCCGTCCGACATAGATCGCCGAATTGCAGGCGATGATCCCCGGCACGGTCTGCACCAGTCCCATCATGTCCAGCAGTTCTTCCGACGAGAGCCAGTTGTATTTTTTGGAGAAAGTTTCTTCCACCACCGGCAGAATGGCGTAGCCGCCGCCGACCACCAGCGTGGCGATTCTGGCGAAGGTGAAAAAGAGAATCCACAACTTTTTCCAATACGGCATTTCGGGCATAAAAACTCCTCCCCGCGGTCATTCCGGCCGGGATCGAATCTCCTCGAGCGCATCGACTTTCGGACAGATCAGTTCTTTGCGGATGCGCGGCGCGGCCCAGCGCGCGGCGTTGGCGATCACCTTGCGGATATTTTCGT
>Ga0079305_1001368_pt1 | contig 33234 bp, 29 predicted proteins | sample LMS_cellobiose_e_FD_79183 | JGI IMG/M metagenome (GOLD analysis project Ga0079305, IMG submission 79183) | Rumen-fistulated moose microbial communities from Alaska, USA - LMS_cellobiose_enrichment | ecosystem: Host-associated > Mammals > Digestive system > Stomach > Rumen fluid ... | reverse complement strand
TAAAAATGCTGACCGATGGCCCACAGCCTGCCAAGGCTATCTCTGATGAGATAATGAAAAAGGGGATCGGAGAGAGAACGATCAAAAGCGCCAAAAAGAGGCTTGGTATCATATCCTTTCGAAAAGCCGGACAGTGGTATTGGAATCTGCCGGGAAATAATCTTTTGCCGTCTACACTTGATACTGTGGATGGTGAAGAAATATTCGATTAAGCACTTTATTCTGGAGGCAGGGAAAAATGATTGAACAGGAAAAGCAGGACCTTAATGTAAAACTCGCAGAGATGCTCGAAGAGCAACCTCCGGTGGTTGATATAAAAGGCGCTATCGTAATTCGGCGCCAGTATTTCTCCCACATGAAGGAGTGTATCGTCACATTTCGTCCGAATGGACTCCAGTTCAACACGACATGCATAAACTATTTTGAAGGCGTGACCCATATTCTGCTGATGATAGACTGGGAAAAGCGTTGGTTTATCATTAAGCCTTGCCATCCTGATGATAAAGACGGCCAACGATGGTGCTCCATAAAGAACGGCGTCCGAAAAACAAGAATGATATCAGGTAAGGATTTTGCAGAGCGTCTTTATAAGAAGATGAACTGGTGCAAAGGAAAGTATTACAAAGCCTGCGGAACACTTGCCCGGCAAATTGACGCAGATGATGAACTTATCCTTGTGTTTGAGATGGCGGATGCTGAAGACTTCCCGATGACTCGTAAAGCCAGGATGACTGCTGGTGTTGACGATGCCGAGATCAGCACCGATGAGCTTGCAAATCTTGACGAGTTCGAGAAGCAGAAGGAACTTGATAAGAAGGAACGTGAACTTGCAAAGGCGGAAGGCCGGGAAACAAGAAAGTCAAAGCGAAGCAGTCATTTCCCGGAAAGCTGGGGAGATTCAATGGGTGTCCCATACGACCAACATCAGACGCGTATAGAATTCCCGCATCTGCCAAGTTCAGGTGAGGAGGCGATAAAAGCCGGGTTAGGACTCTTCATGGGAGATCAGGAGAGTGAGAGACATGACGAATAGAGGAATGGCCATATACTTCCATGACGAACGGATAAGGATATTCAACAAAACCATAGAGGATCTTGGATACCCTAAATACATACATTTGTTTATCAATGAAACGAAGAAGCAGCTCTTCATAAGAAGGGCAGATTCACGGGATAACGATACATTTAAGGTGAGCTATTCCAAGACTGGTGGCGAATGGCGCTACCGCATTAGTTCAAAGTGGTTTGTAAGATACCTTGCTGATGTGATCGGCGTTCCTTTCCCATCTGAATCCTTATGGTTTGAAGGAACACTTTTACCGGACGGGATCACGGTCGCTATCGATCTAAACCAGTATCACGTAACAGAATATAAGATGGAATAACCAGCAGACGAAGGTGAGGTAACTGTGGGCGAAGAAAACAGCACTTACATGGGCGAACAGGAAAAAGACGCTATAAGGGAAAGATATGGCCGACAGCGTGATATGAGTAAAGTCACGTTTATTCCTGCGCGTAAAGAAATCCGTCCTTATGATCCGACCGTCAGAAAGAGAGTTGTGGTTTATTGCCGTGTCTCGACAGATGGCATTGCGCAGGTTTCCTCTTTTGAGCTTCAAAAAAACTACTATTTGAAGTATGTCCGGCAAAGGCCGGACTGGAAACTTGTAGCACTGTATTCCGATGAAGGTATTACTGCGACAAGTATGGATAAGCGCGTAGGACTCTTAACAATGCTCGAAGATGCCAGAGCCGGCAAGTTTGATATGATCATTGTAAAGAATCTCTCACGACTTAACCGAAATCTGAAGGATTGCCTTTCCATAGTCAATGAATTAAGAAAACTTCCGCATCCTGTCGGGATTCTGTTTGAAACAGAGAATATGTATACTCTTGACAAGAATGTAGACTTTACTCTGACAGTTCTCTCCCTCGTTGCGGAAGAAGAAAGTCATAAGAAATCAGAGGCTATGAATGCCTCCTACTTTATGCGCTTTTCTCAGGGAGACTATATGAAACCGAGCCTGCTTGGTTATCGCCGGGTTGGCGTAAATGAGATAGAAGTAGACCCTGAAGAAGCCAAGACCGTCCGCTTGATTTTTGATATGTTTCGTGCAGGATATGACCCCGGTTTGATCGCCAATGTTCTGATGCATCTGGGAAGAAAAACGCATACGAGAGTAACAAAGAGCGGAAAAGTACTTGGCGGAAAAACAAAATGGACAGCAAGTTCGGTAAAGAGCATTGTGGGCAATGAGCGAAGAGCCGGTGATGTGCTGGCCCAGAAGACTTACACGCCGGATTTTAAGGATCACAAATCAGTCCCCAACAACGGAGCATTGCCGCAGTTCTATGCCCGTGATCAGCATGAAGCAATTGTATCCAGAGAAGAGTACCTACAGGCCGTAAGAATCTTGAACGCAAACAGAGGCGGTTGGAAATTCGGCCTGCAGCAAATGGAAGTCTTTGAAGGCGGAGCCTTTAAGGGCTTTGTTGGCATGTCTCCAAACTGGAAGGGATTTGATACAGAGGACATAAACCGTGCAGGGCTTCGCGCATATGGCATGAACGAGGATATTCTTCAAGCAATAGAGACACGAATCCAGGAGCAGATAGAGGCTGAAGAAAAGAAGATGACGGCGTCGGCCATTGGCTTTCAGCACCGTTATGCTATCGACTCGGATAACTATGAACTGTTCCCTGATACTGATGAAGTCATTGAAGACGAGTCCGAAAGAAAAGTGCCGCAAGAGGACTTTGCCATGTGGGTGGACAAGTCAAATAAAGAGGTAAAGCAGAGGAGTATAGACAAATATTCTTTCAGTCAGTTCGATTTCAGCCGCTGTGAGTTGATTCGCCCGGAGTATTTCAGCACTCGTGAAAAGGCTCATGTTACGTTTGATTGCAGGGGATTGTATTTCAACAAGATGTGCAATTCCAAGTTGAGCAGGGAAAACGAAGTGGTCGAGAACGTCGATATTTACTATAATCCTACCGAGCGGCTCGTTATCATCAAAAAAGCTAGCGAAAAGACGTCAAAATCTCTTCACTGGGTCCATTTCAAGGATGATGACTTCAATATGATACGCTGCAGTAGCGTTGGATTATCCAACGCAATCTATTCAAACATGGGCTGGGAAAGCAGTTTCAAGTACCGTGTTCTCGGCTCTCGTATTGAAGTAGACGGGGAAGAACTGATTGTCTTTGCTCTCGATGATTATCATTCAATTGTTCCGGCCCGGCTTGGTTCCGTTGTGAGCATTGATACAAGCAAGCTCTCAGCACAAGAGACCAAAGCGCTTATGAAAGAGGGGATTATTCCGTCCAACGAGACAATGCCGGATCTAGACGACTTTGATCTTGGTGATGGACCCATGTCTAAGACCGCCAAAATCATGGCAAGAAGCAGAGCCATTTACTTTGATGAGATCACAGAGCGGGTATCTGGCTCTATCAAGGTGGAAGAGCTGGGGGATAAGAAGTTCGATCCCAAGTGCATCCAAAGCCTGATCCAGAGAGGCATTACGCCAGATGAAGGATGGTACTACCTGAAGGGCATGGCTGTGATCCGCAAGACCAGTTTTACGATTTTCCCGGAAAGCTGGGCCGATTCCTGTGGTGACCGTTATTATGAAAGCAGCGGCTATAAACTGAAGGAGCGATTTAACAGCATTACTGACATCGGTTCAGGAAGACCCTACGGGTGGACCGTTGATTTAAGCATTCCCAGCGAGGAACTCATCAAGGCTGAAATAGAAACACTTGCAGCTGAATTGGTAAGCTGATCATAGAAGAGGGCGTTTTGCCCTGTTAGACTACACCCTATTGATGTGAGGGTGTGGTTTTCATATTTGAATAAAAGAAATTGCTGGCATTACCGTGCAAGAGGGTAATGCCAGCGTCTTTTTTTTGCACTCTTGTTGTCCCTAATGAGTAATTAGCACTGGATGAATTACCAGAGCTTTTTAATATCGTCAAGGGGGATATGGCAGTCGTAGGGCCGAGACCGCAACTCGTTCGGGACATGGTTTTTATGACCGACGAACAAAGAAGACGGCATTCGGTCAGACCCGGCCTGACGGGCTTGGCTCAAATCAATGGGCGCAATTCTGTCACCTGGGAAGAAAAAATCGACTGGGATTTGGAATATATCAAGATCATCCGTTTTGCGGATGATCTGAAGATTGTTTTGCTTACAGCCAAGAAAGTCTTCGGCAGAAGTGAGAGCAGTGCAGAACTGGACGTAAAGCACGATGTCGAGACAGATGTTTCGAGGGCATTTGCATTGGCCGGTATCGAACAAAGTACCGGACATCGTGGATCCTATTATGTCCAGGCGTATCTTTTGAAAGATAAGAAAAACATCGATTTGTTACAAAAAATAAAACAGATGCATTCAAATTTTTAAAAGAAAAAGCCGAAGTATTAAATGAGAACGATTTGTTAATTATTGCAGTTGCTTCAGCACCAGTAGAGCAGTACGTTCTTAGAATGATAAACAACGGCTTAATTGTCATCCCAACATTAATAGTGTGGGTAGAACCATATGCAATTGCAGGACATGGGATTCTTCTCAATAAACCGATGGATGTTTTTGCGGAACTGTTCGATAGACAAACACTAGAATATCGCTATGGGGTTCTTGAAAGACCAGAACAGTATAGTATGCGAGAAGCGGGATGCCAATCTTCTTATATGCCCTATTCAGCGTTTTTGGTGAGAGAGATGGTCTATAGAATTATCGGATCATGTATTAAGGTAATGTTTTGTATTTTGGTTGTTTTAGTTTTATATCTATGTCTTTTGTTAGAGCAAAAACCGCCTCTCTGCGCAAAAACCCGCTTAAAACGATAAACGGATCAATTTCCGCGAAAAAACGCGTCTGAGGGGCGTTTTTAAGCCTTCTCGTGTATTGTGCAACCTGCCCTGCCGCTATCCCACCTCCGGCGTCGACCGCCACCGCCGGGCCGAACGGGATCGCTGCCGTCTGCGCCGAACAAGCCGTTTCCGCCGGACGAAAAGCCGGTGCAACGAAAGAAGCCCACCCTCCGGCAGGCTTCTTTCGTTTTGTGTGCGTTCCGCGGCGCAGGCCCGTCCGTCCGGCTTCGGACTGAATGATGGAATACGGATTATGGGAGAGGGTTATTCGATCGGAGTGTCGTTCGTTTTCGGAGGATCATCCGGAACGACCTTCAGCGAGCAGTGATGCTTTTCGAGAAGCCCAACCAGCTCCGAAAGCGGCAGTTCGTCAAGAAGCGGGCGAATGGAATCTCCTTCCGGGCCGATCTGTGAGAGGATACCGATTTCCAGCAGTAGTATTTTTCGATCGGTCGGGGAAATGATGGCATCGTCATAAAATGTCCTCTGAAAAGGCATTGAAGAATTCGAATACATAATTTCCTCCTTGCGTCTTTCTGCGTCCGGCTTCAGCCGGTCCGGAGCGTCCGGCGGCGGGCGCACAATACAGAAGAATCGCGCTCGTTCCGCCGCTTGTCAAGCGTTTTGAAATCACGGTAGGTTTTTTGGCGCCGCAATGATATAATTCACTTGATCTGAATACGGAATACAAACGAAAGGCGAAACAATGAATTATAAAGAGAAATATGACCTCTGGCTCCGGAGTGTGACGGACCCCGAGCTTGCGGCCGAGATGGCGGCGATGGACGATGTTGCGAAGGAGGACGCGTTCTACCGCGACCTCGCGTTCGGAACGGCCGGCCTCCGCGGTGTGATCGGCGCCGGCTCGAACCGGATGAACGTTTATACCGTCGCGAAGGCTTCCCAGGGCCTCGCGAATTACGTGAATCGGATCTGTGATGCGGGCGTTCCGCGCTTCGGCGACCCAGAGACGGTCCCCGACCGCGCGATCGCGATCTCCTACGACAGCCGCATCAAAAGCGAGCTCTTCTCCCGCGTCGCGGCCTCCGTCTTCGCGGCGAACGGGATCCGGGTCTGGCTCTACCCCGAACTCATGCCGACGCCGTGCCTCTCGTATGCGGTGCGGGCGCTCAGCTGCGCGGCCGGCGTGATGGTGACGGCTTCCCACAACCCATCGAAGTACAACGGCTATAAAGTCTACGGCGCGGACGGCTGCCAGATCACGACCGAAGCCGCCGACGCGATCCTCGCCGAGATCGAGGCGCTCGACTGCTTCCGCGACGTGAAATCGGCCGAGTTCAACGCGGCCCTCGACGACGGCCTTGTGACTTGGATCCCCGAATACGTCTACGACGACTTTACGGAACACGTTCTCGCGGAGTCGGTCCTCTACGGCGAGCCGATCGACCGCAGCGCCCGGATCGTCTACAGCCCCCTGAACGGAACGGGTCTTAAGCCGGTCACGCGCGCGCTTCGCGAGGCGGGCTTTACGAACGTCACGCTCGTCGAGGAACAGGCCTCCCCCGACGGGAATTTCCCGACCTGCCCCTACCCGAACCCGGAGATCCGGGAGGCGATGGCGCTCGGGCTCGAGTACTGTGAAAGGACGGGCGCGGACCTTCTGATCGCGACCGATCCGGACTGCGACCGGTGCGGGATCGCCGTAAAGGACGGCGCGGACTACCGCCTTCTCACCGGAAACGAGACGGGCATTCTCCTGCTCGACTACGTCTGCTCTCAGCGCGCGAAACACGGGAAGATGCCCGCGCGGCCGGTCTTCGTCAAGACGGTCGTGACGAGCGATCTCTGCGAAAAGGTCGCGGAAAGCTACGGCGCCGAAACGGTCAACGTCCTCACCGGCTTCAAATACATCGGTGAGGTCATCGGCCGGATGGAGGCGGAGGGCCGCGAGAGCGACTACATCTGCGGCTTTGAGGAGTCGTACGGCTATCTGACCGGGACGTATGCGCGCGACAAGGACGCCGTGAACGCGTCTCTGATGATCGCGGAGATGTTCGCGTACTACAGAACGCACGGCGTTTCGCTCACCGACCGGCTTGCGGCGATCTACGCGAAGTTCGGCTATGCGCTGAACACGCTCTATTCCTACGAATTCGAAGGCTCGGCCGGAATGGCGCAGATGGCCTCGATCATGGAGCGCTTCCGCGAAATGTTCTGCGGCGGAGCGGCATCCGGCGTGGCCGAAACACCCGCCCCGGGCGCAGCGCTCGGCGGCGAACCGGTCCTCCGCGCGCTCGATTACGCAAAGGGCCTGGACGGCCTTCCGAAGTCCGACGTCGTGAAGCTCTGCACGGAAAAATGTTCGGCCGTCATCCGCCCGTCCGGAACGGAGCCGAAGCTCAAGGCGTACATTTCCGTGACCGCGAAGGACAGCGAAGCCGCACGCACCGTCGAACGGCGGATCAAAACCGATCTCGAACGGATCATCCGCGCGTAACGTCGAAACAATCCGCCCGGATGCGTTCTGCCCGGGCGCTTTCACCGAACCGAAAGGAAAAACTTATGAACATTTTAGTCACCGGCGGTGCCGGCTACATCGGCTCCCATACGATCATCGAACTCCTCGCGGCGGGTCATACCATGACCGCGATCGACAACCTCGCGAATTCCAGCGCGGAATCGCTCCGGCGCGTCGAAGAGATCACCGGAAAAGCCGTTCCGTTCGTGAACTGCGACATCCGCGACCGCGAGGGGCTCGAGCGCGTCTTCGCGGCGGAACGCTTCGACTGCTGCATCCACTTCGCGGGCCTCAAGGCCGTCGGCGAATCGGTCGTGAAGCCGTGGGAATACTACGAAAACAACGTTGCGGGAACGCTCGTCCTCGTCGACGTGATGCGGAAGAACGGCTGTAAAAACATCATCTTCAGCTCCTCCGCGACCGTCTACGGAAACCCCGCCGAGATCCCGATCACCGAAAACTGTCCGAAGGGACGCCCGACGAATCCGTACGGCATGACGAAGTCGATGCTCGAGGACATCCTCTCCGACCTCGCATACGCGGACGTAAAGACGAACGACCCGAATCCCTGGAACGTCGTCCTCCTCCGCTACTTCAACCCGATCGGCGCCCATCCCTCGGGGCGGATCGGCGAAGACCCGAACGGGATCCCGAACAACCTGATGCCCTACATTACCCAGGTCGCGGCCGGAAAGCTCGAAAAACTCCACGTCTTCGGAAACGATTATCCGACGCCCGACGGGACCGGGATCCGCGACTACATCCACGTCGTCGATCTCGCGCGGGGCCATGTAAAAGCGCTTCAGGCGATCGAACGGAAGTGCGGCGTTGCCGTTTACAACCTCGGGACGGGAAAGGGCTACAGCGTCCTTGACATCGTCCATGCGTTCGAACAGGCGAACGGCCTGAAGATCCCGTACGTCATCGACCCGCGCCGCCCCGGCGACATCGCCGAGAATTATTCCGATCCCGCAAAGGCCGAAAAGGAACTCGGCTGGAAGGCGGAATTCGGGATCGAAGAGATGTGCCGCGACAGCTGGAACTGGCAGAAAAACAACCCGAACGGATACGGGAAATAGGGCGAGGCGATGGCGCGCCTGTCGGATCGGAACAACGGAACGAAAAAGAACCGCCCGGTCGTCCGGGCGGTCGTTGTGGTACTCGTGCTCGCGTTCATCTGGGGAAATTCGGTCCTCAGCGTCAGCCGGTCGACGCAGGAGAGCCGCTGGGTTCTGAATCTCGTGACGCCGCTTCTCGAGCCGTTCGTCGGCGCGGGGAACGTGACCGACCACCTCGTCCGGAAGCTCGCCCACTTCGTCGAATTCACCGCGCTCGGCATCGCGCTGTTCTGCCTCTTCGTAAGGGCCTGTCGGCGGCGCGGCCCCCGGTTCGGCGGCGCGTCCGGCAGTTCGTCCGGCGGACCGGCATCCGACGTGACCGGATCGGCCCGGCCCGGCTGGAAGGCCGCTCTTTACGCCCTTCAGGGATCGTTCTTCGCGGCGTTTCTCGACGAGACAATCCAGCACTTCACCGGCCGCGGCGACCGGATCACCGACGTCTGGCTCGACCTCGCAGGCGCGGCTTCGGGGATCCTTTTCGCGTGGCTTCTCCGTCTCGTTTTCCGGAGGAGAAAATAAAAAACGGCCCTGCGGCCGCCCGAACGGAAAAGAAAACGGCTCTGCGGCCGCCTGATTCGGAGTATCGGAACGGATGCGGTCTCTTCGGCCGATCCGTCAGAACAGCGACACGAAACCGTGGGAGATGAGGACCATCAGCCCGCCTGCGGCCGCGACGCCGAGGAGGATGACCGGCCCCGCGTACTTCACGCGGAGGTTGAGAAGGGCCGCAACGAGAGAACCCGTCCAGGCGCCCGTCCCGGGGAGAGGGATCGCGACGAGAAGAAAGAGCCCGAGATATTTATACCGGCGGACAAGGCCGGCTTTTTCATGTCCGCGCGCCTCGATCCGGTCGAGAAGCGTTCCGACCTGCGGAAAACGCTTCCGCATCCAGTCGAAGATGCCGCGGATGCCGAGGATGATGACCGGCACGGGGATGATGTTGCCGATCAGAGCCGCGAGAAACGCCTCGCCGTACGGAAGCCCTTGAGAGATGCCGTAGGGGATCGCGCCGCGGAGCTCGAGGATCGGGACCATCGCGATGGCCATTGTCAGGAAAAATGCTTTCATGGTAGAATCAGTGTAGCATAAACGGGAGGCGATGGCTATGACAAAGACGAGAAAACTCTATTACGAAGATGCGCATATCTGTGCCTTCCCGGCGGATATCACGGCCGTTGCCGTGCTGTCCGAAGGCCCGGAGAACGCGCCGGAGGCGTGCCTCGCGGTCGAGCTCGACCGGACCGCGTTCTTTCCCGAGGGCGGCGGCCAGACCTCCGACACGGGAACGATGAAGATCACCGGCGGCGCCTATCGCGGGCGCGTGTTTCGCGTCGTCGATGTACAGGAGACGGACGGCCGGATCCTCCACTACCTCGCGGCGGACGAAAAGGATGCAGCGAAGGGCCTCGCAGCCGGAAACCGCGTCTCGTGCGCGCTCGACTGGGACGTACGGTTCGCGAAGATGCAGAACCACACCGCCGAGCACATCGTCTCCGGGATCGTCCATACGAAATACGGCTTCGAAAACGTCGGCTTCCACGTCTCGGTCACGCGGCGGGACTCCGGCGACGCGGATCTCACGGGCGAGGTGACGTTCGACTTCAGCGGCGAGCTTACGGCGGAACAGCTCCGGGCAGTCGAACGCGAGGCAAACGCGGCCGTCCGGGCGGCGATGCGCGTCACGGCGTCGTTCCCGGCGCCGGAGGAGCTCCAGAATCTCACGTACCGCTCGAAGCTCGAGCTTACCGAAAACGTGCGCCTCGTCACGATCGGGGACCTCGACGTCTGCGCCTGCTGCGCGCCCCACGTCGCGAATACGGCTGAGATCGGCATCATCAAGCTCCTCCGTACCGAGCGCTACAAGGGCGGCGTGCGGATCCATATGAAGGCGGGCGTTCTTGCCCAGAACGACTACGGCGACCGCATCGCGCTGACCGAGCTCGTATCGCGGTTTCTGTCGTGCCCGGCCGAGGATATCCCTGCGGGGCTCGAACAGCTGAAGGCGGCGGACGACCGTGCCCACGAACGGCGTGTCGCGCTCGAAAAGGCGCTTGCCGACGCACGCGCGTTGTTCCTCGCCGCGTCGGCCGAAGACGGAAGGCCGGCGGTGCTCTTTGAGTCGCTTCTCGGCGAGGATGCGGTCCGCAGGATCGTCAACGAAACGGTTCCGGCGGCCGGCGCGTCCCTTGTCGCGGTCTTCTTCGCTCCGAACGAAGACGGAACGGCGTGGCGGTACGTGATCGGAAGCGCATCCGGCGATCTCCGGCCGTTCGCGAAGGAACTGAACGCGGCGCTCTCCGGACGCGGCGGCGGGAGTCCCGGGATGATCCAGGGAACCGTCGGAGCGTCCCAGGATGCGATCGAATCGTTCTTCTGCCGCCTTTCGGGCTGATCCCGTAGCGGACCTGTATACGAATTATTTTCGCGCGTTTTCTTGAACTTGAGAGGGCACAGACGCTATAATATAGTGTCTGTGCTTTTTGATTTGCGCGAAAGGAGGCGGCTGTATGGGATACGATCTCGAACAGATGCTTTTCACGATCCCGCCCGAAAACCGGAGCCCGGAGACGATCGGGGAGACGCTTCGGCAGCACCCCGAGGTGAAGTTCGTTTCCGTCGTCGGCCTCGATCTCGCCGGCCACGATACCGACGAGAAGATCCCCGTCCGGGAATTCCTCGACGACATCCCGGCGTTTCTCGAGAAGGGTGTCCAGACCGACGGATCCTCGGTCGTTCTGCCGAAGATCGCCGACCTCTCGAACGGCCGCCTCGACCTCATCCCCGATACGACCGTGAACTGGTACGTCGACTACGACGTCGAAACGGGCGTCGGAACGCTCCGGATCCCGGCCTTCCTCTACCACAACGGAACGACCGAGGTCGGCTCGCGTTATATGCTGAAGGAAGCGGCGGAGACGTTTAAAAGCGGCGTCCTCGATGCGCTTCGGGAACACCCGTACGCGTTGAAATGGATGGGCGTATCGTCGATAGACGATGTGGAGGCGGTGGAGCTCACCGGCGCGACGGAGCTCGAGTTCTGGGTCCAGACGCCCGAGGACAAGGCGAACCGCGAACAGCTCTCGACCTCCCAGGAATTAAAGGAACAGTACTGGCAGCGTACGCGCGGCCCTGTCCGGACGGCTCTCGAGGAGACGCTCGTCTTCCTCGATGCGTACGGCATCCGCGTCGAGATGGGCCATAAAGAGGTCGGCGGTATTAAGGCCAAGCTCGGCGCCTCCGGCCACTACGATCACATCATGGAACAGCTCGAGATCGACTGGCGGTTTGCCTCTCTCATGCAGGCGGCCGACAACGAGCTCATGGTCCGCAATACCGTGAAGGATCTCTTCCGCTCGAAGGGACTTGAGGTCACGTTTATGGCGAAGCCGATCATCGGTGTTGCGGGCTCCGGCGAACACCATCACCTCGGCGCGACGCTCCGTTTGAAGGACGGACGGCGCGTGAACCTGTTCGACTGTCTCCGCGAACAGGCGGAAGGATCTGCGGTACAAATGAACGGCGACATTCCGTCCGACCGGACGGAAGGGGAGGAAGCGCTTCCCGGCCCTTCGTATCTATCGCCGGTCGGCTTCGGCGCCCTGATGGGGCTTCTGAAAAACTACGAGGCGGTGAACGCGTTCGTCGCCTGTACGAACGACGCGCTGAACCGCCTGAAGCCCGGCTTCGAAGCGCCGGTCTGCGTCGTAACGTCGCTCGGGAAGGATCTCGACACTCCCTCGCGGAACCGTACCGTCCTCGTCGGTCTGATCCGCGATCTCGAAAACCCGATGGCGACGCGGTTCGAGCTCCGCTCCCCCTGTCCGAAGTCGAACTCGTATCTCGTCTTCGCGAGCGCGTATCTCGCGATGCTCGACGGGATCGTTGCCGTGCTCGCAGCGGAAAAGGAGCCGCTCGAGCTCGAAGCCTCGCTCTCGAAAAAGCCGGGCGACGAGGACTTCTACCTCGAAACGGACCGCGCCTACCGGGCGGAGGTCGACGTCTTCGACGGCTATACGGAGGAGGAGCGGAACGCGATGTTCGGCGAGGCTCCCGGGACCGTCTACGAAACGCTTGCCTGCGCCGCCCCGAAGTTCGGCTGCCTCGGCCGCTGCAAAGCCTTTACCGTCGCCGTGCTCGATTCGTACCGCGCGGCGATGCTGAACCAGTGGGTGATGGAGCTCCACAACCGCATCGTCCCCCAGACGATGGATCTGATCCGGAAGTGTACGCCGCACCACGACCCGTCCGACGTCTACGACGAAGAGGAATGGATCCGGGTCGACGCGCTCCGGAAGTCGCTCGGAAAGACGACGGCCGTCCGGAAGAGCCTGCTCGCCAGGATCGTCGAAGCGCTCGACGCGCGCGACTACGGAACGGCCTCCGATCTCCAGAAGATCGCCCAGGCTTATAAACAGGAACTCGAGGAAGCGTACCGCGTATACGAGAAGAATCTGCTGTGACGGCGGATCCGCTCCGCCCGGAAAGCGATCGCAGAGAAAGAAGAAACACTATGGCAAAGGTCAGCATCTGGAAAAACAGAAAACCGCTCGGCTGGTTTGCGCGTTACTATTTTTCGCACCTGAAGCCGGAGATGAAAGCCATCGAGGAGCTTCGCGCAAGGGAAGCCGCGCTCGAGGCATCGGCTGCCCCGGAGGACAGGGATGCGCTGAAGAAGCTCTATGCGGAAGAGAAAAGAAGAATCGGCGACAGCTTCTACGGCCTTTCCTGCGGCGTTGTCGATACGGTCGGGATGGAGATGCACATCTCCGGCGGGGAAAACATCCCTGCGGGAGAGGAACCGTTCTGCGTGATCGCGAACCACCAGGGCTATATGGACGTCCTTGCGATCGGGTACGCGCTCGGCGGCCGCCAGATCTCGTTCATCGCGAAGGATGCGCTGAAGAAGGCGCCGCTCATCGGGCCGTACATTCTCGGGATCCGCGGGATCTTCATCCCCCCCGTCACCGAATCGCCGCGCGCCCACGTCGCCGTCATCAACAAGGGCGTCGGGTATCTGAAGAAGGGCTTCAATATGGCGATCTTCCCCGAGGGAACGCGGTCGTGGGGACCCGGCTTCTACGAGGGCGGCTTCCACAAAGGCTCGATCCAGCTCGCCTGCCGCGCGGGCGTCCCGATCCTTCCGGTCGCGCTCGAGGGCGCATACCACATCTACGAAGAAAACAGGGTCGCGACTCCCGGCCGCGTCGATGTCCGGTTCCTTCCGCCGATCCCGACCGCAGGCGTCCCGAAGAGCGCGTGGGGCGAGCTTTCGGAACGTGCGATCGAGACGCTGAAGACCGGCGTAGTCGAGCTCCAGAAAGAAATCGGTGTCGTCGTTCCCCCTGCCGCCCTGGCGGAGCAGGAGCCGGCGGAGTAGACGCGACCGGATCCGTTGAAAAACCGAAAAAACCGCTTGCAAAGACGCGTCCCCGTGCGTATAATATACGAGCACGCGTCTTTTTTGATGCGTGTGACACTCTGCCACTCCTGCCAAGAGGGTGGCCATTGGACCACAGGGAGGTGAAATTACTGTGAACAAGTATGAAATCATGTTCGTACTCGACGCCGATCTGGATGAAGCCAAACGGAACGAGGTCGTAGAGACCGTCAAGGGCATCATCGCGGAAGGCGGCGAAGTCGGCGAGATGGAAGAATGGGGACTCCGCAAGTTCGCATATCCCATCGAAAAGAAGAACGAAGGCTACTATTTCGTTCTGCCGTTCGTTGCGAACCCCGAGCTTCCGAAGGAACTCGACCGTCGCTGCCGCAACGCCGAACCGATCGTTCGTCACATCATCGTAAACAAAGACGAGAAGTAGGTGGAAGAATGAATTCTGTTGCACTCACTGGGAGACTTACAAGAGATCCCGAAGTCCGCTACACCCAGTCCCAGACTGCGGTTGCGTCCTTCACTCTCGCGGTTGACCGGCCGTATTCCCGCGATCGGGAGAACAGCGCAGACTTCATCCGCATCACGACGTTCGGCAAACAGGCCGAATTCGCCGAAAAGTACCTGAACAAGGGGCGCCTCGTTGGCGTGACCGGTCGGATTCAGACCGGCTCCTATCAGGACAAGGACGGGAAAACCGTCTACACCACCGACGTCATCGCCGACCGGATCGAGTTCCTCGGTCCGAAGGGAGACGGCCAGCAGGCCGCGGGCTATTCCCAGGAAACGTTCCAGCGGCAGAACCCGCACTCCGCTCCCCAGCCGGTTCCCGCCGCCCCTGCCGTTCCCGACGGCTTTACGGCGCTGGATGATGACGATATCCCGTTTTAACGGGATATCGTCCACGGTTTTCTTCCCTGCCGCGAAAGCGGAACGGGAAGGAAGAAAACCGTATGATGACATTCCGTTCTTCAGAACGGAATGTCTCGCGGTTTCCCACCGTACTGCAACGCAGGACGGAGTTTGGAGGAAACCGCATGACATCCCGTTTTAACGAACCGATCTGAACGAACATCCGTTAACCATTTAGAAAGGATTACGAACATGGTAGAAAGAAAACGCCCCATGGGCGGCCCGCGCGGCAGAAAGAAAGTCTGCGCATTCTGTGCCGATAAGGACAAGGAAATCGATTACAAGGACACCGAAACTCTGAAGAAGTACATCTCCGAAAACGGAAAGATCCTTCCCCGCAGAGTGACCGGGACCTGCGCCCTCCACCAGAGAGCCGTTACCACCGCCGTCAAGAGAGCCCGCACCGTCGCGCTCCTCCCCTTCAAGGCGGAATAACCCGAAGAAAAAGACATACCGAACAATCACAAAGTTGCAAAGAATCCCGCCCTTCGGAGCGGGGTTTTTTTGCGGAAAAGATGCGCCTTGACAAAAACTATGGTATACTATTAAAGCCTATAACCATCGGCATCTTTTGACGTGGAGAAAAAAGAGCCTCCCCGGCTCCGATAGGCAGAAAGGAACGAAGGTGAACAACAAGTTCTTCCAAGGAATACTGCAACCGTATTTCCGCGTAACGATGGCGACTGCCATTCTGTTCACGGTCCTTTTGCTGTTCTGCAACCTCTACCTCGGCATCTTCGCCGGTCTTGTGACGATTGCGCTCTTTTTCTACTGCAAAAGCTACGTCGGGATCCGTTCGGGCGATCTGCGCAAATACTCCGGCTCGCTTCTCCGCGAGATCGACGACACGGCCCGGATGTTCCTCTCGAAGGACCCGCGCCCGCTCTGCATGATCGACCATGACGGAACGATCCTCTGGTGCAACGACCGGTTCGAGGCGCTCTACGAGACCGCCGAGGCGCTCCGGAACAACGTCACCCAGATCACGGGCCTGAAGGTCCAGGACATCGAATTCCAGGCGAATACGGACGAATACAACATCATCGAACACGGCGGGAAGCGGTACCGGACCCAGGTCTATTCCGGCGGCCATACGTGTCTGATTTACTGGACCGACGTCACGACGCTCGAGGCCCTGAAGGGGATGTACAACGACGAACGCCTCTGCTTCGTGAACCTTGCCGTCGATAATTACGACGAGATCATCAACAACTCCGACGATGAAAAGCGTGCGCTGCTCGTCGCGGAGATCGAGACGACGATCCGCCAGTGGGCGGCGCCGTTCCATCCGACGATCTTAAAGCCGCGCTCCTACCGCTATGTGATCCTCCTCGAACAGAAGGATTACGCGCGGATGGAGGAGACCCACTTCTCGATCCTCGACGGGATCCGTGCGATCGAAACGTCCTCGGATTTCCCGCTCTCCGTCTCGATCGGCGCGGGGATCGGCGGTCGTTCGATCGAGGAGGCCGAATCGTTTGCGGACGCGGCGCTCGACCTCGCCCTCGGACGCGGCGGCGACCAGGCGGTCGTCAAGAAGAGAGAAAACATCGAGTATTACGGCGGAAAGACCGAAACGGTCGAAAAGCGGAACAAGGGAAGAAGCCGCATTATGGCCCACGCGATCCGTCAGCTGATGGAACAGTCCGACCGCGTCTACGTCATGGGCCACAGGGATCCCGATATGGACGCGTTCGGCGCCTGTACCGGCATCGCCGCGTTTGCGCGCGCGCTCGGAAAGGAATGCGCGATCGTCATCGGCCCCTTCAACAAGAGCCTTGCCCCGCTCGTCGAGAAGGCAAGGGAAAACGGCGCGATCCTCATCGACGGAGACGAGGCATGTCACGAAGCGACGCAGAAATCGCTGCTCGTCGTCGTCGACGCGAACCGCCCCCAGCTCCTCGAGTGTCCGGATCTTCTGCCGATCACCGATAAGCTCGTTCTGATCGACCATCACCGGAAGAGCGAGGACAGCCTCGACGAGGTCACGCTCAACTATCTCGAGACGTACGCCTCGTCCGCATCGGAGCTCGTGACGGAGATCCTCGAATATGCGCCCGAAACGAAGCGCATTCTCGAGAAACACGAAGCGGAAGCTCTGCTTGCGGGGATCACGCTCGACACGAAAAACTTCAGCGTCAAGACCGGCGTCCGTACGTTTGAGGCCGCGTCGTGGCTCCGCCGGAACGGCGCGGATACCGTCGCGGTCAGCCGTCTCTTCCGCTCGAACTTCCGCGATACCCGGATCCGCTCCGCCATCATCGCAAGCGCGGAGCTCGTCGGCGACGGGATCGCGCTGTCGTCCTGCCCGCTGAACGGACCGGATGTCCGGATGATCATGAGCCAGGCGGCCGACCGGCTTCTCGCCGTCGAAGGCGTGAAGGCGTCGATCGTCGTGGGGAAAGGCGATGAGGGCCACTGCACCGTCAGCGCCCGTTCCCTCGGCGAAGTCAACGTCCAGACGATTATGGAGAAGCTCGGCGGCGGCGGACACCTTACGATGGCGGGCGCCCAGCCCGAAGGAACCGAAGCCGAAGTCATCCAGAGAATCAAATCCATCATCACCGAAACGGAGGAATAACGATATGCAGGTCATTTTACTCAAGGAAGTCAAGGGGCTCGGAAAGGCCGGGACCGTTGCGAAGGTCAGCGACGGCTATGCGCGGAACCTGCTTCTCCCGAAGGGGCTCGCGAAGGAAGCGACTCCTGCGAATGTAAAGATCCTCGAAGCCCAGAAGGCGAAGGAGGCCGAAAAGCGCGCGAACGACCTCGAATCCGCGAAGCGCGTCCGGGAAAAACTCGACGGCCTGACGCTGAAGCTTGCCTATAAAGCGGGCGAGGGCGGCCGGCTCTTCGGCGCCGTGACCGCGCAGACGATCGCGGACGAGCTGAAGAAACAGCACGGCATCGAGATCGACAAGAAAAAGATCGCGCTCGACAACCCGATCAAGCAGACCGGAACGGTGCGCGTCCCCGTGAAGCTCTTCCAGGACATCGCGGGAACCGTTGTCGTTGAGGTGGCGGAACAATGAGCCAGATCGAACGGATTCCTCCCCACAGCATCGAAGCCGAAAAATCCGTGCTCGGCGCGTGTCTTCTCGACGCCGCGATCACGACGGAGGTTCAGGCGATTCTCCGGCCGGAGGATTTCTACGCCGATGCCCATAAAGAGATCTATTCGACGATCCTTTCGCTCGCTGCGCAGAGCATCCCGGTCGATGTTCTGACCGTATCGGAGGAGCTGAAAAAGCGCCGGACACTCGAGATGGCCGGCGGCCGTTCGTTCATCGCGGAGCTTTCCGGAGAGGTGCCGTCGACCGCAAACGCGATCCAGTATGCCCAGATCGTCGCGGAAAAGGCGATTCTGCGCCGCCTGATCAAAACGAGCGCCGACATCATCGATACCGCCTATGCCGAACAGCGGTCGACCGAGGATATGCTCAACAACGCCGAACAGTCCGTCTTCGAGATTTCGCAGGGACGGACGAAGAGCGGTTACGTCGCGCTTCCGGACGTTCTGAAGGAGAACCTCATCATCCTCGACGAGCTTGCGAAGAACAAGGACGGGCTGACGGGCCTTTCGACCGGATTCACCGACCTCGACCGGATGACGGCAGGCCTCCAGAAAGGAAACCTCATCATCCTTGCCGCCCGCCCCGCGATGGGGAAGACGTCCTTCGCGCTTTCGCTCTGCCACAACGCGGCGCTGAAAAAGAACGCGAAGATCATGTTCGTCTCACTCGAAATGGCGGAGACGGAACTCGGCTCGAAGCTTCTTTCGATCGAATCGAAGGTCGATCTCGGAAAGCTGAAGATCGGAAATCTCAACGAGGACGACTGGAAGAAGATCTATGTCGCCGTCGACCGCCTCGCGAACGCGGGGATCTACATCGATACGACGCCGGGCGCCGACATCGCCGGGATCCGCTCCCGCGCGAGGCGCCTGAAAGCCGATAAGGAGAAGGGGCTCGACCTCCTCGTCGTCGACTACCTCCAGCTCATGTCGATCGACAGCCGCTCGAACTCTCTCCGCGAAGACGTCACCCAGCTCTCCCGCCAGTTCAAGCAGCTTGCCCGCGAGCTCGATATCCCGGTCATTCTCCTCTCCCAGCTTTCGCGGAAGCCGGAGGAACGGAGCGACCATCGTCCGATGCTTTCGGATCTCCGCGAATCGGGCTCGATCGAACAGGACGCCGACGTCGTCATTTTCCTCTACCGCGACGAGGTGTACGACGAAAATACGCCCGAGCCCGGCATTGCCGAGGTCATCGTCGCCAAACAGAGAAGCGGCCCGACCGGAACGGTCCGTGTCGCCTGGCTCGGCAACCAGACGCGCTTTGCCGATGCGGCGCGGGCGAATACGCCGAAGCCGCTTTAAACGCCATGAACCGGAAAGAACAGAAAAAAGAACTCTATCTGTACGATACGCACGTCGAAAACTTTTTCATCGGCGAACATCTTCCCTCCGCACCGGGGGACGCCGTGAAGGTGTATCTCTATGCGCTGATGTACACGGACATCAAACGCACGATCCGGAACGACGGCCTCGCAAAGGCGCTCGGCCTCTCCCCGGAGACGGTCGACGACGCGTGGGCGTACTGGGAACAGCGGAACGTCATCCGCAGGATCTATCCCGATCCGACCGACCGCTCCTCGTACGACGTCGAGTTTCGCCGCCTGAAGGAGACGATCTACGGACGGAATCCGAAGGGGGCGGAGGATGCGCCCGGGGAGGGGAAGTCCGTTCCGAATCCGCTTGCGGATGAGTCGGTCCGGGAGATGTTCCGTACGATCGAAGCCGTTACGGGCGAGCCGGTCGCGGATCCGAAAACGGTCTCGGACTGGCTCTCGGAATACGATACAACGCCGGAGGCGATCGCCGAAGCGTTCCGTTACGCGTCCGTTTCGCGGAAGAATACACGCCTGTCGTATGTCGAGGCGATCGTAAGGGAATGGTCGGAGCGCGGGCTTCTTTCAGCCGACGCGATCCGGGAACACCTCGAAGCCCACGATGCACGCCATGCGCTCTACCGCCGCGTGCTCCGTGCGCTCGGCCTTTACCGCAACGCGACCGAGGAGGAAAAGCGGATGATGGACGCCTGGTTCGACGACTACGGCTTCCCGATCGACCGCGTGCTCGAGGCGTGCGGGAAAACGGTCGGGATCACAAACCCCAACCTCAAATACGTCAACACCGTTCTCCGCGGCTGGTACCGCGACGAACACGGGAAGGATCCGGCGTCGAAGGACGTCCCGGCCGATCCGAACGCCCTGACCGCCGCATTCGTCCGGAAGAGAACGGCCGAATACGCCGCCCTTCGCGAGAAGGAGGAGGCGGACGCCGAAAAACGCCGTGAAGCGGCGTACGCGAGGATCCCGCGCCTCCGCACGATTGAACAGGACCGCCACGCCCTCGCGATGAATCTCTCGCGGATGGCGCTCGGCGGGACCGGCTTCGGCGCCGCAACGGCGCTGAAGAGGCGCCTTGAGGCGCTTGAACGCGAGAAGACGGAGCTTCTCGCCGGGGCAGGCCTTACGCCCGCCGACCTCGAGATCCGCTACACCTGCGCCAAATGCCGCGATACGGGTTATCTCGAAGACGGAAGCCGCTGCAGCTGCTTTGTCGGCGGAACGGGTCCGGCAAAGAATCCCGACCCGGCCGGAACCCTGTAATCCCATCGTATCCCATCACATCTTATGGAACAGACCGTACCCGTAAAACAGAATATCATCCGAAAACTCTGGAACGGGTTTCTCAGAAGCGGCGAACGGATGCGCGAGGAGGAGGAGGAAATCCGCGACCTCCGTCTCGAACAGCTCCGCGCCGAGGAGGAAGCGATCGAGAAGTACGGCTCCGTGAAATTCGCCGAACACGGCGAGGAGCCGGAACGCGATCTGAAGTTCTTCGAACTGATGGACGCGATCGGTGAACGGTTCGTCCGGTTGCGGAACGCAGTCTGGGCGTGGATGAAGCGCATGGCAAAGAAATCCGCCGCGTTCGCTTCGCTCGTCCGGCTGATTTCGAAACGGTCCCGTGCCCGCGCAATGCGGATGGCAGAGCGCGCCGTCTCCGGCTTCGACGACGCAGGCGAATCGATCTTCGAACACCTTCCCGAATCGTGGCAGGCCGCATATCTGACGCTCGAGGACGACGTCGTTTCGATGGTCGAGGAGAAGGAGGAGGCGGTCCGGAGCCGGCTCGCGCTGTGGCGTGTGAAGCGCCGCACAAACGCGCTCCGGATCCACGACGCCGGAACGGTCGCATGGGAACGGATCCGTTTTTTCGCCGGAACGAATTCCCTTCTTTGCTTTGCGATCGCCTTCACGCTCCTCTTTACGGCGGCCGGGCTCGGCTATAACGCCTACGCGCACCGCTATTACGAATACAGCTACAACGGAAAGCTGCTCGGTACCGTAAAGGAAAAGCGCGACGTCACCGATACGATCGACCTGATCGTCGAAAAGATGGACGCCGTCTACGGCGGCGAGTTCCGCATCGATGCCCGGGAGGACCTTTCATTCCGCGCCGTTTACGGATCGAACCTGAAAACGGATTCCGCCGACGAGATCCTGACGAACCTGTCCTACCTCCAGGACGTCAGCGCCTACGGCTACGCAATCGTGGCGGACGGTGAAATCCTCGCGATCCTCGAGAATGAGACCGCCGCGAAGGTCGTTCTCCGCAAGGTCGTTTCGTCGTATACGGATGAGAACGTCTCGTACGACGAAAAGACGATCCGCGAGACTGTCTCGGTCGAGCGCGTCGCGACGACGAAGAGCCACATTCTCAGCGAGGAGGCGGCGCTCTCCGCGATCCGGAGCGCGACAAAGGAAACGCGGACGTATACCGTCGCAAACGGCGATACGTTCAGCGCGATCGCGGGCCTGGCCGGCCTTACCGTCGCGGAGCTCCACAGCTACAATCCCGATGTGAATACCGACAAACTCAAAGTCGGCCAGGTGCTTCTGCTCGAGAGCGAAAAGCCCGCACTGACCGTCCGGACCGTGTCGGAGGAAACGTTTGACGAGGAGATCCCCTTTGAGACGGTCTACGTCGACGATGAAGGACTCTACCAGGGCGAATCGTATCTGAAGGTGGCCGGAAAGGCGGGCGAACACCTCGTCACCGCGACCGTCGTCCGCGAGAACGGAGACGTGACGGAGACGGAGATCCTGGACGAGACGATTCTCTCCGAACCGGTCAGCCAGATCGTCGTCCGCGGAACGAAACCGGTTCCTGCGCGTGAAGGAACGGGAACGTTCATCTGGCCGACGGCCGGATACATTTCCTCGCGGTTCGGGATGCGATGGGGACGTCTCCATATGGGCGTCGACATCGCGTTCGGACTGGGGATCCCGATCTACGCCGCGGACGGGGGAACCGTCATCGCGTCGAACTGGAACGATTCGTACGGATACTTCATCCTGATCGACCACGGAAACGGAATCTCCACCCGCTACGCACACTGCTCGAAACTTCTCGTTGACATCGGCGAGAAGGTTTACCAGGGTCAGAAGATCGCCCTGATGGGCTCGACCGGCAATTCAACCGGCCCGCATCTCCATTTCGAGGTGCGCATCAACGACGTTCCGAAGGACCCCCTGAATTATCTTCCCTGAGAAAAGGAGGACAGAATGGAAGAAGGAAAGAAGAAGATCCTCGTCATTGAGGATGAGACCTCGATCTCGGACATCATCCGGTTCAACCTGAACAAGGAAGGCTACGACGTCCTTACGGCGTATGACGGACGCGAGGGCCTGGAAAAAGCGCTCTCCGCGGCTCCCGATCTGATCCTCCTCGACATCATGCTCCCGTATCTGGACGGTTTCGAGGTCTGCCGCCGCGTGCGCGAGAAATCCTCCGTTCCGATCATCATGCTGACGGCGAAGGAGGAGGAGGTCGACAAGGTCCTCGGCCTCGAACTCGGCGCCGACGACTACATCACCAAACCGTTCGGGATGCGCGAACTCATTGCGCGGATCAAATCCAACATCCGACGGATCGATATGACAAACGCGGGCGGAAGCGAACCGGCTGCGGACGTTCAGGTCTTCGGCTCGCTCGAACTCGACCTGAACCGCTACGAGGTCCGCAAGAACGGCACGCCGCTCGATCTGACGCTGCGCGAATTCGAACTCCTCAAGTATCTCGCCGAGCGCGAGGGCCGCGTTTTCTCGCGCGAACAGCTCCTGACGGAGGTCTGGGGGTATGAATACTACGGAGACATCCGGACCGTCGACGTGACGGTGCGCCGTCTCCGCGAAAAGCTCGAGGACGACTCGTCCGATCCGAAATTCATCCTGACGAAGCGCGGGATCGGCTACTATTTCCAGAAACCCCAGGAGGCATAACTCCCGCCGGACGGCATAACGCGCCGTCCTTCCCGAAAGGCGGGCCTTGAAACGATGACGGGCACCGAAGCGACGAACAGGAAAAGAACAGGCAGCATCCGCTGGAGGATCGTACTGATCTACATCCTCCTCGTTTCGATTGCAATGACCGTCGCAGGTGTCTTCATCATCGGCCAGCTCAGCGAATATATGATGGACAACGTCCGCTCGCGGTTTACGAAGATCGTCTCCGAAAATATGGCGACGATGGCCTCCTACGAGGACATCTCCGCGAACCGGGCGGCGATCCAGACCGACATCGAGGCGTGGTCGCGCTCGCTCTCCGAGGAGATCTACGTCGTCGATGATTCCTTCGAGATCGTCGCCGCGTCGAACGAACGCTATCAGGGGATCACGGTTTTCGATGTCCTCGACAAAAACCTCGTCGTCCGGACGTTCAACGGTGAATCGACCGAAACCGAGGAAACGACGGCATCGGGCGTTCCGATCGTGAGCTTTCTCTATCCGATCCAGCGTCAGTCCGACGTGACCGGGATCATCGTCCTCCGTGCCGACGTTTCGAACGTCTACGAGACGGAGACGCGCGCCCGTTCGATCTTCCTGCGCTCGATGGCCATCGCGCTCACCATCACGGCCGTCCTCTCGCTCCTGATCTCCCGTTCGATCACGATCCCGATCAAGGACGTGACGCAGAAAGCGCGGAAGATGGCGGAGGGCGATTTCTCCCAGGAGGTCTCCGTCAAATCGAACGACGAGATCGGCCAGCTCGCCCAGATGTTCAATATGCTGCGCGGCGAGCTCGACCTCACGATCTCGGATCTCACGAGCGAGAAGAACCGCCAGTCGACGATCTTCCGCTATATGGCCGACGGACTTCTCGCGATCGACCGGGAATCCAGAAACGTTCTTCTGATGAACCCGGCCGCGCGGAACCTGCTCGGTCTCGCCGTGCCGGAGGGAGAACTCTTCCCCTACAGCCGCGTGGAGGAGCTGCTCGGTGAGGAGGTCGGCTTCGAGCGGATGTGGACGAACGCCGCAGAGGGCGGCGTGCGCGACATCCTCGACTACAAAGGCCGGATCTTTGACCTGCGGTATGACCGCTTCAAGGACGACGAAAACGAGGATGCCGGTCTGATCCTGATCCTCCAGGATATCACCGAACAGCAGAAAGCCGAAGCGATGCAGCGCGACTTCGTGGCAAACGTCTCCCATGAGCTCAAGACCCCGCTCACGAACATCAAGAGCTATACGGAGACGCTTCTCGACGGCGCGGCGTCGGATCCCGAAACGGCATCCCGCTTCCTTTCGATCATCGACTCCGAAGCGGACCGGATGAACCGCCTCGTCAAGGATCTGCTCCAGCTCTCCCGCCTTGACCACAAACAGGAAAAGATGTCGATGAAGGAGCTCGATCTCGTTCCGCTCGTCCGGAGCTGCATCGCGAAAACCGAGATGACGGCCCGCCAGAAGGAACAGACGCTCGTGCCGTGCTTTGCGGAAAACCTCATCGAGCGCGTCGTCATGGACAGGGACCGTATGGAGCAGGTGATCCAGAACATCCTCTCGAACGCCATCAAATACACCCAGAACGGCGGAGAAATCCGCGTCGATATCCGCGAGGAGGCGGATGAGGCCGGAAAGAGATGGGTCCTCGTCGACGTCGCGGACAACGGCATCGGCATTGCCGAAAGTGAACAGGCGCGCGTCTTCGAGCGGTTCTACCGCGTCGATAAAGCACGCTCGCGCGCGATGGGCGGGACCGGTCTCGGCCTCTCGATCGCGCGGCAGATCATGGAAGAGCACGGCGGAACGATCCTCCTCTCGAGTCCGGGTCTCGGACTCGGAACGACCGTCACGCTGAAGCTGCCGCATGCTCCGACGAGGGGCATCCGCGGAATCGAATAACCGTTTGCAGAGACGAAAGGAACAGCGTATGGCGCGCGTCAAGCGGAGCCGCAGCCGCGATTTCCGACGGGAACAGAAAAAGCAGGAGAATCTGCTCGTCGATCCCGAACAGGAAATGGAAGAACGGCGCGAAAAGCGACAGGAACAACGGAATAACGACAAACGCGTCGCACGCGTCCGCGCAAAGGAAGCGAAGCGGGAGGAAAAGCGCAGAAAGCGCGAGGGGGAGGATGCGTCCGGAATCCCCGAGCTCACGCCGCGCGAACGCGCCGTGCGGAGAAGGACCCGTCTGATCTATGCGGCGGTCCTGCTCATCGTGCTCTTTTTCCTCGGGCGCGCCGGCTGGAAGGCCACGCAGGTCAAGGCCGAGGAAGCGGCCGCGCTTGCGCGCGAGGAACAGCTGAAGGCCCAGCTCGTCCGCCTTCAGGACGAACTGACGCGCATCGATACGGCCGAATACATCGAAGAAAAAGCCAGGACGGAACTTCATATGATCTTTCCCGGCGAAACGATTTACATCATCAACGGACGCGAGAACCGGGAACAGCAATGAACGGTGCCGCAGCTCTCTTGCCGGGACGCAGCAGCCGGTGACCGGACGTCCCCTCCCGAACCGAACGGAAAAACCCTATGAACCGCAGATCCAATCCGCAACCGAATACCATCCGCGCGAAGAAATCGCTCGGCCAGAACTTTCTCGAGGACCCGGCGGCCATCGATGCGATCGTACGCGGATCCGGTGCGGGACCGGAGGATACGGTCATCGAGATCGGACCGGGTCGCGGGGCCCTGACGGTCCCGCTCGCGCGTGCGTCCGCCCGTGTCGTCGCGATCGAACTCGACCGCGACGTGATCCCGGTCCTCCGGACGAACCTCGCAGCCGCCGACTGTACGAACGTCGAGATCCGGAACGAGGACATCCTTTCTTCCGATCTCGCTCCGCTCGTCGTCCCCGGAAGAACGCGCGTCATCGGAAACCTTCCGTACTACATCACGACGCCGATTCTGATGCGCCTTCTCGAGAGCCGGCTTGCGTTTGAGTCCGTGACGGTCATGGTCCAGCGCGAGGTCGCGGACCGCATTCTCGCCGCCCCCGGCTCAAAGGACTACGGCGTCCTCTCGGTATCGGTTCAGTACTTCGCGGAGGCGTCGCGCATCCTTGAAGTGGACCGCACGTCGTTCCGCCCCGTGCCGAACGTCGATTCGACGGTCCTTCGGCTCGACGTCCGGAAGGAGCCGCCCGTCTGCCCGCTCGATGAAGCCGGCTTTTTCCGCGTCGTAAAGGCCGGGTTCGCCCGGCGCCGCAAGACGCTCGCGAATTCGCTCCTGACGCTGGGCCTTGAAAAAGACGATATAAACGCGCTGCTCGCGGCCGCGGGGATCGATCCCGTTCGCCGCGCCGAAACGCTTTCCCTCGAAGAATTCGCGTCGCTTTCCGACGCGTATACGAAGAAAAACGACCGATGAACCGAAACGTCCTCCTGACAATCGCATACGACGGCACGGACTTCGCCGGCTGGCAGCGCCAGCCGAACGCGCGGACCGTCCAGGGCGAACTGGAGAAGGCGCTTTCGGTCGTCTGCAAAGAACCCGTTGCGGTCGAGGGAACGAGCCGTACCGACGCGGGTGTCCACGCGCTTGCCCAGCGCGCGACGCTGCGCGGTGATTTCGAGATCCCGGCGGAGCGGATTCCCTTCGCCGTGAACGGGATCCTGTCCGCTCCGGAGGGACCGATGAAGATCGGCGCGATCCGCGTGACGGCCGCGGAAGAGATGCCCGAGGGCTTCCACGCGCGCTATAACGCGACCGGAAAGACGTACCGCTACCGGATCGAAGCCGGACCCGTTCCCGATCCGTTCGAGCGGAACCGCGCGTACTTCCTCGAGAAGGAGCTCGACGTCCACGCGATGCGGGAAGCCGCTTCGTATCTCATCGGAACGCACGACTTTGCGGCCTTTCAGGCCTCGGGCGGAAACGAGGTCCCGTCGACCGTAAAGACGATCCGCCGGATCGAGATCACCGAATCCCGGACCGTTCACCGCCATGCGCCGGACGGAGCTCCGCGGCGCGAACAGCATATCCTCATGGAATTCACCGGTTCCGGTTTTCTCTACCGGATGGTCCGCAACCTCGTCGGAACGCTCGTCGAAACCGGCAGGGGACAGCGGAAGCCCGAAGAGATGAAAGCCGTTCTCGAATCGCTCGACCGCGCGAAGGCCGGTCATACCGCCCCGCCCCAGGGCCTTTATCTGAAGGAGATCTACTACGACCATGAATAAACACAGCGTCATCTCCATCCTGCCCATCTTTTTCGTCGCGTTTGCGGCGACATTCGCTCTGACGCCCGTCGCGCGGAAGCTCGCCGAAAAGGTCGGGGCGATCGATATGCCGAAGGCGCGCGGCGTCCACACGAAGCCGATGCCGCGCTTCGGCGGATTCGCGATCTACCTCGGCTGCCTCATCGCAATGCTCCTGTTCCTCCCGCTCTTCGGGGAGAAAACGGTTCTCGGCGAAACGCTCGAGCCCGATACGAAGCTCCCCGGCCTCATCGGCGGAAGCCTCGTCATCTTTCTGATCGGCGTAATCGACGACATCAAAGGCCTCTCTCCGAAGGTCAAGTTCCTCGGTCAGATCGTCGCCGCGCTGATCGTTTACTTCTGCGGGATCCACATCGACTTCATCGGCTTCCCGCCCGCCCCCGAGGGCTATATCTTCTTCCCCTGGTACTTCTCGCTGCCGATCACGCTCCTCTGGATCGTCGGAATCACGAACACGATCAACCTCATGGACGGCCTTGACGGTCTCGCCGCGGGCCTTTCGCTGATCTCGGCGGCCTGCATCGCCTTCATTGCCTACATCCACGGCTGGTACGCGATGTGCCTCGTCGTTCTCGCGATTGCGGGTGCGGCGGCCGGCTTTCTTCCCTGGAACTTCCACCCGGCGAAGATCTTCATGGGTGACAGCGGTTCGCTCTCGCTCGGATTTCTCCTTGCGACGGCGTCGCTGCTCTCGCCCGCGAAGGTCCCGACGATTTTCGCCGTTCTGACGCCGATCCTCGTCCTTGCGCTTCCGATCTTCGACACGTTCTTCGCGATCGTCCGGAGGGCCGTCAACCGCAAGCCGATCACCGTCGCCGACAAGGGCCACCTCCACCACCGCATCATGGCCGTCGGGATGGGTCAGCGCCGTACGGTCCTGACGCTCTATTCGATCTGCGGAACGCTCGGCGTTGCGGGAATCGTCATCTCGCGCGGTCTGAAATACGAAGCGATTCTTTTGATGATCTTCGCGTTCATCCTGATTTATGTCTTCATCGACGATACGAAGCCGACGGAGAACGGAACGGTCCAGAAGGAGGAAGAAGAATGAAGGTCCTTTCGGTTTTCGGCACGCGCCCCGAAGCGATCAAGATGGCGCCGCTCGTCAGGGCGCTCGAACGCGATCCCGCGATCGAGTCGGTCCTCTGTGTGACGGCCCAGCACCGTCAGATGCTCGACCAGGTCCTGAACCTTTTCGAGCTGCACCCGGACTACGACCTGAACCTGATGAAGCCCGGCCAGACGCTTTCGACGATCACCTCCGGCGTCCTCCTCGGGCTCGATCCGGTCCTCGAGGCGGAAAAGCCGGACCTCGTCCTCGTCCACGGCGATACGTCGACGTCGTTCGTCGCGGCGCTTGCGGCGTTCTATCATCGAATCCCCGTCGGCCATGTCGAGGCGGGCCTCCGGACGTACGACAAGTATTCGCCCTGGCCGGAGGAGATGAACCGGACGCTGACCGGTCACATCGCAGACATCCATTTCGCTCCGACCGAACGGAACCGCACGAATCTCCTCCGTGAGAATGTTCCCGCGGAGAAGATCGTCCTCACCGGCAATACGGTCATCGACGCGCTTCTCACCGCCGCGGATCTGCCGTTCTCGTTCGAAGAGGCGGCCGCCCGTCCCGAGCGCTATGACGACGATCCGGCGTCCCTCGCGGAACTCGCAAGGCTCGATTTCGACGGAAAGCGCGTGATCTGCATGACGTGCCACCGCCGTGAGAATCTCGGCGAGAATATGGAACACATCTTCTCGGCCGTACGCGACATCGCGGAGGAGTTCCCCGACGTCGAGGTCGTCTACGCGGTCCATATGAATCCGCTCGTCCGGGAGACGGCGTCGAAGGTCCTCGGCGGCATTTCGTCCGTCCATCTCATCGAACCTCTGAGCTACCAGCCGTTCATCAACCTGATGAAGCGCTCGTACCTCATCGTCACCGATTCCGGCGGGATGCAGGAAGAGGCGCCGGCGCTCGGAAAGCCCGTCCTCGTCGTCCGGAAGGAGACGGAACGGCCCGAGGCGCTTGAATCCGGAACGGTCCGCCTGGCCGGCGTCTCGCGGGAAACGATCGCGGGGCTGATGCGCGAGCTTCTGACCGATCCCGCCGCGTACAGCGCGATGGCCCATGCGAAAAACCCCTACGGCGACGGACATGCCTCGGAGCGCATCGTCCGCGCCATCAAAGAACGCTACACAGACCGATAAAACGCTTCGGCCGCCCGATGCGGCGTACCGGAGGCGTAGCAGTGACTCTTTATGCAACAGAAAACGACACCAAAAATCGATAACCGATCTCTCTATCAAAGCCTCTTCCGCATCGTCCTCCCGATCGCGATCCAGTACCTGATCTCGAGCTCGCTCTCGCTCGTCGACAACCTCATGGTCGGCCGGCTCGGCGAGGAGGCGCTTGCGTCCGTCGGCGCGGGCTCCCAGATGTTCCACGTCTTCTGGGGGATCCTCTTCGGCTTCTGCAGCGCCTCATCCGCGTTCATGAGCCAGTTCTGGGGGACCCGCGATCTCGTGAACATCCGCCGCGTCATCGGCTTCTGCGGAACGGTCTGCTTTGCCGCAGGGACGCTGCTCTGCGTCCTCTCGTTCACGATCCCCTATTCGCTCGTCGGCCTCTTCAGCGACATTCCCGAAGCGATCGCGGGCGGCGTCGGCTATCTCCGCATTATAGCTCCGACGTTCATCCTCTTCCCGATCTCGATGACGCTCTCGTCCGGCCTACGCTCGACCCAGCAGACGCGCCTTCCGCTCTACATCAGCATCGTGACGTTCAGCACGAACACGATCCTGAACTACATCCTCATCTTCGGAAAGCTCGGCCTCCCGGCGCTCGGCGTACGGGGCGCGGCGACGGCGACTCTGATCGCGCGCGTGATCGAGATCGTCCTGACGTTCCTCATCATCTTTGCCCGGAAGAACGTCATCGCGGGACCCGTCCGCGAGTTCTTCGGCTATGGAAAAGAGCTCGTGAAGCGCATCTTCTCGACGGGCCTCCCGGTCATGGCGAACGAGACGCTCTGGTCGATCGGCCAGTCGATGATCTCCGCGATGTTCGGCCGGATGACCGTCGTCGCCTACAGCTCCTTCCTCGCCGCGAACACGATCGAGGGCATGTTCATCATGGTCTGCTTCTCGATGGCGGACGCGGTCATGATCCTCGTCGGCCAGAAGCTCGGCGAGGGCGATACGGAGACGGCGTACGAGATGGCGAAGAAGCTGAACCGCATCGGAACGCTCGTCGGCCTCGTGATGAGTACTTTGATGTTCCTCGCGGCACCGCTCATCGTAAAGCTCTACAATATGACCCCGGAGGGGATCGCCGATACGACGCGCATCCTCTACGTCCAGGCCGCGTTCATGACGATCGAGCTCGCAGGCGCCCTCATCATCGTCGGCGCGCTCCGCTGCGGCGGCGATACGAAGGCCGCGGCGATCATCGAGGTCGGATGCCTCTGGGTCATCTCGATCCCGCTCGTCTGGCTCGGCATCTTTGTCTTCGAGCTTCCCGTCTACTTCGTCGTCGCGCTGAACATGACCGGCCAGCTCGTCAAGTTCTTCGTCGCACGCCGGCGTTTCCAAACGCGGAAGTGGTGCCGCACGATCATCAGCGGCCTGTAAAGCCCGCCTCCGGGAGGGAACTCCGCCGCGGACGGCAAACGCTGCGGACGGGGAAGCGCCTCCGGACGAAACACGAAACCGAAAAAGGAATTCTTTTTTAGGAGATACACCCATGGACAAAAAAGACGAAATCATCCTCCAGCAGCTTGAGGTCATCCGCTCGATGACCGAGCACAGCCTGAAGAACATGTCAAACGACATCTTCGGCCACACGACGCTCGATCCCGAATCGCCGTTCTACGTCGATCCCGCGAAGAAGGCGAAGCCGGCTCAGCCTGCCGAGAAGACCGGAAAGGGCAAGCCCGACGAAAAGGGCAACGTCCCCGCCGGAGCCGGTTCCGCCGAGAAGAAGGGAAACGAAACGGCCGACGCCGCGCCTGCGGAAGAGGTCGCTCCGCCCGAGCCGATCGAGAAGATCAAGGCCGAGCTCGACGCCTACGTCGGTCTCCGCGGCATCAAACGCGAGGTGAACAACCTCATCAGCATGGTCATGGTCCACAACATGCGGAAGGAAGCGGGCCTCCCGGTCACCGACCTTTCGCTTCACATGGTCTTCAGCGGCAACCCCGGTACCGGCAAGTCCACCGTCGCCCGGATCATGGCGCGCGTCTACCACTCCCTCGGCATCCTCTCGAAGGGCCATCTCGTCGAGGTCGACCGCGCGGGGCTCGTCGCGGGTTACGTCGGCCAGACCGCGATCAAAACGGCGGAGGTCATCGAGCGCGCGAAGGGCGGCCTGCTCTTCATCGACGAAGCGTACGCGCTCTCGAACAAGTCCGAGAACGACTTCGGCCAGGAGGCGATCGACACGATCCTGAAGGCGATGGAGGACAACCGCGAGGACCTCGTCGTCATCGTCGCGGGCTACGATAAGCTCATGGACGATTTCGTCCACTCGAACCCCGGCCTCGAGAGCCGCTTCAACCGCTACCTCCACTTCGACGACTACACGCTCGACGAGATGGTCGCGATTTTCGAGCTCTTCGCGAAGAAGGGCTACTATACGCTCGCCGAAGGAACGAAGGAGGCCGTCCGCGACTTCATTGACGAATCGAACACGAACTCGATCTCGTTCGGCAACGCGCGCGGCGTCCGCAACATCTTCGAGCATATCCTCGTCTGCCAGGCGAACCGTCTCGCGGCCGAAGCCGGCGGGTTTGCGGCGTACGACGAGGTGACCGGCGCGTCGAAGAAGAAGGACGCGGAGGCAAAGGACGCGCAGGAACCGAAGAACGGCTCCGTTGCGATCGCGGCCGGTGGCGCGGAACCGTCTCCGGAAGCCGAAAAGGCGGAAGAGCCGAAGAAACTGCCGAAGCTCACGCGGGAACAGCTCATGCTCATCACCCCGGCGGACGTCGAACAGGCGCGGAAGGACGCGCGCGAAGGCTGGTCGCCGGCGGCGCGGAAGGAATCCGACCGCGGCGGTTCGGGCGCGCGCGAGACGGGCAATGCCCCGGAAGAAGCGCCGCAGAAATCCCCCGAAGACGAACTCAAGGAACTCCTGACCGAACTCAGCGAATCCGTGAAGGACGTCAAGGACGTCCGCGAGGAAGTGAAAGAAGCAAAGGCGAAGAAAAAGAAGAAAGGGCTGCTCAGCGGCGCGTTCGATGAAGACTAACGTATTCGAAATATAAAATTGCTGCGCACATAAACCAAAGTGCGCAGCAGTTTTTGTTAAGTAACAAACGTAAAAGCAAACGCTACCAGACGAAAGGTCAGTCGTATTCTTTTGTCACGGTCATAGTTGTGAGATCAATTCTTACACGGACGTTTTTCGTGGAAGATCTTTCTTGAATACAGTTTGAATAGAATATGGATCCTTCGATTTTCGATTTGACATATTCTCGAATCCCATCACTATTCACTTTGTAATCGAATCGATATGTCGCATCTGAAAAAGACTCTTTCAAATTGAATTCCTTCTCTTCTTCACCTTTCTTTCGAACAACAAAGCGATAGTTGTTATTCATTGTCCAAGTCGGATAACCGATATAATAATCGTCACCATAGCAATAATCAATGGTTGGAGATGCGAATAGCGTTTGACCGATCACGTGATCATTAATGACTGGACGAAAGGAATCTCCTGTGCGGATTGACAATCCGTTTGTATTATCGTAATAGTATGACCACCCGAATTCATCGACTGCGAAACGCCACGTCAGAGGGAAATACGTAATCTCGCGAAAAGTGAGAACTGGCCACTTTTCAGATTCATTATTAAGAAATTTATTTGGATTTGTTGTATTAAGT
>Ga0079305_1001363_pt1 | contig 33415 bp, 30 predicted proteins | sample LMS_cellobiose_e_FD_79183 | JGI IMG/M metagenome (GOLD analysis project Ga0079305, IMG submission 79183) | Rumen-fistulated moose microbial communities from Alaska, USA - LMS_cellobiose_enrichment | ecosystem: Host-associated > Mammals > Digestive system > Stomach > Rumen fluid ... | reverse complement strand
TTATTTTTCAGCACGCCCTCTTCCCGGTTTCCCGGCACACGCCCGTGCAGGCAGCGCGCCTCGGAAGCGCGGCGGCCTCTATCCCTGCCGGACACGCTTCCGCCCGCGCAGGGGGCGCGGGGCGTTTCCCCCGCTCTCCCCCCCTTTCAAACGAAGGTTTCATGGCCGTCAGGATGGCAGGCGCACGGGGGGAATGATTCCCCCCGCCCCCCCGGAAAAGGCCGCCTCTCCGCCCGAAAAAAAAGCCGCCCCGGCCTCGCCGCACCATCCGCCTCCCCCCGCGCTTCCCGCATTTCGCCCGCCTCTCTCCGGCGGCGGGCACAAAAAAAAAGCACTCGCAGGGCGTTGCCTGTAAGTGCCTGGAGCGCGTTGGAGCGGGAAACGGGATTTGAACCCGCAACCTTCAGCTTGGGAAGAGTAATAATTGATATGTAACTATGTAAAACAATTAAATAAATAACACAGCTCACCGTGTGCAATGTGCCCAAATACCGCTAGTTTTCAGAATCCTATGTGCCGAATTATGTGCCTGAACATGAATCACTCCATCACTTCGCCCCCCATCACTCATTCCCCAAAATACCAAAGCAGCCCGCCAAGCGCGGCGCTTATTCCCTTTCGACTTTCGGGCAGATTCATCGAAATTATTTTCCCGTTGCATTACACATAGTTATGTGATACGCGGGAGGGAAATGGGGGGAAACATGAAAAAGGCATTGCTGGTATTCGTAATGTTGATTGCAACCGTCTCCTTGGTTGGATGTGCGTCAACCACAGTTGGAAAAATTAACGAGCTACAGCTTGGGCAAACAATTGCAAGTGTTGAAAGCCAGATAGGAAAACCTGACTTTGTTAAAAGAACACCTGATGCTATTATTTATCAATACAGCGCATTTAAAGTTTTTTATGGTTCAATCCCATATTATTTAGTATTTAAAAATACAGAATCTGGAGAGTATAGGCTTGCGTCTTACTCTCCAAACATGGAAGAATATTATAGTAACCAGCAAGCATGGCTACGCGCATCTGATTCGTTAAATCAACAAAACATGGTGTTGTATCAGCAAGAAGAACAAAGAAGACAAAGGGACTCCCTCTTGCAACATCATAACGATGCTATGCAACGACATAACGATACTATACGGAATTTTCATGAGGAACAAAAAATAAATGAATTAGAGAATATTAACCGCAACCTAAGAGATATAAACAACAGTTTAATTTACTATTAAAAATAGTTCAAAGCAAAGGTGGAGGTCATTCACGAATCCACGGTAGCTTAGCCATAAAATGCAGCCCCCGCGAGTGCGGGGGCTTTTTTTGTTTTTGGGGATTCAAATCCAAAAAAGTCACAGGCGGAATGTTAATTCCCCCATACTTCGGCGTACCGTCTGGCTTTCTCTTTGTCAGGCTTGTTCTCAGCCTGGCGCGCCTTCATTCTCCGCACGATGTCTTTCGTCGATATGGTCATGTGCGGCTTCTTCTCTCTTTCCATCTTTTTGTTCCAGGCTGCCACTTCCCGTTTGGCCTCTGCCGTGATCCGCGCCGCCTGCTTCGCGTCTTTTGTTTTTTGCGCCTTCAGCAGCTCAACGACAATATCGTTGAGCTTTTCGGAGCGGACCTGCGCGCTGTGCTGGCCAGCCTGATACGCATCATAAGACTTGGCGCTTGAAGTCAGGCCATAGCCAAGGGAGGCAAGTACCGCTTCGCCAGCGCTTATCTTCCGCGCTCCCGGCTGTCCAGGGTTGTTGATGGGCTTGCCGCGAAGGGTGCGCTGTCCCTCTGTGGCAAGGCGGTACGCCCGCATGGAAGCCGCTACCGCGCTGGGCATGAGGGCTTCAATGGCGCGCCATTCGTTCCCGGCGTTGATGGCCTCAACCGCCTTGAGCGGCTTCTGCGCGAGGTCAAACGGGATGCCGAAGATGTCCACCAGCGACTTCTGGAAAACCTCGGATGGCGACGAAGCCCGCTGCAAGGCGTCAGTGACGGGTGTTTCCATTTTCAGGCTGTTGCCCATGTTCACGCCGGCCATGGCTGGCAGACCATAGCATACCACGTCGCGGAGCAGGTCATTCTTCGGAAGCCCCTTGCGGATCTGTTCCGTCCAGTCGTCATCGTCGCCGGTCAGTGACTGGAAAAGAACCATGAGCGTAGCGTAGAACGGGAAGGACGTCAGCCCGCCCAGGGCGACTGTAGCCGCCAGTGACTTCGCCACCATTTTACGGCCTTCCCTGCCCTGCGTCGAAAGCGCCCAGTGCCATGCACCAAGCGTATTCGTCGTGAAACTGCGGAAGGTGTATGCGCCTGACGCCATGCGCCCGGCTACGCCTCCGCGCAGCCATTCCGGCATATTGCCTATGCCGTAGACGTAGTGGCTGTCGCGCACAATCTCTTCCGCGAATGCCTTTGCCTGTTCATAGGTGGCCTTGCCGTCTTTTGAAGTGATGCCGTACCTCTTCTTCGCCGCGTCCTTCAACTGCCCGTCTCGCGCTGCGTTGAACGCCGCAATGGCAATGGAACCACGGTTGAAACGCTCCGCCACGGCCATGGGGTAACCCATGACTTTGGTGAACTTGTTCCACAGCTTGGCCCCGCCTCTTCCAGACAGATGCCCGCGCGCCTCTTCCATGAAAGCGTCGGTAATCAGGTTGTCCCCGTAAAGCTCTTGGATAAGTTGCGCTTCCTCGGCGGTCAGTCCTGCCTTGTTGTCGCCAAAGCGTTGCGCGAACTGGTTCACTATCTGCTTGTACGCGGCTTTAAGGTACTGGCCTGGCTTGCCGTTGATGTCCATCTGCAAGCGGGGGATGCCGATGACGATATTCTGCGTCAGGTTCAGCGTGGCTGTGGAAAGACGCGCGCCAAGATACCATGCGAATGACAGACTCTTGACGGCGCCCACGAACCTGTCCACGCTGTCAAGGTTCCGGAGGACGTCCCTGACGTACTGCGACGTGTACGTCCATTCCTGCGGATGCGCCTTCGCGTTGATTTTGCCAAGGGCATCAGAGAAGTCCCGTGCCGCTTCCATTTTTGTGAGCCAGCCGGACAGGCCGGACTTGTAGTCGTACAGGACGCGCACAATGTCTTCGCTCTCGAATCCTGGAACCCCCTTCCGTCCGATAGCGTGCGAACCCCATCCGCTTGTTTTCAGCGTTTCGGCCACGGCTTCATGCAAGGCCGCCCGCACCTTTTCCGCTTGTTTTTTGTCGCCTATGCGGTCTGTCGCAGCAGCAATGATCTGCTCCATGGCTTCGGGGTCAAGGATGCGGCCAAAAGCTTCGTCAGGGAGTTTCTCGTTCCTGCCGCTGCTCCAGCGGGCATTGGCAAGTTCCGGATTCGCCCTGATTGCCCCCGCCCTGCGCCGGACGGCCTCATTCTTTGCGCTCAGCGTGGCGTCGAAATGCTCTCGGTACAGGACTTCGCGCGTATCGGGATCCACGGCTTGCAGGTAGAATTTGCCGTATCTGTGATGCGGGAAATAGTTCTGGATATGCCCGATGGTCTCACGAAGCCTCTTTATTGCTCCGTCGTCCATTTCGTGCATCCGCGCCAGGCGGTTATAGGCAATCAGCAGGTCATGATCGAGAGACTTGCGGATCTCCATCATGGCCTCGCGTACTTTCGGGCGAAGGTTCAGGCCATCCAGCCACTTGCCATAGTCCTTGTAATAGTCCTCGTTCGTCTCCAGAAGCCGGCGCCCATTGGCCAGGCGTTCGCCCGCGCGGTACTTGTCTGCACCTTCAAGTTCCTTCACGTCCTTGCCGTCGTACTCGAAGATGACCTTGCGAAGCTGGGCCATATCGTCTTTGTCCAAATTCGCCTTGTCGCCAAACAGGGACGGGATTTCTTCAAGGCTGCGCTTCTTCTCGGCTGACCGTTCGTCAACGCGGCGGATCTGACGCTCATAGACGCGGGCGAAGCCTGGGAACTTCTTGGCGATCCAGTGCGGGAGCATGAGGATCCGCTGCATCTTTGACAGATCCTTATTGTCAAAGTACATGCGGATGTTCTCGTCCGCCATGGTTTTGTCAAGGGTTTCACGGGTCTTCCAGTTCAGGATACGGTCAGCCGCGTCGCCGATGGAAGCGTAGGGGGCTTCATCGGTGGCGGTGCTTCTTCCGCCACGGGGATTGTCAGAACCGTCAGCCTGGATGACGGGTTCAGCCGCCACCTGCTTGCCAGCCGAAGAGAGTGAAGCATACGTGTCAAGAATCTGAATTGCCTCGTCATCAAACACGACGAAGCATCTCCCGTCCTGCTGACCGTCGTAGGTGATGCCCTTGACGCCTTGTTCGTTCAGTGCGAGGGATGCTTTCCTTGGGCCACCCAGTTTTTTCTTGAGCGCGGCATATATCGCCTTGCCGCTACTAGTATCGGAAACTTTAGGGAGCAGCTTTCTGACAGCGTTCTGCACGGCTTCCGGCTGCTCCGAGAAAGTCTTGTCCTCGTCCAGAAGCACGTCGCTTTCGGGAATGTCCACCTTGTAAAGCTGACCAGGATTCGCCTCTTCAATGGAATCACCGAACTCATTCAGGCCGTCAAGCGTTTTCTTGAGTTGTTGCCAATCATTATTTTCACTTGCCTGTTCATCTTCATCCAGCGTTTCCTCAATTTCCTTTATCTTTTTTTCAGTCTGTTCTATGGCTTTCTGTGCCGTTCCGTATTCAGAAATGGCGTCAAAGATTAAAGCAAGCTGGTCGTTGTAGGGAAGTGTCCAGCCCTGCTCAACATCGTACCATCCGTCGTTTGTCTTTTCCCATAGTCTGCCGTCAAATTTGTACAGCTCGCCAGAATCGGCAAGGTGTTCCCTGTACCCTTCGCTGACATTCTTGTCCTGCGCGAAGTACAATCCCCAGCCGTGAGCCTGCACTCCTTCGCCCTCGCCGATATGCTCCATCGTGAACTCGTCGAAACGGAACGGCGAACCGTGATAAGCGAACTGGTACATCACCCCGCCGGCCTGCTCTTTCGCCTTGACAAGATCTGCCTCGGTGAGTACTTTGTTTCCAGAGGCGTTGGAAGTCTTGCCCCAAAGGGAATTAGCCCCGGAGGTTGCGTTCCAACGCCTCTTTTTTTGTGTATTTATGTAGCGCAAATTTTGCTGGTATTGTTTCCTGAACCAATCAAGGCGTGGTGTGTTACCATCTTCTTTTGCAAAAACCGTCCGTACTATGTTGGCACTTGAATGCCCCTTTGGGGCGTCAAATTCCACATAAGCAACAACCGTAGCGCCGTTTTCATCCAGCACATCCAGCATATAGCAAGTATTCCCCGTTTGCGGTGAATCAAACACTGCAATAGGGTCAGTAATGGCTTGTGGTATTTGCTTGAGGATGTCACGGGTTATGTTGGCGTGCTCATGGTGCCCAGCCGTCGCCTTGCCGGGGAACAACCCGTCAAACACATGCGGTGCGGCATAAAGCGCCTTGAAATCAGCCCCCAGCATGTGCATGATTAACGGTGTTTGTGTAAGCATCAGAACATGAGAGCTGGGTTTTCCCGTAAGCGCGTCCACCGTCTTTTCCCATTTCGCCACATCCCGCGCCAGCTTGGCCTCCGCCGTATTCTCTGCCGCGCCGCCTGCCTGCCTTGTCCCAAGGCCGTCAATGACATAACTTCCCAGCATGGACAGCAAGTTGTCTATGTTCTGCGCCTGCATAGCGACAGGCCGCCCTGTGATGGCTTGTACCAGATTTTTCCATGCGCGGAGCACTGCATCCACAATCTTCTGCCATAAGCCTTTCTCTGCCCTGGACAAGAGATCGGGGCCCTTCTTCTCGGCAAGGTGGGCAATGACTTCTTCCATTACCCGCATGCGGGGTTCCATGCCATCGCGCGGGTCCAGCCCATACCGTGCCGCCGTCGCTCGTATGGTGTCGTTCTTCATGCCTCCCATGTCCTTAAACAGCCTGTTCAGGACACGACGGTAGTCTCCGTCTGGCATGAGCCCACGCAATCCGTGATGCACGATCTGCTCATGAGCCCACACTTCCGCGGCGCGTTCTGCGCTGGAAAGGTTGTCCGTAATCAGATAAACGGAGTCCGTGCGCGGGTCGTACATGCCTTCCACGCGGCTTTGGCTGCTCCCGTACAATCCGCGAATCCGCTCCGGCAAATCCTTGAAGCCCTGCACCACGTGCGTCTTCGCCGCGTTCTTGGCTATGCCGGCGATCTTATCTGCGACTGCCTGCACTTCTGACAATTTCGGACGGCTGCCCTCCCTGCCGTCAGCAGGAGGAAGGAAACGCCCGTCAATGAGCGATGCAAGGGCAATGCCCTTGTCTGTCTTGCGTTCCTCCAGCACGTCAAAGAACGTGTCGAACGCCTTGCTCAGCACCGGCAGTTCGTCCTGCGTCGGATAAGGATACCCGTGTAGTCTGTCCGCTCGTTCTCCCCATTCTTCAGCTCGGAGGACGTTGGCGAGATAGTCGTTAGTGCCGCCGGAGGCTTTGAGCTTGTCAATGACGTATGCTTCGAAGGCGCGGGCTGCCATTTCGGGTTCTTTCGCCCAGTATGGGGAAGAACGGAGCGCATCTAATGAGAGGCTTCTCTTCGCCATCTCGCTGCCTTTGATAGCTTTGCTCACGTTTTCAAATGCTGTGAAGACTTCCCCACGCAAATTCTCTTTGCGGAATTTTTGCGGCAATCTGCCTGCGGCTGCCTCAGACAGATACCCCTTTGGATCCCCCGCCATCCTGGAGAAATAGTTGTCAATGGCGTGCATCCATTCATGCGCAAGAGCGCCGGCGCCTTTCGTTTTTGTCAGGTTGATGACCACTCTGGCATGCTCGTAGTGTGCCGCGGCAGAAGCGGATCGGCCCCGGGCGCCGAAGGCGAGACCAAGTTCTCCGTTCAAGGAAAGAGCCTTGGGCGATACGCCAATTACCCCGGCAAGGTCCATGAGTGCGTCATACGCCTCATTCAAATCATGCTGCCGCCTGCTACCTTCCACCCAGTTCCCGAATTCCACGCCTCTGAAGCCGAAAGCCCCGGAAAATTTCTCCGGCGTTACGTCTTTCCCCCTGCGGTAATCCTCGCCCACGCGAGGCACGTTCGAATCTCGCCGTTCTTTCGGGATGTCCTTTAGCCGTTCGTATCTGGAGAGCAGGTCTTCCTTGTGTTCGTGATAGTAGGAAATTGCTTCCTTATTCGTGTCGAACGGCCCCGCAAGTTCGATATACCTGCCCCTCGCCTTCACGCTAAGGTGATATGTCCTCTTGTTCCCGTCTCTGTCTGCGAAGCTGGAAGTAACGGCGAATCGCGGACTCGAAATTTTCTTCTTTTTCTCGTCCGCCCCTTTTTCCCCCAGATGCTCCTTGGCCCATTGTTTGAATTTTTCCAGCGCTTCTTCCCGGGACAAGCCAAACACCACCGTACTGTCGCCGCTCTCTACGGTCCAGATGGGGGTCGGCTTTGAAAGACTTTGTCCACGAAAATATGTGTATGCATTTACCCAAAGATTGTATTTGCCGAGGGATTCGCCGTGCCCCGCGGCTTTGTATAAATCCATTTTTCTCTCAAGAGCGTCCTTGGTCCCTTTCAGTTCCTTGAGTTTTAGATCAAATTCGCTGATTGCTGCTGGATTTTTGGCCACATCCACCATGAAGCCAAAAACCATTTGGACATCTTTCATATACCCTCTGACACGGTAAAGGCTTTTTCTCTTTATATCCGTCAGCCAGTCCCGCGCCGCATGGATGAAGTCAACCGCTCGTGGATTCATCCCCTCGTCGAGCATTTTTTGATAGTTCGGCGCGGGGAACAGTTCGGAAACCGGCCTGTAAGCCAAGTCGTGTTCCGTCGCGGTTGCTGCCGCCTCCAATGTTTCCTTCCATACGTCCTTGCGTGCGCCGCCTATCTTTTCGCCAAAGTCCTCTATCTTTTGCCCTGGCTTGCTCTTGCCATGTTTTGTGGTCCCTTCCTTTGTAGAGGCAGAGTCTTCCTGTGGCCCTGCCGCGCTCGGAGCGTTTTCTTCAGCCTTCCCACCCTGTTCTGCCGCCGCCGGAGCGCTTTTGCTGCCCTGCTCTGCCCCGACATATGGTTCGCCGGTTTTTGTTCCGGCCTTCGCACCTGGCTCGTCCATTCTGAAAAGCTGCCCCAGCTTCGGCGGATACAGGTTCACCGTGCCTGAGAAGCCGGCAAGTATCTGCATCATATCCCGTGCTTCGGATTTCTGTTCAGCCGTGGCCTTTTTTGATATCAGTGTCTTATGCAGGCGTTCCTGCGCTGCTGAGACAGCATGTTTATTCCCTCCATTATCGTATGCCCATTGCAACGCGGCATGGGTGGCGTTGTGCTGCGGGTCAAAGTTGGCTATTGCCTTCCCGTCAACAAAAGCCAGAGGCCGCGTGAACGCGCGGATAAACGCCTTGGCTGGCGTGTTTTCAGGCTTCGCTATAAGCATCCCGCGTCCTTTTACCTGGCGTTCGCTGTCAGCGGCCATAGTTTCAAATCTGGCCAGGACTTCTTTCTGTGTGGCATTGGCAAGCGTCAGCGCAAGAGCCTGCACGTTAGGCCGTCCTTTGTCCGGATCTGTGGCAATAAGCTCTGCCTGCCCCAGCCAGCTTTCCACCTTGCGGCCTTCTGCATCGGCTTTGCCCACAATGCGCAGCGCCGCAGTAAGCGGTTTTGTTAAATCCCATTCGCCGCCGCGCGCTTTCAGCCTGACAAGGGCCGGGATTGCCCTGTCCAGTTTATTCAGGACGGAAGGAGGCGCAGCATCCAATATGTCGTAATTCGGCACGACCATGCCACGCAGCGAATCCGTCACCAGCTTCTTGCCACGGTCATTGAGCAGCCCGTTTTTCTCCATGAGGCTGGATAATTCTGTTTCCTCAATCACGCCGTTCTGCCGCAGCAAGTCAACAAAACCTTTAGACTTCGGGCTGTCTAGGAATTGTGCTAGCGTGTCAAAATCTGCCATCCCTTCGGAAAGGGAGGTTAATGCCTCCGCGCTTATCATGCGGCCGCGCGATACCCCTTCCGCCTTGGCCTGCAATTTTTGCGTTGTCGTCTGGTTGTACTGGCGGGACTTGACCGCCATTTCTTCAACGGTCAGCGGCTGTTCCAGCACGCGCACGAGGATGGGCCTCTCCATCCCTGCAATGGCGGACGGGTCTATTCCAAACTGATCCGCCTTCCGCTGGAGTTCCTGACGGTATGCGGCCGCCTTGTCAGGATGCCTGGCATAGACCAGCTGCAAGGTCATCGCGCGGCTGTTTCCGCCCAGAACGATTCCGTCATTCGTGATGATGGAAGGCCCGTTCCCGGCAGTGACGTCCGTGTTCAATACGTACCCAGGCTGATAATCCTGGGCATTGCCGCGTACCTTATGCTGTTCGCCAGTGTCAGAATGGTACGGGCGTTCCTGCGCTTCTGCGGGATAATCCTTTCGCCTGGCAAAACCGTTCTCCGGATCATGGGATGAAATCACGTCAGAGAGTTCACGCACTTCATAATGCGCTGCGTCTTGGATGCCACGCCCAAGTATCATCGTCCCGGCTCCGGTTATCCTCCCTTTTTCATTGTTGATTGGTGTACCTTCACGTGCTATGCTTGCACTATCAGCAGGAGGTTCAGATATGGCATCTTCTCCCCCTCTCCGCACCATGTTCAAGGACGGGCGCGACGCTTCGGACGGAACGCCCTGGGAAAGAGGAACACCCAACGAGCCGGTGTTCATTGAAGAATTTGTGAAATACGAAGATGTGCCGTATGCCTGTGCAGAAGACGGCAAGTTATTTCGTATGTTGCCCAAGAAGGGTTCCAGCTTCGGATACAGCTTGGAATTGGCAATATCAGCGCCCATTGCCGACATCACGCTCAAAGGTTCCACAATTCCAGAAAGTGAAGCCGTTGCGTTGCTTTCTTCTCCGGTAGAGCCGTAGTACGATTCGCTTGCTTTTCGCAATTGTCTTCGATACCACCACGCTTCCGCCTTTTCTTCTGCCGTTGCATTGTTATCTTTCAGGACGTTCTCGACCAGCTGCATGGCTTCGTGCAGATCTTTGCCGATGCCAGTCTTCGCGTCCTTCGCCCTGGCGTCAGTAGTCTGGTTTTCCCCGCTCTGCGTCCCTGCTGGCTCAATGGCACTGTTATTGTTTTCCTGTTGTTCCCCCAGCAGGTCCGCGAAAGCCTCGCGCACCGGCTCAACCTGCTCAGGCTTGAATATCCACGCCTGCCTGTCACGGTTCCAGCGCCCGCCAAGGCGGCGGATCTTTTCCTTGTGCTCAAATGTGTTGCCGGTCAGTTCCCATAACCCTCTCTCGTTCTGCGACAGATTAAGTTCGGCTGTATTCGCAGGTTCCTGACGCCCCTGGGATTCCGTGCCGTCCGGCGCATCCGCACGAACAGGGAGCGGGGAACCGCCGTCCGTTGAAACGGACGCCGCTGGCACTGCTTCTTCAGCAGGCGCAACCGCTGCAGGTGGAGCAGGCTCAGTTTTTTCCGCAGCACGGTAAGCAGGCCTTGGTCTTGCGATTATGATGTGGCGGTTAAAGAAGTCGCTCGGTGTATCCGGCTTCGCTTCCTGCTCCGTGGGCGCCGCAGCCAACGCCGCAGGTACATCCGGCTGTGCCGCCGCCCCGGCGCCAGTTCCAGGCGGCATGCCGCCAAACTGCGCCGGCAGCTGTGGCACTTCCTGCCCGGCAGGAACAGGGGGCTGGACAGCGGTATTTTCAGCAACGGCCAGGCTTGCAGGCGCATCTGCCGCAACGGGAGGCACATCCCCCGTAATAGTTTCGCTCGCGGCAGTACCGGGTATTCCAGTGGCAGACTGCGCCTGCGCAGGGATGGTATCCTGCGGCTGAACCATGCCGCCGCCAAGCATGGCCATGACACCGGCTTCAAGCGGAGTCTGTGCCTGTTCCTGCTGATTGCGAAGCGGAAGCACGGGCACGTTAAGCGATCCGCCGGTCCATCCGTTGTTGGAAGCCATGCCGCTGCCAGCAGGCAATGCAGGGCCGCGCCCGGTTGGTTCAGCAATCGGTTCCGTCCCATCAGGCTGGATATTCTGGCCGACTTCGCCATTGATGCCGCGCAGGCGGATCGGTGATGCGCCAGTCTGCTCCATCCCCGCCGGGATGGCTCCGGAACCAAGCGGAAGAGCGCCGGCCTCACCTCCGTTTGCGAGCATTGCCGGAGAAGGCGGAGGAATGCTTTCAATGCTCTGCCTCTGCTGCCCGGCAGGCTGGGTATACGCACCGTTCACACTGACGGGATTCCCGTTCGCGTCAAGGATAATGACGTTCCCGTTCTCATCAATCACGGCATCCGGAGAGATGGCGTTCCCGCCGAAGCGGGGGCCAAGCGCCGGGGCCAGCGCGCCGGACAAAGGAACAAGATCTGCTGGTCTCATTCCTTCCTGGTCGGCAGTCCCGCCGGAAAACTCGGATGCCTGTTGTTCCTTCCTGGCACGCCTGCCGTAGTAAGCCACCGGCGAGATACCAGTTCCCATGACGCCGCCGGCAAAGGCACCCTTAACTGCGGCATCCCATACGTCATCCATCGGATCGAGGGCTATATCTGCCCGCCCCTGCTGCACGTTCTGGACGTACTGCTCTGCAGCGGACTGCGCGAATTCTTCCGCAGCCTCATTGCGCGCCTGTTCTCCGGCAGTACCGACAAGCCCTCGTTCCGCTGTCTTCCCTGCGGCCTTACGCCCGAAGCGTCCGACGGCCCTGCCAAAGGCGTAGCCAGGGCCAGCGCCGAGAACGCCGGTTGTTACGGACGTGATGGCGCCTGTCATAAGCCCGGCGCTGGAAGCCAGTTCCCTGCGCGCTTCGTCCTTGGAATAGCCCTGTTCGAGCAACGCCTTGTATTCAGGCGATTCGTCCAGACTGTCTTGCGGCATGGACATAATGCTGTCCTGAACCTGTAGCCCGTTCTGGGCACCGGCAACGGAGCCTTCACCGACGCCTGAACCAATGGCCCATGCGATTGGTTCTGAAAGGCCGCGCTTGATGAGGGATTTGGCGATAGCCCCGCCTATACCGAAACTGCTGATCATCCCTGGCAGTGATTCAGCCACACTGTTCGCAACGGAACGCCAGTCCCCCCAGGCGCTGCCAAGATGATACTTGCCATCTTCGCCCTTCTCGATGAATTTCTTGGCGTTGGCCGCTTTGCCTTCCTCGGACATCTCGCTGCGGTTTTCCTCGGCAAGTCCGTGCAGCCCCTGATAGGCCTCACCTGCCAGATTGGCTATGGTATCCGCGCCAATGGCACGCGCACCGCCAGCAATAAGACCTGGAACAATCGCCGCCGTATCCCATGCACCTGCCTTCATGGACTTGATAATATCGCTGCCTGTCCCGCCTTCCCCCTCATATTCAGAGGCGCCGGGAGCCGCGGCATTACCGCCGGCCTTCACGTTCGCTATGATGCTGCGAAGCAATTCCTGATCTTCTCTGCTGTCAGTATAAACTGCCATGCTTCTGTATCTCCTGTCTGGCTGTCTGATCACCGTCCGCCGAAGCGGGCTTGCTGCGGTTTTCCAGTAAGGCTTTTTAAGATGAACCTGGCTGTGCTTACGTCTATCCCGTAGTCCTCCGGCTGGATCCCGAACGTATTGATAAACTGCTCATAGATGGCTTTATTCCTTTCATCACGCCGGGCCATGCTCCATTTATCTACCATGGCGTTGCGTTCCCTGTGCCCGGCCTTCTTTTTGAGGCGGTTCAGCAATGCGCGGGCTCCACCGTCATTCTTGAAGCTGACTTCGCGTTTGAGGGCTTCAGATACCTGCCTGTTCAGCACATCCCGCTCTTTGTTAAGTTCAAGTTCCGCAAGCCTGCTGGCCGCCTGATCCGGAGTCATTCCCTTCACGGCGTCATCGCCGAATACTTCGGCAGCCTTTCTGTACAAATCGCCAGTCCAGCCAGGGGGTATATCTTTGGCGTAGATCGGTTTCGCTTCATTAGCGCCAGGCTGGGTATCTCCGGCAGGTTTATTCTCGTCAGCGCTGCCTCCGGTGGAAGGCGGCACGCCGCCATTGCTCCCAGTGGAAGACGGGCGGGCGGCATTGCCTGGCTGTTCTTGTTCTGCCTGCGGCCTTGTCATGATGTACTGGGCAATAATGGCATTTTTGTTGGGAGAGGCGGCTATCTCCTTTGCCATGGAAGGATTCGCCCTGGCTATTTCTTCATAGACAGAATTCAGCATCTCGTGAACGCGCATGACAAGCTGATTATGGCCAAACCCAGGATTTTGCCTCTGGATTATTTCAGCCAGCGCACGCGTAGACGTATCTTCAAAATTCTCGTTGATGGCGGCCTGTTGTTCTTTGTTCAGCGGTTTAAGCTGCTGTCCGCCTCCATTCAGCGAAGCCGCGTTGCCGCCGGTGCCACCACCGCCAAGACGCACTCCGCCTCCGCCGCCCGCCTGGCGAACGCGCTGACTCATTCCACCCTGCGTACCGGGGAGGATGCCGTAGTCCTGCGCCAGCTCCTGAAGCGTGGCAAAGGTTACGGGCTTGCCGCGCTGCAACACCTGATACCCGCTGACCAGGCCGCCCTGCTCATTGAATATCATCTGCGGGATAAGCGTCGTTTCAACGCCGTTCCTGTCCACGTCGTAAGCCCATTGATTGCGATCCCGCATCGCCGCGTTATTCCCCTTGGTAATGGCGATATGCGAACCGATAAGGTAGCGTTTCAGCTTGTCCGAATCAGCAATATTGCTTTTCAGCATCCCAAGCAGTTCGTCTTTCGAATAGGTCACACCATTTGGCGTATCGCCTTCACGCCCCTTGTAGAGCAGTTCATAACGTCCGGCCTGTTCCTGCGAAGGCCGCAAGGAATATGGAAGCCCAGTCACTTCTCCAAGTTTGGCTACGCCTTCGGAAAAGAGCTGGTCGTTGTCTTTGTTCTGTTCAAGGAAACTGGTAATAGCTGTGGCGTTTTCCACCTGGCGCTGTGCCAGGTTGCCCCACGCTTCTTCCACACGCTGCGCGCCTTCCTGCGTCCTGACATAGTTGTCGCGCCATTTGCCAAGGGCCTCCATGCCGTCGCGCGAGGAATAAAGCATAGGGTCAATGCTTGTGGGGTCGCCTCCGTGTTCGTTCACCCATGCCGTAATCTGGTCAAAGATGCCGTCCACGGCCTTCTGGTGCTTGTCGGCCAGATATTGTTTGCCAATGTTTTGCAGTTGCGCGCCAAGGTACGCGCCTTCGTACATGGAGAGACCGCCGTCATCTCTCGTATTTCTCGTGTTGTATCTGCTCATCAGCGGAAGTCCCCCCATCTTTTGTTGCGGTTGGCCGGATCCTGCGAATCATATCGCCAGCTGGTGGACGAGGGGTTGTCGGCGGTTATGCTTCCGATTGCGCCAGCCGCGTCGCTTAATGCCCCGCCAAGAGCCGGCGCGGACATACCGCCCATTGCCCCGCCTACAGCGCCGCCAAGACTTGCGCCAATGGACGCACCGAGAGGGCCACCGAACACCGCGCCAGCGGCAGTTCCCAGCACGGGCATCAGATCACCAAAAACGTTGCTCTTTCTCTTTTCTGTGGTGGTGCTCGTCTTGTTTTCCGTTTTATGCACCGCCTTGTCCATGGCGGCATAAGACTGCGCCGCGCCTGCAAGGTTCTGCGTGGCAAGCTCTGCCGCTTTCGTCCATCCCATCGGTCCCATCTGGAACAGTCCGCCTGCCATTACTTCATACCTCCGTTCATATTGGGGGCTATATTCACTTTAAGTTTCGACTGAAGGTTGCCCTGTGCCGCCGGGCCAAGCATCTGCAAACCACCGCCCACACCTTGTCCGTTGGCTTGGAGCATGGCGGGCGAAGGCGTCTGCGCGCCCTGCACATTGGCGGTAAGCCCGGTTATCCTGGCGTTATTGCTCATGGTCGCCTGCTGTACCTGCTGCGCCAGCGGATCCGTCAGGTTTATCATGTCGCTTATGCGGTTGTTATTTGCAGTGCTGACAGCCTTCTGCGCCATAGTCACAAAGTCCCCTGCCCCAGCCTGCGGCTGATTCCCGCCAAACTGCGGCATGGTCGGAGCCTTTGGCATCTGCGGCATGGAGAACGTATCGCCCCAGTTGTCGCTGATCAGCCCGGCCTTGAAGGCATCAGTATACGATCGCATCACTTGCCCCCGAATGTGACAGCGTTTTTCAGCCGTTCATAATTGATGTTCTCGCCTGCCAGGCGCCCGGTGTTCGCCGCGCCTGCGCGAGCAGCCGCGCCGGCAAGTGCCAGGTCGCGCTGTGCCGCCTGCGCAGCGCCACTGTTAGGAGAAACGCCCATGCGCGCCTGATTGCGTGACAGCGTGTCCTGCGCCGCAGAAAGAGACTTGTTCGTGTCGGCGACGGCGCGGCCAGCGTAAACTTCCGCAGACAGCGGACGGGATGCTTTATAAAAGTCCGACTGGATGCCTTTGAATGATTCAAGCCCCTCTCTGGCAATATCCGTCTGCAAGGGGAGAAGCCCCCGCGCCGCCTGCGCCTGCTCAAGCGTCAACCCGGCCTGTTCCCGTGCCACCCCCGTCTGCAATGGAAGGAGTTCCCGCGCTGCCCGTGTCTGTTCAAGCGTCAGTCCGGCCTGTTCCGGCACAAGCTGCAGCCTGGCATTGGTTTCGGCCCGCTCAAGTGCCGTCTGCAAGGGAAGGAGTCCCCGTGCTGCCCGCGTCTGTTCAAGCGTCAGTCCGGCCTGCTCCGGCACAAGCTGCAGCCTGGCATTGGCTTCGGCCTGCTCAATCGCCGTGAGCGTCGGGAGCAACCCAAGCTGCGCCGCCGCTGTAGCCGCTTCAACTGGCGCCTGCACGTCCTGCCACCAGTCAAAAAACTTTCCGGAAAGGTTCTGCTGCTGTTCAGCCACAGCCGCCATGCGCGCGTTGTATTCCTTGTCCGGTTCCGCGTTGATGGTGGTCGTGGAAGTCGTGGTAGAGGATGAACCGCCCTTGCCCTTGCACTCCGCCACGGGGCCGCTGTACTCATACGAGTCTTCGGCGATCACCGCGCCCGTCTTCATGTCAAAGGTGATGCTTCGGTAGATTTTCATAAAGAGATACCCCATTCCTCTTTAATTGTTTCCCGTGTGGCGTAAGTGAGCATGGCGTCCTCGTTCTTCCGGGTATCGGCCATGTACGCAACCCCGGGCAGGATGCAAAGCTCCGTGAAGCCAACATTCCTGACCCAGCGGCACGCCTGTTTATTCCGCACCGGAGTTATCCCAAACAGCGTCTGAATGATGTATTTGCCCTCATCATCCATGAGGCGGAGAATACGGGATACGCCAAAACGGCAGAGACGGAACTGGAGCAGCGGATGCACGCCATCGAACATGCAGAAATGGATGTTCGCCGTGCCGCCGTCAGCCCCGCCGCGCTCCAATGCCGTAACCCAGATGAAGCCCGCTTCTTTGCTTCCATTCTCGTTCACGTCAGCCATCAGCCAGAAGTGAACAAACGGATTCCTCATGTCATGAATGAAAACGCCGGCGTCCTTCTCGGTCTTTCCATCATAAAATGTCTGTTCAAACCGCCCGTTCGACGCGATCCTGTCAAAACACTCACGGAGTTTATCGTCTGTAAGTGATGTTTTGTAGAACATTGCGTACATCTTTAACTTCCCTGGCTGCTTCCAGAAGGATCCGCCGCATTTGCAAAATGCTTTTTCATGGCCTTCAAATCTTTATCCACAGACTCAATCTTGTCTGAAACAGACAAAACTTCATTCCGCAGCGCGCGCAGGAAAGCGCGCATGGATGGGGTAGCTTCATTCGGCACGGGGGGAATTGGCGTCGTTTTCATCGAAGCTCCTCGGTGCTTGTACCAAGCGCTATTCGTGAAACAGGAATTGCCGTGGATACAATGATATGCCACTTACGCGCTGCAAAGCCTTTGGGCAGACGGACATACCTGTTATGCTTAACTGCACCTGAAAAACGTATCTCGTCGTCGGCAACGACTACTACCGTGATAAGACGCGACAATTTCACGGGATAGATATTGGTTCCTTCGCCAGCGAACGTGATTTCTCCGCATAAGTGGCCGCCAATGCTCCCTCCCCAGTAGTTGATGTCTGTGTCCTCATCGGGCGATACATTCTCCTCCGCGGCCATGGATTCGATAATCAGGCTTCCAAAGTTGACTGGCGTCGGGAAAATAAAGTCCTTGCTCCGCCATGTGGCCAGCACAAAACCATCATTCTCGTCCGCAAACATTTTGTATATGGATGACGAATCAAGATGGCCTGTGGGAGAAGCGTAAAATATATGGCGCCCATGAGGCACGACTGTGACAGCAGTCCCCCAGTCCGAGATATAGCGCATACGCGCCTGCTGACTGCTGCTGAAGTCAATGAGGAAAGTCCCTTTTGTTCCGTCTTCTTTAGTAAAAAACGCCATGTATGAAGCGTCGTAGAAACATCCGACAAGCGACGCGACAACATACTTTTTCCATTCCCGTTCGCTGATGATTTTTTCAGTGACATTCGTAGCAGACGAAACGCCCTGCTGAATCAGATACAGCCCATCCTGCCCAGGGAACAGAACGCCAAATGGAGTTGGCGCCACCCCTTCCGCAGACACGCATGGAGTCAGGCCGTCCAGCTTCGTGATGTATACGCCTCCGCTGTCAGGATCCACAGTAAGCGAATAAATGACGCCATCGGTAATGGCGAACACGGTGTTCTGGGATACGGCGAGTGTTTTAATGTTGCCATCAAGGGAGTATCTGTTGGCGTCTGGCCATGCGTATGGATGGTTCACGTCGGAGAACATCACCTCGCCCGCCGTATGCGCCGCCATGATTCCGCCAGCCAGCTCCACAAGGTGCTTCAAGCCAGACGGGGGCATCTCCCAGTCGGCAGAGGGCAGGACTTCGCCAAGTTCCTCATCCATCAGATTATCAAGGTACGTTGAGGATGAGGCTGGGATCTCTCCCACAAACTGATATGACGTTTCGCCGCTCGCCCCTGTGGAAGTGCGATAAATGCGCTTTATGGTCGGAGCAGGAAAACCGGCGGTCGCCGCAGGCGTGAGCAAATTGTTGAGCGTCACGGCGGATGCCGCGTCGCAGATCGTGGACGTAGGAAGGCTTGGCGCGCTCTCCTGGCCGAAGGCGTCAACCAGTGTGAAAACGTAGGCGCGGTTCTGCAAGCTGCCTTCTTTCTCGTTGGTACACACAACGTCGCTTCCCGCAGACGTGATGGCGACTTCGGTTTTATTGCTGTCGTTGGTGTCGTAAACGGTGTATGACCACACGTCGCCTGTTTGCTGCGTGGCTTGAAGGATGCCATACACCGTACCAGAAACGATTCCTCCGGGCAGCGTATCACCCGTAAACGTCACCTTGGCATCCGGGAAAAGGTATGGCCGGTACCAGCGGCTGGCGCTGGTAAACGTAAAACTGTTCGTGTCTGGGGAAAATCTGACCGCACCATGCCGCTTGTTTACCGCTGTGACTACTGGCGTCGCTGTCGGAACAGGGACGCCCAGCTTGTATTCAGTCCCCGTGCTGTCCATCATGGACAAGCCGCCGTTGTCGTTGTCGCTCATATACAGGCGGCCAAACGTATCATTGGCAATGGGGGATTCAACGAAATTACGGTGCTCGGCAAACAGGCGAAGCGGTTGCCCAAGTCCGAGATGCCTCAATTCATGCTGCCAGATCGCCAGCACTTTCATAGTGGTCTGCGCAACAAAGGCTGGGCGGAGAACCGGAATGATGTCGCCGTTCTCCAGGTCGGCATTATACACCTCCACCGATTCGGTGTCGTCCAGCAGCCTGGCGGCAATCGCCGGTCTCATCCCTGTGAAGGCGTTAATGTCAATCTTCATGCTTAAACCTGCTTTCAGGAGTAAAGTACGAATTTCCTGGCTTCGAGTGCGGCAATCCTGGCCGACAAAGCGTCGAGTTGTTGCTGAACAGAGGCAAACAAGGCAGCGTGCGCATTAGCGTCTATGAGATGTGCCGCCGGCGCGGCAGTCCCTGCCTCCGGGACAAGATTCAGGTCAATGCCAAGATCCACGCAAAGATACGGCCCGGACAGCGCGGAAGAAGCGTTCACCGTCACCGTGGTCACACTGTTTGCAAAGGCGGAATCCGCGACAAACCCGTAATCAAATCCCCCAGCAGACTTGTACAGGCGATATGCCCTCGTCTGCTGGAAAACGGCGGTATGGTCGCCAGCTACCCTGAATGCCGTGGAAGAAGTTACCGCAGGCGCGATGGCTTCAAGTGAAACATCGTCACGCAGGCGCTCCCAATGGAGATTGGTCATCTGTTTCCACGTTTCCGCCGTCATGCGGAGCTGGAAGCGCGAACCGGAAGCCCACGAACGCGCAGCTGTTCTTTCCTGCCCGCGTACAACAGTAAACACATCACCGTTGGTTTTCGTCACCTTGACATATTCGACGTTTCCCGCGTTGTCAGATAAGGCCCCGTAAAAGACTTCATCTAGGACGAGATGAGGAAACAGCGAACCGGCGCCATTTATCAACGTCAGCGACGTATCAGACGCATTGATTGCATGAAGCAGCACTGTCTGCGCATTATTCGCCAGGGCAATCATCATGTCTTAATGACTCCTTGAAAGTTGTTCAGCATTACTCCCCTTCGCGGGGGTCTGGCCGCACGTCGTCATGTTCCGGCGTGTGCGGCATGGTTGCCCGGATCCGCGCGACGACCCACTCCGTTGCAAGCGTGTAGGCCCGGCTGACCAGTTCAAGCCCGCCCCATCCGGACAGAAACACGCACGGATACTGCCATGGTTCAGGCACGTACGCTGTGATAAGCGGCCCGCACATGTGCGCGACAAAAGCTCCCGATGCCCCCTCCAGCGCGATCTGTGCGCCGCGCTTGCCCGACTTGAACGCGCGGAGGATTCCGCCGCCCGCCCCGTATATTGTTGCAGGAAGGAGGACGAATGCCACCAGCTTGTCGGCAAGATCCTGCAAACTCGTCATTCTTCGTCCTCGTGTAATCGTGCCATTGCCGCCATTATCGCATCCTTGTCCGCATTGCATCGTTCCAGCGCCTCCCGCAGGGCGAGCGCCCATTCTAGCAGATCAGCGTTTGTTCTTCCGCTTATCTGCGGTTCCGGCGTCCGAAGCAGCAGATGTTCCGGCGGCTGCTCCCGCAGATACACCGTCCGTACCGCCAAAGGCCGGTCTGCGCACGACGTCAAGCACAGCATCAGGCACAGGAGTCCGGCCCCAGTCAGCGACCGCTTCATCATTTCGCACCGCCTTTGCTATCAAAGCCCGTTGTTCTTCAAGCCCCGATCTGATTGCGCGCAAATCCGCTTCCCGTTTGGCAAGCGCGTTTTCGAGGCGTTTTCTGTCATCGGCCATTTCCGCGATGGACGCTGCGGTGACCTGCGCCATTTCCTTCCATGTTTCGAGCGATGAACGGAGAGAATCAATCTGCCCGCTCTGCCACCAGATGACGCCCGCCATGACAACCGCGATGGCGCCTGCGCCCAGTAAACCGTAAACCCCCATCAACCAACCTCGATTTGGTAGTGCGGCGCATCAACAAACGTTTTCCAGTCGCCGCCCCAGGTAATGCGGATGCCAAGCTCCCGCGCGGCCCGCTTCATGCCGTCGGCGATTTTCCGGAACGTCGCAAACGGCGCATTGACGCGCACGCTGCCATCAACCCATGGATACAGATCCACCGCGTGCGCATAGCCGTCCGGCTGGATGAGGTGATAGCTCTTCATCGTCCGGCTGGCCCCTTTGCTGACGTATTCACGTTGCTTTTCAAGAGTTCTCGCGCCTTCAACCACCGTGAAATCGACCTCGGAATACCCAAGGGCGAGCTGGACACAACGCACAAGATCAGGATGAACCCGCTCTAAATTGCGCCTGCTCCGCTGGGAAAAGATACGTTTGTCCATAGGCTCCCTCTCCATCCTTAACTCTTGCGAATGGCGATGTTTTCCTGAAGCGTTCTGCAATCAGACGCGATGACGCCACCTGACGTATACGTGCCAGTCCGATACCCATGAGCCCCATTGGTGGTGACGTAGGCCACCATGCAAAACCATGTGCCCCCGCCGGAAGGTGCGACGATGTTCGAACCATTCTGGCCGCACGCCGACACTCCAGAGACTGCGTCAGCAGTGGCGGCAGAATTTGCTCTGTCCACCTTCGTCTGACGATTAGGGATAATCAGCTTAAAATAGCCGTCCCCATCCACGTTATATTTGATGGTGGCGACGTGGTTTGACGCTCCATGCGGCGAACCGCCGGAAGCTAGAGTCTGTAATTCCCAGCCGTGGCTTCCGTCCACCTTGTCCGCGTTTTCGGCGGATGCCGCATTTGTCGCATTCGTCGCGTTTGTGGCGTTATCAGCAGTGGCGGCAGAATTTGCCCTGTCCACCTTCGTCCGCTGGTTAGGGATAATCAGCTTAAAATAACCGTCACCATCCACGTTATGTTTGATGGTGGCGACGTGGTTTGACGGGCCATGCGACGAACCGCCGGAAGCTAAGGTCTGCACTTCCCAACCGTGGCTTCCGTCCACCTTGTCCGCGTTTTCGGCGGATGCCGCATTACCATTCAGATTGCCAGTAACGTTACTTACAATTCCGTTTGGGAAGGTCTTGACCCCTCTTGCGGTCTGATTGCCAGTAAGTTTCATCGCGGCGGAGTCTGCGATTTTGTCTGCTGTGACACTCGCATTGGCAAGCATACCGGTCTGGATTTGCTGCGCTTGAATAGCGCCGCCTATCCAAACCCACGACACAGGGGAAACCCTTGTCAGCAGCCACAAGCTATTGTCTGCCTGTTGAAGTGCGATCTTACCGACGTCGGCCTGTACAACCGTCGTATCCGCCGCGCGCGCTGTGGCTGTTGCATAGATTCTGAAAAACGGTATGTGAATGTCGCCATTGTTCAGATCTTTGTGGAGTTTTGTCATTGTTCCCCCGGTTGTGTTCTCTCATTTGCAAAGAGCTTTATTCAGCATTCTCCGGCCATTCTGCGGAAGCCAGCGGCAACTCCGCCAAGAAAGCCGCATACGTCATCGGCTCGATGCTTCCGGAGATCATATCCGCCGCAAGATTATTGGCCTTTTTCCATGTCTCATCCCGCAGAGCCATGCAGTATGCGCCTTCGGCCGCATATTGCTCATCATTGCTTCCGGCATAGCTGACAGCGCTGATGATGCCGTCGTATCCGCGCGTCTGAGCAAACGCATCAAGCGCCTGCTGGACGCGGGAAAAATACACTTTCGAGAGAGCATCAAGATCAGGAATCATCGCTACATCGTCAGGTATTGCCTTTACAAAACCGGCATCCAGCTTCGTAGCGATGTCTTCCCACGTCGCCTTCACCCAGCCGGTTTCAACGCTGTACAAGTCGAATGTTTCTTCCATGGACGGCTCCTTTTTATGCGAACTTCTTGAGGTAGATTTCGTCGATTTTAAGCGAATAGTTCTGTGTCACGCTGTGCGAAACAACATCCAGCTGCGTGGCGCTTCGTACCCTTTCGATAATGACACCAGCGTTGGCGTGTGTCGTTCCAGGCCAGCACTCTCTGACAATAAAGGCAAGATGTTGTACCTTGTCGGAAGGGTTGGTTATTGTGATTGTTGTGCTTGTGTTCTGCGTTAATGAGACAGTTTGTTCGTATACAGTAGCGCTTTTTACGATGAGGCTTGCTCCATCCCAGCGCAGCCCGCCTGTATTTGCGTTAAGTTCGAGACTGATGAAGGCGTCTGTACCGTCTGTTTTAATAGACGAAATATACACCATTCCTGAACCAGACGCTGGATGCAGCGCTATACGTGCACCTTTGTTCCAATCGTTGCTGCCACAGATTCGTAACGCTTCATTCAGTGCGTTAGCACTCAATGCGGGAGATATGCTGCTCTTAATCGTCCCGGTCATCACTCCGCCTGCGCGGTGCAGGCAGGCGGCGAACACCTCGTTGATGGCTGCGACCAGTGTGTCTTTCTCGGTCGTTGTAAGATTGGCAAGCGCTCCCATCAGCGCTTGCGCCGCGGCAACGGCGGCGTTCGTTGCGGCGAGGTCAGCGGCGCTCACTTCTCCCTGGTCGCCTTTCGGGATGCCCAGGCTGAAAACGGCAGTAGCAGGATCATAGCTTGCCGTTGCGTCGCTGCCTGGAGGCAGCGTAATAGCCGTGGCCGAAACGTCTTCCATCCTCAGCATCGCGGCTTGTGCTGCGTTCGCATAATTCTCGGCGTTTATTGCAGAAGCTGACGCTGCGCTCGCATTGGAGATAGCTTCGTCCCGCGCGGCTGTGGCCTGTTCAACCATGGCCGCGATTTCACTTGTCAAAATTTCTCCAGCGCCTCGTTTTTCGTACGGGTCGAGGTCGGCTATCCGCCAGAGATCACAATCCATATTCGGAACCGTTGCATGAAGGCTTACGCTCTTCCCGGTTTCGTTCTCAATGAAGAAACGATATTCAGATCCTTCTGAACCCAGCTCGTTCGGGAATAATTCGAGAACGGCGCGTCCGTCGCTGTCCGTCACAGTCTCAACGACATTTGGCAGGACGAAGCCATTGTAACGCTCCACTGTGGTCAGTATGGCAATCACACGGGCATTGCTGCGCGGATTCCCCTCGGAGTCGTAGGCAATCGCCGTTACTTTTACGGTGGGGTATTCGCTGCTCATATCCAGCCAACCTCCGCCCTGCCCTCGCTGGCAAGGTATTTATTCATGGCCTCGCGTGAAGCCGCGCCAATGGCTCGTTGAAATTCCTGCATATTGAATGCTGCGACATTCGGTTCATACCATTCGCGCCCGTACATGCTGCGCAGATTAAAAATAGCGCCGGCCTTGATGCCCTGCTGCCAGCGGCGATACATAACAGAATCAATGACATCTGCGCTGTATGCGGGCTGAAGGATCATCATGGCTTTCCCCCGCGTAACTTGCCCCCGGGAGCTGCTGTACTCATTGCTGACATCCACGCTTCCATTCACATCCAGCAAAGCAGGATTGCGGATAATGCCTTTCATTCCGTCCAGCCTGATGTACTGGCAGTATATGGCCTCGGCGTGTGGCGGCAGGGAAACTTCCGCCGTGCCGGTGGCACTGACGACAACGCATTCACATTCTTCGCGCCATATCTGCGAGCAGTCACAGAATGAACGGAGCGCAAGAATTAACGCAGTCTTCACGTCGGCTTCAGGGATGTTCTGCGTTTCAGGAAGAAGTTCCTGAACAATGTCATCAAGCGCGAGCCGCATTTGCGCCCCCCTTGCTCACTGGGAACTGAATGTCTGCGGAAAGTTTTATTCCGAGTGTGTTTGCGAACATGGCCATATAGAGAGAGCCCTTTGACGGATTGCTCTCTCCATGGTCGCCAAGCATGCAGTCAGCCAGGATGAAATAGGCCGCTGCGTTTGCGTATTCATCAGCCAGAGGGAAAACATCGCTTGGCGCGGAAACGGTCGGCGGGCGTTTCGATATGGTAACCAGCACGTTCAACGGAACCGTTGGCGTTGGGAAAACCCAGAATTCGTTTCTGTTGTCCAGTTTGGGGTAGGCCCATTTCTGGATGCGGCTGTCGGTGGTTTCAGACGCCCATGACAGGGACGCGCGCATGGCATCCATTTCAACCTTGAACACTGGGCGGCCAAGCGTATTCTCTTCTCCGGACACGTTGGCCACGATGTCGATCATGGCCGTGGCATCCGCTGGCAAAGGCTGGCGCATGGTGTTGGCGTCCAGGGTAATGACGCGAGATTCCGCAGTCGCATCCGGACGCTGCATCACGATTTCACGCACAGCCGCGTTCATGGCGTCAATCAGTGACCATGAACCATCGCCAGACGACCAGGGCCAGCGGCGGTTAACCTGTTCATCGTCCAGCATCCCGGACACGGTACGGAAAATGTCTGAGCAGAGCATCACGCATCCTTCGCCTTGCGGGTACGGCGGCGCTTGGGCTGGTTTTCTACGGCTTCAATGTCCGGCTCAACCATATCCACCTCAACACTTACAGCCGGGGATTCCGCCTTTTTCAGCGTATCTACGGCTTCAAAAATGGCGGCGTTTCCCTCCAGCAGATAAGCGACGTCTTCATCCTCCACGCTGGTGATCTGCCCCGGCGTAAAAATGTACGGAGCGCCGATGAGGCGTTTTTTATTCGTCATGGTTACGGGCGTATGGCCTTTCATGCGTATCGCTTTCATGCCGTATGTCCTTTCTCTTTTGCCCGGAAAGGCCGTGCGGTGGAGGATGCTGCACAGGTCTTTCCGGGGTTACAGGGTTTGCACGGAGGGAAATTACGCCTTGAATGCGCTGTTTTCCTGTTCGCAGGCGCCAGCGACAATTTTGTAGTAGAGGTTCATCTTCACAGTCTTGTCCGCGGCCTGCGCCGCGCCGCCGAATGTGATGTCAATGGTGTCGTCAGCGGTGTAAAGATACCCCTGCGCCACGCCGTGGGCCGCGCCTGCGGCGGTAACGGTATGGGCGGTTGTGCCGGCGTAGCGGTCGTCATCGTCGCCGTCGCCAATCTTCACGGTAGTAGAGGCAGCGAGGGCTTCCCAGATGAGATCGTAACCGACGACCATCGCGCCCTTGGGCACCGGAATCATTTGAAGAACGTCACCGTTTCCCGGCTTTCCGGTAAATGAAGCGGAACGGCACAACACGGCCCCGATAGGTCCATCCACGAACATGATCCCGTCTTTAACGGCATCGGATTTCAGAGTAGCCATTTATTTTCGTCTCCTGGATTACAGGTTCTGCGGAATGTAAGAGTCGATGGCGATAACACCAAAATCCTTGGCGTTGTAACGAGCCTTCTTCACGCCGAAGATAGCCCCGGCAGTAATGGCGAGAGCGTTGCCCCTGTCATCGGATTCTTCATTCCACGAGTAGCGGCCTTGACCGGAATCCTGCCCCCAGGCAATGAGCCCAGCCTGCACGCCCAGGCAAAGCGCACGTGCAGCGGCAAGGTCCGAGCCAGAGCCATAGTCATTGAACTGGATGACGTTTTCATGCTCATGGAGAATGAAGCCGGCGTATTCGCCAAGGCTGCCGTTGTAGAGTGGGGAATCCTGGCCGTCCGTGGATTTGCGGATGTCGATCCAGTCGTTTGAGGAAGACGCGCTGCGGAGCTGCCGCGCCTGCATGGGCGACAGCAGAAGGACGAACTTGTTCCCGCCGTTGACTTTGGCGGGTGTCATCTTCGGGCGCATCATTTTCGTCTTCTCGCGCAGGGCCTCGATCGTGGCGATGGAGAAGGTATCGGCCGACGTGAGGTTGGCCTTGGCGGTTGCCGTACCGGCGTACATCTGATGCGCGGCGTCAGGGGCCTGAATGCTGTTGTTGGCAAAGCCGGTCCAGTCAACCGGGTTGATGAAGCCTTCGTTCACGCCGCGCGCGCCGGAGAGGTAGATCATCATCATTTCGTCGTACAGCTCGCCAAAGAAGACGGCGAGGGCGTCACGGCCTTCGCGGCGCATATTGTAGGGAACGCGCTGCTCGGACATCTTGCCCTTGGATTTCGTCGACTTACGATACTGGTCGATGAAGATTGCATCAGAGAAGAACTGAAGCGCCTCTTCGGCGGAAGTGTCCTTGATGAGATTGTCGCCGACCACGCCGGGCATGGACAGCTTGGCGCGCAGGCCCATGGTGATTTTGTCACCAGCACCCTTGCTCAGTTCTTTCTTGGCGACAATGATGCTCTCCCCTTCCCCGATGAATTTGGAGAAATAGGACGCCTTTTCCGCGTATTTGGAGAGGGACTGACTCCACCGCTGGACTGCCAGCGGATCATTCAAAGCAAATTCAGTACCAGCCATTATAGACACTCCTGTGGATTATTTTGCTTACTTTGCACGGAGAAGACGCTCCTCCTCCGCGTCGCTCAGCTTTCTCCAGCCGTCTTCGGTTGTGGGCGCTGCGCGCCCCGGCGCCGATTCATGGCCGGGAGCCGAACCAATGTCTTGGAAGCCATCATCAACGTTCTCGCCAGCGCGCATTTTGCGCACGACGTCGCGCGTGACTTCCGCCTCAACCTCTTTTCTGATTTGAGCGCGAAGTGTGTCCGGATTGCCACGTTTATGAGCGTCATAGCCATGCTTGAGCGCGGCGACGAGCTGATACGCAACGGATCCCAGGCGGTAGTGGTTGCCCTGTCCGTCCGTCACAATCGTGGCGGGAGATGTCAGTATGTTGATAGCCTGTGCGCTCATGCCGTTATCCATGAGGTGGCTGATCAGCTCCTGCGCCTCCTTGCCTGAACGGGAACCATCGCCAAAGAGCTTGTCCATCTCGGCAGTGACGGCTTTGTCCACGGCGCTCATGGCGTCATCCTTCTGCCGCGACTCCGCCTGCTCGCGCTCACGTTCCAGCCGAAGTGTCCGCGCTTCCATCCTGGCGTCGTCTGCGCCATACGCCTCAAGCGTATTGCGCAAAGATTCGCCGTCCTGCGAGTTTTCCAGGATGAGGGCGGCGAACTTCGGGTTTTCCCGCGCGAACGCCTTCACTTCGTCGCTGTACTCGCTGGACTCAATCGCTTCAGGGGTCACCGTCTGCGGCGCCTCCTGCTGGATCTGCCGCTGAACTTCCGCCAGCTTTGTTTCCAGCTCCGCCATGGCCTCCTGCGCCTGCTTACGCTTGGCGCGCTCCTCGGCCAGCGCTTCCTTGGGAACATACCCCTTGGGCGGGGCTTTCTTTTCCGCGCCATCGTCCTCGCCGGCTTCCTCGCCTTCGGCATCCTCACCTTTCGCGTCCGACTCAGCGCTATTGTCTTCCTTCTTGTCGGTGGTGGGTGTGGGCTCAGCGTTGCCACGAAGCTCTGCCTCGCTCACGTCAGATTCACCAAAAAGCCCTGTACCCTGCGGTTGCTGCTGTTGCTGTTCCGCTGGGGGCGTATTGGTGGCGGTATCTGTGGCTTTGTTCGATTCCGCATTTGCGGCCGGGGCCTGTGCGGCGGTGTCGTTGGTCACGGTCTGCTCTTCACTCATGGTCAATCCTTTCCGGTTTTACGCCCCGGCTGGCGAAGAATTTACCCGCGATGTCGGCGCGAGCTGCCGTAATATGAGTATCCGTCATCTGATGACGGCCAACTCCTGTTCTGTCGGGCAGAGACGCTTTTCGACGTCCCAGCGGATAGCGTCGTAGCCGTTGCGGTAATTCTGCCTGTTCTCCTCGCTCTCAACATGTTCCCAGCAGGTGAAATTCCTCCCGGGCGGCAACGGCCTGTGCCCTCTGAATTCCGCGTCCATTCTGGCGCATTCCCTCTTCTCTGCGGCAGTCATCACTATCTCCTCTTGTACGCGCCATACGGGATGTGCATTGGCGGAGCCGGTATCATCGGCTCAACACTGGCAGGGGTTGCGGGAGCGGACGCGCCACGAATAATGTCCATGGCCTGCTGCGCCATATTCAGCGCCACATCCTCTTTTCTGGCCGCGCGTATCTTCTCGCCGGCATCCACGCCCGTTTCAAAATCCTTCCTGTCCTGCTCACGTCCGATATTTTGCGCCTGTGCCGCGGCCTTGCTGATTTCTGCTTCCAGTTTCGCGTTTTCCAGGAACATCCTCTGCAATGCCGCTGCGTCAGCCTGGCGCTTCAATTCCATAGCCGCCTGCTCTTCTGCGGCCTTCGCCTGCATTTCCTGCTGCATCTTGGCTTGCAGTTCTTCGATGGACAGATCCATCTCTTCCGGTGTGATGCCCATAAACGGCCGCAGCTTCATCATGAGCTGATCTTTGTTCGGCAGGTTGCTCATCTCCATAGCCATGCCCATGAGATAAGGGATGAGCTCATGCGGGGCCTGTTTCACCCATTCGATGAGCAGGTTCATGTTCTGCTCACGCACGGTGTCTGTGGACGGGCTGTCGCTGATTACGATGTCATAGATGCCCTGGGTGATGTCGTTCTTGATTTCAATGACGGAGCCATCTTTCAGGACGCGCTGATTCAGCGTTATGTACTTCTCGGCCTGCGTCATCTTGTCCGTCACCCGCAGTACCTTTGGCGCGGTCCATGCCGCCTGCACGTTGCTCACGAGAATTTTTCCAAGGCGATGCAGTGAACGCCGATAATTGCCGAACACGCTTGCCATGATGGTTGAAGACTGCTGCCTGCGCAGTTCAATCGCCCTGCCCGACTGCGCGTTGGACTGGTACCCGGTGGCCTCGGCGTTCACGCCGGAAACCTGCTGTATCTCTTTCTCTGACTGTTCGAGGATGCGGATCTGATATTCAGAGAGCTGGGTTCCTTCCAGCACCTGCGTCTTGGCCAATCCGCCAGGCTGGAGCATCACGAATCCGTCAATCTTGTTGATTTCCTCAAACGCCTTGTCCGGTCGCGCAGAAGCGCCTTCTTCCATCAGCACGCGCCGCTTCGTCAGCAACGCCAGGTTCATTGACCGGCGCTTGTTCACCTCGATGTCCTGCCCGCGAATCATGCGCGGGACACCGAACGGGAAGCCGTAGCGGTCGAGATACCCAACGAAGGGGATAAAGGGGTATTCGTTGTGATTGAACGGGGACGGCCTGTCCTCCAGCTCATAATTCCCGACAAACGTCTTCACGCGGAGCTTGCGCACGCTCGTGCGGATAATTTGTTGTGCGGACTGTGTGACGGCGTACGTTGTGCGCGGCGACATCTGCTCGGTGAGTTCAACGCACCCGCCGTCTTCAAAAACGGCGAAAACGGCGGGCTGGAGAACCGGATACCATAGCTGTACGGGGCGGATTCTCCGGCGTTCCGGGTCCCACCACAGCGTCGAGCTGTGCATCCGCTTGTCCATCTCAATTTCCGTCGCCGCGTCAAAATTCGCTGACGACGACAACGTCCCGTCAGGCATGAGCTGGCCAATGGCATCGGCGAGTTCCTTCTCACGCTGCGGATACATGCATTGCAGGTCGAAAAGATCCATCCAGCGCTGGAAAAAGACGTAGCGGCATCTGTTCGATTCAATCCACGGGCTGGCGTACGGGTCAAAGTAGACTTCCTTCCAGTCCCGATATTCGATGCTGATTTTTTCCTTCCTTGGGTCGGAGCGAAACCCGGTATACAGCCAGCCGATGCCTGGAATGACGGCGTCTTTGAACGCCTGCTGGATGAGGAATTTCCCTTCATTCTGGTCGAGAACAAACTCAATCGCCTCACTCATCAGATCAGAAGTCGTCCCGTCTTCGTTGGTACGTGCCTTCGCGATGATGTTTGCCTGGTTGATTTCCTGGCTGCCAAGAATGAGGTTAACCGCCGGGAAAGTGCGGTTGATGGTGATGGGCTCAATCCCTAGTTCTTTCGCGTGCCGCGCTTCCTCACTATCCCACTGCGCACCGTCATACATCTCCTGGTCGCGCCAGCTTTCTTCGCGCCACAAGTCAGACGCGAGCCGCCCTTCATGAACGTAGGCGTTGGCTTTCTCAATGGGCAGGATGAGCTTCCTGGAAGAATCTGCCATCTTCTATTTCCTCTTTGGCGTGAAGACGTCGCCGTTCTGGCGATTCTGCCGGTATCCGACTGCGGCATACCGCATGGCGTCCGCCGCATGGCTTGTCCAGTCGTGCAGCGGATGACTGCGAAAACAGGCATGAACGTCGTCATATTCGCGCTGGTAGGCCCAAAGCGCTTCCAGACCACGACCGCAACGGTGTCTGTCAAAATACGCGCTGGCCAACACCTGCCGAACGGCCTCAATGCCATCAGCAACGGGGAGAGCCGGGGCTATGTCAAAACGGATCCCCAGCGCGTAAGCGGCTTCAAGCCGGCTCTTTCCGGTGGAAAATTCCCGAACGGCGATGTCGTGCGGCGCGATGTGCCTGCCATAGTGAAAACCCTTGGACTCCAGCACGCTGGCGTAATGTGCGAGCGGCTCCCCGTTTGCCTCATAAAAGTCGATGAACCGCCATTCCCCACTCTTCCCGGTCGGAAGAACCTGGAAAAACCAGATCGCCGTGCTGTCCGCCATGCCCAGATCCCACGCCGTGTGGACAAGCAGATCCGGCTCAACCGGCACGTCGCCGATGCGGCCAGAATCTTCCGCAAGCTGGAGCGCCTTGCCGTAATAAGAGCCTGCCGCGATAAGCACAGGATTGCCTTCCCAGACGTGATCATACTTGTCTGGATCGGTCTCACGGCAGTGTTCCATCTCCTTACGGAGCTCTTCCGGGAACCACGGATTGTCGCGCCAGTTCACTTTTTTGACGTAGCTTCCAGGCGGAGGCGTATTGACCACGAACCGCTGCCAGACCGGGGATGTGATGCGGGCTGGGTTGAACGACATCCATATCTCGGAACCTTCCGCGCGCATGGTGGGCGTCAGAAGGTCAAGGGAAGGCTCACTGACCGTTTCAGCTTCTTCAACCCAGCAGTGCGTCAGCCCTTCAAACGATTTCACCCGCTCCGGATTGGCGCGCAGCCCGGAAAAGATGAACAGGCTCCCGTTTGCGCCACGTATCTCGGCGTCTGTGGACGTGTAAAAATCGCCCAGGCCAAGCCTGCCGATCTCGTCGTCAAGAAGCCTTTTGACCGAATCGCGGATGGAATTCTGGATCTCCCGCGCACACAGCACACGGCATGGCGATTGCGTAGCGATGACAAGCAGCGCCGAAGCAAACGCACGGCTCTTGCCTCCCCCTCGACCGCCGTAGAAGATTTTGTAGCGGTGCGGCTTGTACAGCTCTTTGAATGCTGCTGGTGTCTGCATTTGTATTTGCACGACAGTCATTTGCCAGCCTCCACAAACTCGATCCGGATTATGCTCCGCGTCTCAATCGCCCCGCCGTCCTTGCCGGTGTGCTCAACGCGATCCTTGTACAGTCCGAAGGCCTTGCCGCGATTTGTCTCTGCGGTGATCGCCGCCTCAAACCTGCCGACGCTGCTTGCGAGATCACGAAGATTTTTGAGAGCCTCAAGGTGCCCTTCCAGCGTCATAAGGGCTGCTTTCTCTGCTTTGTCGCGGTACTGCTGGAGCCTTGCCGCGATCTTGCCTTTGTCCATCAAATCCTTGGCCCTGCGGTTGACAGTCTCAGGCTTCATTTTTTCAGTACTGTACGCACGACGATAGGCTTCACTCGCGTTGCCAGTTTTGATGTACTCCGCGACGAAGCGTTCCTGTTTGTGCGTGAGTTTTTGTTCCCGCATGGCGCTCCCGATTTTTTGCGTTCAGCCTAGCACGACCTTTTCGAGTATCCCCCCTCCAGGTAGGCTGTAGCCGCCTGGGAGAGGCTGCAGCCTACTTGACAGGTTTTTTCAGGGTGCGTTTTTGGGCAAGCGCCCCTGTGCCCAGCAGAAAAGAAAAAGCCCCTCCAAAGAGGGGCCTTTGTGGCTGTCATGCCGCGTGTTTTTTATGTTTCACTTGTTGTCATTTTTCCAGCAACCCGCAGACTCCCTCGAAAAAGCCATTCCGCGCCTCGCTTGACACGCTCCCGCCGTGTGCGTACTGTGTATGTACATAATTAAGGAGCTACTCATGCGCTTTGTCTGGAACGAGTCCAAGGCCGCGGCCAATGTGAAAAAGCATGGCATCACCTTTGAGGAAGCGGCGACGGTGTTTTCCGATGAGGAAGCGCTGCGCATTTACGATCCCGACCATTCGGACGACGAAGACCGCTTTATCCTCCTTGGGCTGAGCGCGCGGCTTCGCGTGCTTGTCGTCTGCCATTGCTACCGGGAGAACGACGAGACAATCCGCATCATTTCCGCCCGAAAAGCAACCATGAAAGAAAAAGACGCCTACAACAGGAGCATAAGCCATGCGTGACGAATATGATTTCTCCCATGCCGAAAAGAATCCGTACACCCGGAAAGACAAGACCTCCATCACCATCCGCCTGGACACGTCGAGCCTCGACTATTTCAAGCGCCTGGCGGTTGAAAGCGGCATCCCCTACCAGACACTGATCAACGCCTACCTGTCTGACTGCGCCGCCCGTCGCCTCCGCCCTTCGACCGTGTGGGGATAAATCCAGCCGTCCCCTTCCCCCGCGCCTACTGCCCTTCCCGGACGCGCCACAGTTGCAAGGCGGCGGCCTCTGCGGAATAGCGCGCCCTTCCGTCGTCATTGCTGACGGCAATAGGCGCGCCCAGGCTCACCCACAGCTTAACCTTATCCGTGCCCACGCCCATCTCCGCGCATATCTCCGTAAGGTTACGAAGTATGCGCGGCGCATACGCTATTTCAAATTGATTTTCGGCCATCATGCCTCCGTTTTTGCTTTAGTATGGTGTTTATATTCCCCAACTATATAACGGAAACATGTCGCAATAACGTCGCGGCATTCGTCGTATTCCCTGCCTTCGCCCTCCCCAAGCAAAACGGCCCGTATGAACTCATCCATCTCTTCCGTGATAACGTTCATCGCCTCCAGCTTGCTTTTAGCAAAGATAGGATGTTTGCTCCGAGCGTAGCGCACCCGATCCATGATCTCAGCGAGAACGGTCTCATCCGTCTTTTGCGTTTCTTTCATGCCTTCCCCCTGCATTCACCGTTGGGTATTTCTTCAATCTGCCA
>Ga0079305_1001361_pt1 | contig 33465 bp, 27 predicted proteins | sample LMS_cellobiose_e_FD_79183 | JGI IMG/M metagenome (GOLD analysis project Ga0079305, IMG submission 79183) | Rumen-fistulated moose microbial communities from Alaska, USA - LMS_cellobiose_enrichment | ecosystem: Host-associated > Mammals > Digestive system > Stomach > Rumen fluid ... | reverse complement strand
GCCGAACACCGCTTATGCAAAGTACTTCATCGGGCGCAGTTTCCTCGCTCCGGTCTCCACCCAACAGGTCGGCGTCTTCGCCGTGACCTTCGAACCCGGCTGCCGCAACAACTGGCACATCCACCATGCAGCGAAGGGAGGCGGACAGATCCTGATCTGCACCGCCGGCGAAGGTTACTATCAGGAATGGGGCAAGCCCGCCGTCCGGATGAAGCCCGGCGACACCGTGAACATCCCTGCCGGAGTGAAACACTGGCACGGCGCGGCTCCCGACTGCTGGTTCCAGCATCTCGCCGTGGAAGTCCCCGGCGAAGGCGGACGCAACGAATGGCTGGAACCCGTTGACGATGCGGCATACGCAAAAGCGGTGAAATAATCAAAACATTACGCAATATGATTGGCGGTCGGTTTCGGCCGCCTTTTGCGAATTGTTTCCTTTTGGTGTTTTGCAGGGTGTGGATTCTTCCGTCGAATTAAAAGCTGAAAGAAAAATAAAGCATCCTGGCCAATCATAAGACTGCGCCGGGATGTTTTTTTAAGACAATCCAAACAAGATACAAATGAAGATAGCCCAACAGACACGCGATGAAATTGTCAGGCTTTACTCGCAACATGTACCGATTCGGGAAATAATGAGACGCTTCGAAGTCTCCCGCAGTTCCATTTACAATTTTCTCAAATTCGACAAGATGCACATCAGTTCCAATGGATGTATGGCAATCACCTTTCGTCAAATCACCAGCATGGAATCTGAGTTAAATCGTCTGCGCCAGGAAAAGAAATTTTGAAAACCTGCGGATGCTACATCGAAGCTCCTTTGGCAGAAAGACTATCTTGCATCGAAAAGCTTTCCGATAAATACTCTGTTCACATCCTTTGCAAGACCCTGAACATCCTCCGTTCAACGTATTATCATTACATATTGCGAAGCCCTGAAAAAACAGTATACCAGATCAGCGATGAATTGATCCGACCGTTGGTCAAGCAGATTTTCGAAGAAAGCAAAGGACGATACGGAACTCGAAAACTGAAAGCGGAACTTGAATCGCGGGGATATATCGTTTCATTGGGCCGATTACGTCGTTACATGAAAGAGTTGAACCTCAAATGCAAACAGTCTCAGCTCAAATATTTTTCTTCATCAAATCGAAAATACATGTACCGGCGGAATAAACTGAAACAGCAATTTCGGCAGACTGCTCCCAATCTGGTTTGGGTGAGCGATGTGACATATGTGCGGGTTGCAAGCAAATTCTATGCAATTTGCGTCGTCATCGATTTGTTTTCGAGGAAGGTTCTTTCACACAAGATCGCGGAGAACAATACTGCCGATTTGGTCATGTCCACTTTTTCGACTGCCTTTGAATCGAGAGAAAAGCCTGACGGACTGCTGTTCCACAGCGATCAGGGAACGCAATACACCTCCTATAAATTCCGGTCATTTTTAAGGAAACTTGGCGTCAGACAATCTTTTTCCTATCCGGGGATGCCTTATGACAATGCCGTGGCAGAATCTTTTTTTGCATCCATGAAAGTTGAGGAATTATCCCATCATTTTTACACCGAGCCGGAGGAACTCTGTCGGGATGTCGCAGAGTACATAGAGTTCTTCAATTTCCAACGGCTTCATCAGAAATTGGGATACAGGACGCCGGAAAAGGTCGAAGAAATGTATGTGAAAGGCGAACTGGAGCGGTTGGGCACAGATTCAGAGCCATAAAACAGAACATCCCGACCACGGGTAACCCTGAGCCGGGATGTCTCTATCGTTCAGGCGAAATCGGACTGTCTAAGACAATCGTTGACAATTTCGCATCCATATCAAATGGCGGAGAGAGTGAGATTCGAACTCACGGTAGAGTTACCCCTACACAACATTTCCAATGTTGCGCCTTCGACCACTCGGCCATCTCTCCGTCTGAAACGGTCCGATAATATATACCGCGGTCAAGAAAAAATCAAGCCGCTTTCTTATTTTTTTTCAAAAATGAATCACGGTCCCGCCACGGAAACCGGTTCCGTCATTTCCAGGTAAAATTCCGGAAATGAGTCCATCCGGATGATGTCCGGGACAACAATCACTCGCCGATCAGACGGTCCGCATTGCCGTGATAAATCTTTTCCAGCACCGTTTCCGGCAGTCCCAGCGAATTCAGGAATTCCTGATGGATATTGTCGAAATAATCCCGCGCATAGACCACCCGGTCCTGAAATTCGGTCAGGAAGCGTTTGGCGTGTTCCGGATCGCGGGACAGGGCGCGATGACCCGAATTGGCAGAAATGTCGCAATACAAGTTCGGATATTTCCGGAGCAGTTCGATCAGGCGACCGCCGGGCTGCACCGGAGTTCCGGCCGGGGGTGCGCGGTGCGTTTTCCAGACATCATCGCCGGAAATATGCACCCAGAAACCCGGCGCATGGCCGAGGAAAACGGTGTCCGGACATTCCTTGAGCATGGTTTCCAGCGTGTCGATGGTGCCGCCGTACCATTCGGTCCAGGGATCGTCCATCGTGCGCTGAAAATCATAGTCGAAATGCAGGGTCACGGGCATTTCGAGTTCCCCGGCGGTGCGGAACAGCCGGAGACAATCCGGGCTGTCGTACATGAGCCGGAATTTGACCTCGCCGCAGCAGCGTGCGCCGTAGATGTTATGGGCGGCTTTGAGTTTGCGGCAGGCCTGCGGATCGCGCGGATCGGGCGCGTAACCCAGCACAAACCGGTCCGGACAGGTCTGGGCGTAATGCAGACAGCGATGAAACGGGATCAGCAGATCATCGCCGTAGAGCGGCCCCGGCGTGACGTTGACATAGGACGGCGCGCATTCCGCGGGCGGCGCTTCCCAGCTCAGAATCCAGCAGCGGTCGATCCCGTATTGGTCCATGTTGGCGAGAAAGGACCTCAGATCATGTCCGTGCCAGTCGGGATGGTTGTGGGCATCGCAGATTTTCATGCGGACGGATTCTCCTTATTTCATCGGCTGCGGTTTGACCTGGACTTCCATATCGTCCAGATAGACGACCTGCGTCTGATCGGACGGATTGGTCACGGTGACCCGGAAAGTGTATTTGCCGGGTTCGACCGGGAGCGGAGTGAAACGCAGTTCCTTCCAGCCGTTTTCTTCCAGACCTGCGTTGACATGAAAAGTCTTGAGTTTCCGTCCGTTGAAATCGGCGGTGACGGCGGCATCGCCCCAGGCGAACAAAGCGCCGCGGAGGAAGGCGGGGATTTCGGTTTCGACGGGTCGTCTGGAGGTGATGGTCACGCTGGTTTTCGCCGGGATTTCCAGTTTCAGCGACATCCCCTGATTGAGGTGACACTGGGCCATGAAGTTTTCCTTGTTGTCCCAGTTCCGCTCGGTGGTGAACGAGTATTTCAGGTCCTTGTCGCCCTGGATGTCCCATTCCCACTGACGGTATTCGAAGCAGCCGTTGACGAGGTAATTGAAGCGGTTGGAACTGAGGTCGAGCAGAGCCTTTTCGGTGACGGCTTTCCACGGACGGAGCGAAAGCGCATATTCGCGGAGGAATCCGATGCCGGGCTGGGCGTTGCCGACGATGTTGCCGGCCATGAGTGTTTCATAATTCAGGGCGGCGCGGCTGGCGCCGGAGAAGAGCTTGCGCAGGTTGTTCTTTTCCATGCGGACTTTGGTTTCCGCGGGCTGGATCAGCGGCAGGATGAGTCCGCCGGCGGCGCATTCGCTCCAGAGTTCGTTGAGGCGGGATTTGGCATAAGCCACGTTCACGCCGGAAATGAAATAGTCGATCCGTTCCTTCTCGACGGATTTTTTCGCCAGCGATTTGGCTTTCCGAAGCTGGGCGAGGGCGCGACTCTGCCATTTCTCGTCGAAGATGGCCGAAAGCATCCGGAGACGGTTGGCGTACATGCTCGGCGCGTAGACCATCATGGGATATTCACGATTGGAGGCTTCGCTCCATTTTTTCAGGAATATCTTTTCTTCCTCGTCGAAATAACGGTACATTACATCGGCGGCCTGTCCGAAAGCTGCTTTGCAGAATTCGCGCAGGATCCCGTTGCGGGAAAGTCTGGGATTCCAGGCCAGTTTGGCGAGGATGTAGTTATCGGTTGCGCGGATGCTGAATGCGTTGCTGGGCTCACCGTAGATGCCGGCGGCGCCGTATTTGCTGAGCAGTTTGATGTTGTGTTCGATCAGGGTGCTGTGCTGAATGGGCATATTCTGATAGTAATGGGTGCCCCAGTATTCGCGGCCGACGATTTTCGCACCGGTTTTTCCCAGTCCGATGATCTTATCGTCGAGTTCCTTCTGTTTTTCCGGCGTGGTGACTTCGACCTGGATGTAGCAGAGCGAAAGATAGCAGTTGTCCGGCAGTTTGACGCCGTTGGTGGGCACGCCGGAGAAATAGCTGTAGGAGAACATGCCGACGCGGGTTCCCGGATAAATCTTCTGCGCACGGTGCGCGACGTCGGCCATGAATTTATACATGCGGTTGGTCAGCTGTGTTCCCGGGGCGGTTTGAAGCGGCAGATCCTCGGCTTTGCATTTTTCGCATTCGCAGAACCCGGCGCCGTCGTTCGGGCTGATGGACTGGACTATTTCAGGGTGTTTGCGTGCATTGGCGGCGAGCTGTTCGGCGATGATCTGCCGGACTTCGGGGTTCGAGGTGCAGAGCTGCCAGACGCCGGTATCGCTGTTGGCGCGGCGCGGTTTTTCCGGCTTGACGCCGCCGGTCCAGTTGGCGGGAGTGATCAGCGAGAAGTATTCGGGATGGCTCTTGCCGTATTTTTCCCGCGGGACCAGCCGGGCAAAGGCGTGACCGAAGGAGGCGCGGAGTTCCTGACCGATCTTGCGGTGCTGAAGCCAGACGGACAGGTCTTTCCGGTCGGGCAGATTCATATACCGGGTCGGATAATGGAAAGACTGGCTTAGGCGGATGGAGAACTGAGGCTGGAAACTGTATTCGCCGTCGGGCAGGCTGCGCACATCGCCGTCGGGGATGACGGTCCCGAGCTTGCCCGGCCAGAGATAACGCACGCCGCATTCCCGTTCCAGAAAGTCCGCAACGGCATATTTGATATTGGTCCCGCAAATATCCAGCCGGTCGCCTTTGACCGAGCTGCATACCATTTTGTCGGCTTTTTTCACCCCGACGAAAATTCCGCTGTTCATTTTATCCGCGGGCTTGACCGGGAATTTTTCGCCGTAAATCTGTTCGAGCGTCTCGGAGAGTTCCTGAGCGGCGGACCAGCATTTGCGGCCGAAGTAAATGGTGCAGGGTTTTCCCAGTTCGAAAGCGGAAAGGCCGGCGGAGGCCAGCATGGCGAGTGCAAACGTCATGCTTTTGGTTTTGTTCATTCTTACTTTCTCCTATTTGGAAGTTCTGTTATTTTCAGTTTCAGCAGCTCGGTTTCGGGGTCAAATGAATCTCATAGACCGCCGATGAACTCGGTTTCATGATTTCGAGGATGCTGCCGCGGCGGACGAACGGGGCCGGGGCCTGATCGTGCTCCTTGTCGGTGACCCAGACCGTGACGTCGAAGTCGTCCATCCCCGCAATCTCCAGTTCGAACCGAAGGTCGATCCACATGTAGGAAGCGATCATGACGACCCCTTCGCCGGAGCGTTCGAGCCCGGCCAGAATCCGCACATCGCCGACCGCCGAACCGCCGTGTTTCCGGAGTTCGGGCGCAATGGTCTCGCCGGGATCGGCCCAGACCCGTTCGGGACAGTGCAGCACTTTGCCGTAAGCCTCGATCGCATAGGCGGTCTTCTTCGGATTGCGCCGCATGTCGCAGATTCCGAACGCACTGTTTCCGCCGGTGTAGAAATACTGCCCGGTGAGGGGGGAATCCTGAAATGCGGCGAGACAGCACGCGGTGTAGCCGGCGGCTCCGAATCCGTTCATGCCGTAGACCGGATCGTCCACATCGGCACCGGTGTCGGGATTTTTCAGCTCGTTCCAGCGGCGGTTGAAGTAATGCCACTCGCCCAGATGAAGGCCGACATTGCCGTAACCGTATTTTTCCGTCAGTTCCCGGACCTGAGCCGGCTGACGCTGCTGGCTCATCGGACTGGCTTCATACTGGTTCCAGGTCACGAAGTCGAGCTTCAGAGCGCGTTCGCGGCAGTAAGCAAGAAATTGCTCGATCTTTTCGAGCACGCAGCCGCCCCAGCAGGGACCGCCGAGCTGAAGTTCCGGCAGCCGTTCGGCGAATTTCCTCGCGGTGACCTCATACAGCCGGAAATAGTCTTCCGGAGTGCCGGACCAGAGTTTCCATTCGTTGGGCTCGCACCAGACTTCCCAGAATTTGAGGTTTTCGCCCCAGTGGAAACCGTTTGCCCAGCCTCGCGTGTAATGTTCGGCAATCCGGCAGCAGATTTCGGCCCACTTCTCATAATCCTTCGGCGGATGGGTGAAATAACGTTTCGGGGAGTGTTCGATGGATTCTCCCAGACGGTATTCCACAGTCAGTCCGAGTTCGATGCAGGTCTGCAGATAGTCGTCGGTCTGCTCGAAATAATAATTTTTCGGATCGGCGGGGTCGGCATCGAAATCGGCGAAGATCTGATGGATGTCGACCAGCCGCATGCCGGGATTGCTGAGCGGGACGTCATGCAGGCGCACTGCCTGAATGTTCAGTTTGCGATAAAGATTGCAGCCGCGTTCCCAGGCGTAGACGTTGGTCAGCTGGGGCGCCAGCGAGACGCCGTTCATCGGTTTGAATTTTCCGACCGGCCGTTTGAAGTCGACTTTCATCATTTTTTGTGCTCACCACTTTCCATGCTGGTTCAGGTAGGCGCAGAACATTTCCACGCCCAGTTTCAAGCCGGCGGAGTCGCCGCCGACCACGGTCAGGATTGTGCGGCCCTTTTTTGCTTCCAGAATGCGGAACTTGCCGGGCGAGGCGAGTTTGTCCGATACGAGGAATTTCACGATCGTGCCGTTTTTCGCGGGTTTGATCGCGGCATTGCCGTCGAAACGTTTTTTCACTTCCGCGCGGAATTGGTCGATCGCGGCCGCATCACCCTGCAGTTCGGCTTGGCCGAGGTCGATCCGGTGCCAGTAGAGCGCCGTCTGCGGCGGGAGCGAATCCAGCAGGTCGAGCACGATGCTTTTCGCCTTGCGGTAGCCATGGATGTCGGCGGAGATTTCCAGAATGTCGAACGAATACCGTCCGGTATTGCGGCGGATCACTTTGCCGCGGAGCGGAGCGGACGGAGTATCGGCAAGAACCTGATTGAGTTTCGTCAGTACGTCCTTCCTGTTGAGCTCGCGGGCGCGCTGCTCCAGCAGGAACGCCAGATTGCCGTCCTCCATGCCTTCGCGGATTCCTTCCCAGAACGGGCAGTCGGCCATCGGGACTTTCTGGTTCTTGAAATCGAGGTAGGCCAGCCAGCGTTCGCCGCCGATGCCGCCGGTTTGACCGGAGTTGCCGTAATCGCAATAGTAAATCCAGCCTTTGAACCAGGGATTCGGCGAGCAGGTGGAAATGCGGTTGCGCCAGGATTCCCAGCCGAGGAAGCGCGAGGCCGTCAGCGGTTTGCGGAATTCCGAACCGCGGCCTTCGCCGGCGCCGTAGGTGCCGATGAACGCGTCGTCGCGAAGTTTGATCGTTCCTTTTCTCTGGGCATCGGTGAAGACCAGCGCCAGCTGCCGGTTGAGGGTCCACAGCCGCGTGTACGGTGAGAGATCGGCCACCAGCTGCGTGAAATCCGACGCACCGAAGCTGAACGTGGAGGTGCAGTCGAACCCGGCGGCGGTCAGACGTTTGGCCCAGGGCAGCCAGGATTCGTAAAGTTCCTTCCGGTTCAGTTCATCGCCTTTGGAGGTGATGATCATGCGGATGCCTTTTTCCCGGAGATAGCGCGAGAACAAACGGTAGAACCAGTCTTCCGAGGCGCGAATCTTGTCTTTCGGGAATCCGGCCTTGGTGAACATCGCGTTCAGACCCGCTCCGGGCAGATTGACCCGGTAGTTGGTCATGTTGCGGCGCAGATTGGCGTGAATCCAGCCGTCGAACTCGGAGAAATCCAGCTCGGGCAGCTGATCGGGCTTGGAGGCATATTCCTTCATTGTCTTGAAGTCCAGCGGCTTGTCCGTCCCTTTGATCTTGACCCGGCCCAGACGGATTACGTTGAAGGTGCTCCATTCGTTGCCGTGTTCATGCAGGTTGTCGAGGAAGCGTCCCGCGGCATCCAGATTGTTCACGTCGATGCCGTAGCCGCCGACGCCCAGCAGGATCGGACGCTTGCGCGGCACCGCGGCCTTGGCGACTTTCAGCGGCAAAGCGACCGAGACCGAGGTCTTGTTGTCGAATTTGAGCGTGAGTTTCGGATTGTAATTGCCTGCGGCGACGTTCCAGGTGTTGAAGCGGAGCCAGACGATCATGGTGACGCCGGGCTCGGAAGCCTTGAATTCGGGTTTGCCCTTCGGCGCAACGTATTCCGGCGGCATCAGCCAGTAGGGAAATTCCCGGGCGATGGCCGGATTCTTTTTCCACGGGATCGGATCGGGCCGTTCCTGAACGTAGAACTTGATTGCGTTCGCGGGGAGCCCGCCGAGGTCGATTTTCCACGAGACGAGTCCGTACTTTTCGAGCGGGGTCAGGTTGATCTGTACACTTTCATATTCGTTCCGGGCCAGATGCAGCGGAATCGAGTCGATCAGTTCCTTTTCCGCGGGCATCGGCGGATTGAAGCGGGGACCGTGGACCTCGCCGCGCTGCCATTCACGGTTCCAGACCAGCACGCCGCCGCGTTTCTGCTGCCAATCCTGAAGCAGACCGGTCCGCACGTTGCTGTCGCTGGTCGGCGCAGCCAGATCGAGGATGTTCCGGATCACCGTGAGCTGGTGTTCGCGGAAAGGATGCAGACGCTGTTTATTGAACATGCGGAACGTTTCCGCGGCGAGCAGATAGATTTTTCCCTTGCCGAACGAACCCTCGGCGATGAAAGCGTTGTTGCCGTTGCCGGCGATGATCTTCATCGGCGCGGAAACCGGCACCGCAAGGACTTCGTTTCCGAACAGCGCCTGATCTTGTTTCGCCGGGATTCCTTTGAGCAGAGGCGAGGCGGGATCGACGGCCAGAACCTCGTATTTTTTCAGGACGCGGACATTGGTGATGCCGGCCCATTTCCAGTCCTTGACCGAAGCCATGCCGTTGACGGCGCGGCAGATCAGCACCAGGTGTCCGCCGTCCGTGACCCATTTCCGCAGCGCGGTCATTTCCTCGGGCGTGAGTTTCTTCGAAACGCTGGAGGCGACGATCAGCACCTTGCAGTCCGGGAGTTTCTTGAAATCGATGTTCTCGCCGACGATCTGATGCTGATAGATCACGCCCTCGCGGACGACCGCCTTGTTGACGAGCAGTTTGATCTCATGTTTGCCGTAGCTGCTGCCGCAGAGCTGCACGTTCCCGGCGGAGACAGTCAATGCGGTCAGAACTGCCGCCAGCACGAACCATGTTTTTTTCATATTTTCCTCTCAGGTTGTTGTTTTCAGTTTATCTTGACCATGGGTCACTGCCTTTGGCGGCCGTGGAACCGCCCCAGAAGATCTTGCCTTCGGCATTGCATTTCGCCAGCACACTGTGAGTCGGATTGAAATTATGAATCGTCATGCCGCTCATGGTGCCGGCATGGGCATCTACGTAAACCAGATTCAGAACGCCGGAGTGCCGGGCGTGCCATTGACGTTTGCCCATATTCTGATTCCAGAATATCAGGCAGTCCGTGGAGTTGTTGCCGGCGATGGTCGACTGAAAGTTGCCCGTGCCGTCGCCGAGATACATCTGCTCCGACGGGAATGGCGCTCTGGTAAGTTTTGCGGAAATGCAGTTGTCCGTACCGGCCGTGGGGTATCTGGAATTCTGAAGATAACTCAAGCCGTCCGCCATGGCAATGTCCGTGTCTGCAAAATTACGCCCTTTCTGGTAGGCAAAAGTATCCGCGGAATCGTGGAAGGTCTTGGCATTTTTGATATACGGGAATATCAAATCGATCCAGATCGGTCCCTTCGTCCCGGTTCGGGTGTTCGGGAGGTAGTCCTGATTGTCGCCGGCATACATGTGGAGCCCGATTCCGAACTGTTTGAGATTTCCGTGGCAGTTGCTGCTTTTCGCCTTGTCGCGGGCCTTGTTCAGTGCGGGCAGCAGCATTGCCGCCAGAATCGCGATGATGGCGATCACCACCAGGAGTTCGATCAAGGTGAAATGCTTTTCCAAGTACTGCGGCGGACTCTTCAGGCGATTTGCTCTTTCCATGACGGATTTTTCCTTCCTCTTGAATTTTTTAATTTTTAATTGATGAAAAACATATTACTGAAATATAATATACATGCCGGGATGGAAAAGAAAATGTTTTTTTTGATGAAAAGATGTTTTTTTTGATCTTTTTTTCGATTTTCGGGTCGTGAAGGAAAAAAAGCACCGGTCCGAGCGGACGGACCGATGCTTTCGTCACCGGGGGAGGGCGGGTTTCCCCGGAAAAACGTCAGGGTTTCCGATATCCGCACTTCGGACAGACGCCGTTTTCATCCAATGCGATCCCGCAGCAGGGACAGCGGTCGCGCGTTCCCTTCACCGAATATTCCTGACTGGCCGTGTTGTCGCCGCTGACGAAGGTGATCTTGGCGATGTTGAGTTTGTCTTTGAGCAGTTCGTAGACGATTTTGATCATGCCTTCGACGGTCATGGTCTCTTTGGTGACCACCAGCCGGCAGTCGGGATGAGCGGTCGCCAGTTCGGTTTTGAATGCCGGACCCTTCATCTGATTGGTCGGTGCGCCGTTTTTGATGCCCTGCTGTTCATAGACTGCGAGCACGGCGGGGAGCAGCGGGTCGTCATGGCGCAGAATCAGTGCGTGATCGAAATTCTGAATGACGTGCCACGCGGTCTTGCGGATCTCGTTGCAGGGAAACACCATGTTCACGCCCGGATTGATGGTGTCTTCCACCTCGATCGTCATCGTGCCGGTGTGTCCGTGCAGATACTGGGCTTCGCCTTTGAAGTTGTAGAACCGGTGTGCGTACTGAATGTGGAACGTGGTGATGGATCTCATGTTTCATCCTCCTGTAATTTGTAACTTTGTTTTTTTAAATCGAATCCGTGATCCGGGTGCGGGGGATATTTCAGTGAGCGTTCCGGGCATGACTGTCGTCCGGTTCCTCCTTTCTGCTCGATACGGTCATGTCCGTTGAGAAACATCCGGCAAGCGGGGGTATCTGCCGACCAACGCAGTCAAAATAATGCCGGATGCCGGAAAATGCAAGCGAAAGAGGTGAAAATAAACCATTTTTTTTGTTACATTTGACATTTTAACGAATATATGCTATACTGTTTTCGCCGACAGGAAGATCCCGGCGGAAATGGAGCGTAGAAAATGAATCGGGCATTGGAATTGTTTCAGAGGATGCCGCGCACCTGCAACTGTGCACAGTCGGTTGCTGCCGGCTGCGGGCATCCGGAATTGACGGCGGAACTTTCATCCTGCGGCGGCGGACGCGCGCCGGAAGGACGCTGCGGCGCACTTCATGCGGCCCTGCGGATGGTTCCTGCGGAACGGGGCGAGGCCGTCCGTGCCGCCTTCATTGCGAAAAACGGTTCGGAATTCTGTCGCGAACTCAAAACGGTGCATCATACTCCATGCGAACAGTGCGTGGAAACTGCCGCTGCGCTGGCGGAACAAAACCGGCCGGAATGAATTGAAAATCCGTTTTACCGGCGGAACTTCGGATGCTTGGTGCTTTGCCAGAGTTCGATCATTTCCTTGCCGCGGGCAAATTCCTTTTCGAATCCGTCGAAATCGCCGCGTTCGATCAGGTCTTTAAGCATGGCACAGCGTTTTTCGTAGGATTCCATCGCGGCGAGCACGGCTTCGCGGTTATGCGAAAGGATTTCTTTCCACATCCGGGGGGAGGACGCCGCCACGCGGACGGTGTCCCGGAATCCCGAGGCACAGCCGTCGAACCGCAGCGCGCGTTCGTTTTCGGGCACATCCAGAACGCTTAAGGCCAGCGCGGACGAGACCACGTGCGGCACGTGACTGGTATTGGCCACCAGCAGGTCGTGTTCCTGTGAGCTCAGCCGCCGGGGTTTTGCCTGGACTTTGCGCCAGAGCGATTCCACTTGCGCGATATCCGCTTCCGCCGCGCCGGGCGGGGGCACGATGAAGACCGAGGCGCCTTCGTAAATTCCGCGCACCAGCGCTTCCGGCCCGGATTTTTCGGTTCCCGCCATCGGGTGACTGCCGACGAACCGTACGCCGTTTTCGACCGCCGCGCGTTCGATGCAGCCCTTGACGCTGCCGATGTCCGTGATCAGGGTATTCTTCATCTGCGCGGCATATCGGCGCAGATATTCCATAATGACCGGAATCGGCAGACAAAGCACGGCCAGATCGGCTTTCTCCAGCGTTTCCTCCACGGTGTCGCACGCTTCCTCCAGCAGACCGTTCCGCACCGCCCATTGTCCGACTTCGGGCCGACGGCTCCAGCCAAGGCGGATGCTGCTGCCCTCCAGCGAAGCGCTCAGACTGCATCCGAGCATGCCCAATCCGACCACCGCGATCTTTTCCATATCCGTATTCTCCCGCATGATTTTTATGATTCGATAACGGGTACCATACGCCGTTTTTTCGTTTTTTCAAATTCGAAACGCCGGGTTTGCCGCCAAATGCCATGCCGTTTGCGTTTTTCCTGCTCCGGCCGGTCACGAGCTGTCCGGTGCAACGCATTTCACGTTTTTTGAATTTTTCATTAAATACCGCATATTTCCGGCGCGAGGCTTGTTTTTCGGTTCGTCACGGCATATATTACACCGACAAAGGAGGACAAAATGAATACTCTCAGCTGGTCCGTTCCGGAAACCGCTCCGGAAATCGCCCGCGCCTTGCGCACTCTCGCGGAAGAATATCCCTTCCGGGAGACCGGCGGGAACGACGGTGCTCTGCATTTCCAAAAGGGCGCCGCCTTGAGCGTCGTGCAGACGGAAAACGGAATCACGGTCACTTACGACACGCTCGCTTCGGCGCTGCGCGGAGCGGGTCTGGCACTGGCCGGACAGCAGGCGCAGGGGGAAAAATGCGCGTTCGATCTTTTCGGCGTGATGCTGGATTCTTCGCGCAACGCGGTGATGACCGTTCCTTACGCAAAATCCGTACTGCGGCGTCTGGCGTTGGCCGGTTACAACATGGTCATGCTCTATACCGAAGACACCTATCAGCTGCCTGACGAACCGCATTTCGGGTGTCTCCGCGGGGCGTTTTCTCTGGAGGAGGTCCGCGAGCTGGACGATTATGCCGCGGCGCTCGGAATCGAACTGATCGGCTGCATTCAGGCGCTGGGACATCTCGCGATCTTCCTGCGTCATGTCGGAGCCAAGCCGCTCCGCGACACCGCCAGCGTGCTGCTGGCCGAGGAACCTGCGACCTATGCGCTGATCGGCAAGATGATCGCTTTCTGGAGCTCGGCCTGCCGCTCGCGCCGGATTCATATCGGTTTCGATGAAACCCACGATCTGGGCCGGGGGAAATATCTGGACAAGCACGGCTGGAAACGCAATTTCGACATTTTCAACGGGCACCTGCGGAAAGTCTGCAAACTCTGCCGCGAGGCCGGGCTCCGGCCGATGATCTGGTCGGACATGTATTTCCGCATGGGCAGCAAAACGCAGACTTACTACGATACCGAAGCGGTCATTCCGGACGACGTCAAGGCGGCGGTCCCGCCGGAAGTCCAGCTGGTCTACTGGGATTACTACCATCAGGATGTTCCGACCTACGACCGGATGCTGGAAATCCACCGCAGTTTCGGCCGCGAACCGGTGATGGGTTCGGGGCTCTGGACCTGGTATCGGCTGACCTACGATCAACAGTATTCCGCCCCGCGGGTGGCGCCCTGCGTGGAGTCCTGCCGGAAAAACGGCATCCGGGAATTTTTCTTCACCATGTGGGGCGACGACGGCGCCTACTGCGGATTCGACAGCGCCTTCGCCGGCATCTTCTGGGGCGCCGAGCTGGCCTACGGCCGGGACGGAAACGATGCGGAACGTCTGGAGCAGCTCTCCCGTGCGCTGAAGTGCGTTTCCTGGCGCCAGGCGCTGACCGCTTCGGAAATGAATTATTGCATTCCGGGTCAGGATAACGGAGTAGGCACCCTTTCCATTATGATCTGGGACGATCCGCTCCTCGGTCTCGGCTGGCGACTGCTGAAGCTGGAACGGCCGGAGATACTGCGCGAATTCCTGTCCGTGCTGGAATCGGCGCTTGCCCGTCTGACCGACTTGCCGTATGCCGCGGCGGCGGGCGGTCTGGTCAAAGCCAAGCTGGAACTCCGGAGCCGTCTGCTGGCGGCTTACCGGAAACGGGATGCCGCCGCGCTCCGGGCGGTCCGGGAGGATATTCCCGCCGTGTTGGCCCGAATCGAGAAGTTTGCCGAAGCGTTCCGGTCTCAATGGCTTGCGCATTACAAACCCAACGGCATGGAGACGATCCAGGTGCGGCTCGGCGGTCAGCTGGCGCGGTTCCGGGAACTCGCCCGGCGGCTGGAGGAATTCGAAAACGGCACCATCCGGTCGATCCCCGAGCTGGAAGCCGTGGACGATCCGCGCTGCAATCCCGGTTCCGCCCGCTATGCCGATCTGGCCGCGGCCGGGCTGTTCTGATAAGGATTTGCGGATTCTTTTTCGGCGGAATCGCGTTTCCCGCGCTTGCAATTTGAGCACGGGAGTGTATCTTACCGAATCGACAGCATGAAACTGCAATGAGGTCAAGATGACGATTCAGCATGATTTTCCATTCGATCCGACCAACGGATTCACTTTGGACCAGCTGCGTGCGATTCGCGGTCCGGAGGAACCGGAAGGATTCCGGGAATTCTGGGAGGAGAATTACCGTCTCGCCATGTCCATGAAGCCGACCTGGTTCATCGAGCGGGAACTCTGGTCTCCGAATCCGGGCGAACGAATTTACCGGCTCCGGGTCAAAAACTGGGACAACACCGAATTCGTCATGACCGTCGCCCGGCCGGAAAAATCCCGCGGCGGTCTGGTCATGGGGCAGGGATACGGTAATCCCGCCGGACCCGCAGTCAGTCAATACGGACTGACGACCGCTTTCGCCTGCGTGCGCGGGCTTGGCCTTTCCCAGTGCAAAGATATTCCGTGGGACCCGTCGAAACATGTAATGCACGGCATCGGGTCGAAAGAGACCTATATTCTGCGCGGCGTCATCACCGACGAATGGATGGCCGCCAGCGTGCTGCTGGACATGTTTCCGGACACCGCGGACAATCTGAATTACTCCGGCGGGAGCATGGGCGGCGGTATGGGTGCGCTGCTGTTGCCGTGGGACAACCGGTTCAAGGCTGCGTATCTGAACGTGCCGACCTTCGGCGCGGAGATCCGGTTCGACTATCAGTCCAACGGCAGCGGTGAAGCCTGCAGACAATATATTCTGGACCATCCCGAAGCCCGGAAGGTGCTCGCCTGGTTCGATGCTTCCGCCGCGGCGAAATACATCCGCATCCCGGTCTGTGCCGCTCCGGCTGTTTTCGACCCCGTGGTGGCGCCGGTCGGACAGTTTTCCGTGGTCAACGCCATTCCGGAAAAATACCGGACCGTGCTCGTCCGCGACGTCGGACACTTCCCGCCGACCGAACACGACCGCGAGCTCGAAGAACGGCTCGCCGACTGGTGCGAAAAAGTTTTTACCGCGGAGGACAAACTTTCCGCCGCGGCCGCGTGGAGCAAAACCTGAACGGAACATCGTTTTTCAACATTACAATAAAAACATCGGAGGCAACATGAAAAAACAAATCTGGACAATCGCTCTCTCCCTGCTGGCGGCCGGAGCTTTCGCCGCGGTGAAACTGGACACCGTATTCTCCTCGAATATGGTGCTTCAGCAGCAAAAACCGATCGCATTTTTCGGCACGGCCGATCCCGGAGCCGAAGTCAAGGTTCAGTTCGACGGCAAAACCGTCACGGCCAAAGCCGCTCCGGACGGCAGCTGGAAGGCGGATTTCCCCGCCATGAAGGCCGGCAGCACCCCGTACACGGTCACGGTCAGCGACGGGAAAAACACAATCGAACTTAAAGACGTCCTGATCGGCGAAGTCTGGTTCTGCTCCGGACAGTCCAACATGCAGATGCCCATCGGACAGAAATTCCGCCGCGGCTGGAGCGCGCTCAACTGCGAACAGGAAGTCGCCAACGCGAAATACCCCGAAATCCGCTATGCGTTCCAGACTCTGGTTCCATCCCACAACGTCCCGCTTCCCGCCCGGTACAAAAACGCCTCCGGCTGGGTCAAATGTTCGCCCGAGACCGCCCATTATTTCAGCGCGGTGTCCTATTTCTTCGGACGGAAACTGTATCAGGACCTGAAAGTTCCGATCGGTCTGATCAACGCCTCCTGGGGCGGAACCCGGATCGAGCCGTGGATCTCTCAGGAAGGCTACAAGGCGTTCGGTCCCGCCGGCGATTTGAAGCTGGTCGAACAGTTCAAGATCGACGCGGCTGCGAAGAAAGCCTACGAGGAAAAAGAGGCCAAACGGTTTGCCGACGGCATGAAGGCGTGGCATCCGCTGTTCGAAGCCGCCGAAGCCGCCGGAGCCGACGCCCGCGCGAAAGCCCGGACCTGGTCCGATGCCGATTTCGACGATTCCGCCTGGACCCCGGCTTCGGAGGCATTTCCCCGCACTTATACGGCCCGCTGGTTTCGCCTGAAATTCAACCTGCCGAAAAACCTCCGCGGAAAAACCGTCACGTTCAAACTGAACAAGGTCGCCGAAAAAGCCGATCTCTGGCTGAACGGCAAACGGATCGGCGGCTGGAACGCGGACGATCCCGAATCGGCCAAGTCGGTGAATATCACCCTGAAGCCCGATCAGCTCGATCAGACTGCCGCCAACGTGCTTGCCATCCGCGGCGAATATTTCCACGGCATCGCCTGCCGCGGACAGCTGCGGACTCTGCTCCGGACCGGAGCTTCGCTTTCCGCCGGCCCCGCCCGGATCGCTCTCGCCAAAGGCTGGAAGATGAATGACGAATTTTCCTGCACGGTTGCGAAGACCGGCAAAAAAGCCGCCCCGATGTATATCCAGGTCCCATACGCGAGCCATCAGTTCCAGTCGAATCTCTACAACGGCATGGTCGCGGCCTGGACCCGGCTCCCGGTCCGCGGCGTGATCTGGTATCAGGGCTGCTCCAACAACGGACGGATTCATTACTATCCGCTGCACAAGACTCTGATCGCCGACTGGCGCGCCCGCTGGAACAATCCGGAAATGCCGTTCCTCATCGTCCAGCTGGCCGCGTTTGAGCCCGCCCGGGCCAAGACCTGGCAGACCGCCGACCCGAATCAGCCGTCCGGTTATCCGCTGACGCGCGACATCCAGCAGCGGATGATGATCGAGCTGCCGAACGTCGGTCTGGCCTGCGCCATCGACATCGGCGAACCGGCCAATATCCATCCCGCCAACAAGCAGGACGTCGGCAAGCGCCTTGCGCTGGAAGCCGAACGCATCGCCTACGGGAAAAACATCGTGAGCCGTGGTCCGCTGTTCGAATCCGCCAAGCCTGAAGGCAACGCTATCCGCGTCACCTTCAAATATGCCGACAACGGCCTCAAGACTTCCGACGGCAAGGCGCCCGGTGCGTTTGCCGTGGCCGGAGCCGACGGCAAGTTCGTCTGGGCCGAGGCGAAGATCGACGGCAAGACCGTGCTGGTCAGTTCTCCGAAGGTCAAGGAACCCAAATTCGTCCGCTACGCCTATGCGGGTTATCGCGGCGACTGCAATCTGCAGAATGCCGAAGGTCTGCCCGCCTATCCGTTCCGCTCCGATGCCGTCGATTATTCCAAGGTCGACTGACCTGCGTTCGAAATACGCATCAACCTGTTGAGAAAGGTTTTATTCATGAGTGAAGAAAGAGTTGTGAAAATCGGCATTATCGGTTTGGGTGCCCGCGCGGAAACCCTGCTGGCCTCCATTTTCGAAATGCCCGGGATTGCGGTCACCGCGGTCTGCGACACCCGTCCGGAACGGATCGCCAAAATCGAATCCATCTTCGACAGTCACAAGGCGCCGCGTCCGAAAGCGTTTCCGGACTACCGCCAGCTGCTCGACGATCCGGAAGTGGAGGCGCTGTTCGTGCCGACCTCCTGGAATTCGCATCTGACCATTGCCTGCGAGTGCATGAAACGCGGCAAATACGTCGGGATCGAAGTCGGCGGCGCTTCCTCGATCGAGGAACTTTGGCAGCTGGTCCATGCCTCGGAATCCACCGGCGTCTCCTGCATGATGCTGGAAAACTGCTGTTACGGACGCAACGAACTGATGGTTCTCAACATGGTCCGCAAAGGCATGTTCGGCGAACTGATCTACTGCGAATGCGGCTACGAACACGACCTCAGCGAAATGGCCTGGGCGACGGAAAAACGTCTGGAACGCGCGCTGCACAACCAGCACCGCAACGGCGACCTTTATCCCACCCACGGCATCGGGCCGATCGCGAAGATTCTGCGGATCAACCGCGGCAACCGTTTCATGACCATTTCCTCGCACGCGACCAAGGCCCGCGGCTTCGTTTCCGCGCTGGAAGACTACACCGGAAAACGTGCGGACAAAACCTTCCTCGAGGGAGACATCGTCACCAGCGTGATCCACTGCGCCAACGGCGAAAACATCACGCTCACGCACGGTGTTTCGCTGCCGCGTCCCTATTCGCGCAACTGCCGCGTCCAGGGGACCAAAGGCATCTGGCTGGAGAACACCAAAGGCATCTACATCGAAGGAATCAGCCCGAAATATGAAAAACTCGACGTCGCGGGCAATCCTTACACGGTCCACGAATGGAGTCCGATCAATTCGTTCCACGAAAAATACGATCATCCGATCTGGCAGGATTTCCGCAACAACGTCGTCGGCGGACACGGCGGCATGGATGCGCTTGCTATGAGCGCGTTTCTGGACGCGGTCCGGCGGAAGGTCCCGACCCCGATCGACGTTTACGACGTTGCGGCCTGGATGAGCATCACCTGCCTCTCCGAACAGTCGATCGCGCTCGGCGGCATGCCGGTCCCGTTCCCCGATTTCACCAACGGCAAATGGATCGACCGCGAACCCGACATCCCGTCCAAATGGTCTCTGAACGAAGTCTACTGACCCGTTCCCGGCTTTGCGGAGCCTGAATCCGAATCCCTGCGGCCGCTTCCGGTTCCGATGCCGGATGCGGCCGTTTTTGACCGGTGCGGAAAAGAATAAACTATAGCGCTATGTTTATTCTCCGTGAAACGGTGATGATTTTTCCCGGGAAAGTGCAGAAAATGTTGATTTTCCCGGAAAAAGGCCTTGATTCCGGAAACAGGTTCAAATATATTACAATCAGAGAGAAGCGAAGATTTCGCGGCAGCAACCCTAAAAAAGGAGGAAAAAATGCCCGTTCCCAGCATTCCGAAACAAGAGTATTTCGACCGCATCGCCAAGTTCCAGGCCAACATGAAGAAAGCCGGTATCGACGCCTGCCTCGTGCACGGCACGGAATCGGATTTCGCCAACGTGCGTTACCTGACCGAATACTGGCCGACGTTCGAACAGGCCGGCGTGTTCGTGCCGGCGACCGGAAAGCCCGTGCTGCTGATCGGTCCGGAAAGTCTGAAATACGCGCAGGGACGCAGCGTGGTGCCCGACATCATGCAGCTGCTCAACTATCGTGAATCCGCCGAACCGGATTATCCCGGCATCCCGCTGGCCACCTATGCCGACGTTGCGAAACTCGCCATGGGCAAAAAGAAGATCAAAAAGCTCGGTCTGGTCGGTACCGCCGTCATGACCCTGCCGACTCTCAACGCCGTCGTCGCCCAGCTGCCCGGCGTGGAGATCGTCCCCGCCGACGAAGTGTTCCGTCCGCTCCGCTGGATCAAGAGCGAAAACGAACTGGCCTGCCATCGCAAAGCGTTCAAGGTAGCGGAAAAGGCCGTGCAGGCCATGCTCAACGAAATGAAACCGGGCATGACCGAATTCCAGGCGATCGGCATCGCGCAGCGTGAAATCTACGCCAACGGCGGCGAATACGAAGGTCACAGCCTTTACTGCTTCGGCGGCGACCGCACCAGCAACGGCATCAGCCGTCCGACCTCCGCCAAGCTCAAAAAGAATGAGATCATCCAACTGAACATCGGCGCCCGCGTCAGCGGTTACAGCTCCTCGATCGGTCTGCCGGTCTGGTTCGGCAAACTGCCGAAGGAACAGATGGCTCTGGTCGAATTCGGTCTGCGCGCCCACGAATACACCTTCGAACTCATCAAGGCGGGCGTCCAGGCAGGCAGCATCGCCAAGAAATACACTCAGTGGGGCATCGATCAGGGCTGGGGCGACTACATGCTCTACGGTCCGGTGCACGGACTGGGCATCATGGAAACCGAATCTCCCTGGATCGAGACCACCAGCAACTACAAGCTGCAGGAAAACATGACCTATCAGGTCGACACCTTCTTCACCGGCAACGGTTACGGTCTCCGCTGGGAAACCGGCGTCATCGTCAAGAAGGGCGGCTGCGAGATCATGTCTACCAAGTTCGGCGATCTCAAATACTGCAAGCTCGACTGAGTTTCGTTTCCCGGTTTTCAATCCGGAAAAGGGGCTGCCGTCAAACTCGAAAGGGAATGCGGCGGCCCTTTCATTTTTTTCTTCGGGGACCCTGAACGGGGAGAGTTTTTTTCGGTTTTTTTTGTCGAAACGGCTCTTTCCCGCTTGCCTTGTCCGAAAATCAGATTACATTAGCGGATATGAGACCAACAGGAAGGAGCCGTTATGTTTTTTGATCCGCTTTATCTGCTGTTTGCTATTCCCGGACTGATCGTCGCCGGGCTGGCGTCGCTTTATGTCAAGACCACCTTTTCCGAATACTCGCGCTTCCGGGCGTCGTCCGGGCTGACCGGCGCCCAGGCGGCCGAACGGATGCTTCACGGTGCGGGAATCTATGACGTCCGGATCGAAAGGGTGGATGGATTCCTGTCCGATCATTACGATCCGACGAACCGCACGCTGCGTCTTTCTCCCGGCGTATATGATTCGAATTCGCTTTCGGCCATCGGAGTGGCCTGTCACGAGGCGGGACATGCGCTGCAGCATGCGGCCGGTTATGGCCCGCTCGGACTGCGCAGCGCACTGGTGCCGGTCACCAATATTGCCTCCTGGCTTTCCTATATCGTTATTTTCGCCGGATTCATTTTTCAGTCCGGCGGAATGGTGATGTTCGGCGCGGTCCTGTTCAGTGCGGTGGTGGTATTCTCCATCGTGACGCTGCCGGTGGAATGGGACGCCAGTTCGCGGGCCAAGGCGCTGATGGTCACTGCCGGCATTGTTTCCGAGTCGGAGCGGGACAACGCCGGCAAGGTGTTGAATGCCGCCTTCCTTACTTATGTCGCGGCGGTGTTGAGTGCGCTGCTCACTCTGTTGTATTATCTGGTCCGTGCGGCCGGAATGAATCGGGATTGAATCTGATCTCCAATTTTCAAACTGTCGAGGTAAAATCATGAAAGACTGCATTTTCTGCAAAATCATCGCCGGGGAGATTCCCTCCCGCAAAGTTTACGAGGACGATCTGGTTTACGCCTTCATGGACATCGGTCCGATCAATTACGGCCACACGCTGGTGATCCCGAAGGAACATCACACCAGCTCCGCGACCATTCCCGAGGCGACCGCCGGACGCATGTTCCGGGTCGGCGCCCGAATCGGGGTCGCGCTCAAACGGGCGCTGGACGCCGATGCGTTCAATCTGCATCTGGCCGACGGCACCTGCGCCGGACAGGTCGTCATGCACGCGCATCTGCATGTGGTGCCGCGCGGCGCGGACGACAATTTCCACTGGAACTGGCGTCAGCTCAAATATGAGTCCGACGCCGCGGCCGACGAGACGGCGGAGAAGATTCGCAAGGCGCTGAAACTCGACGTGCAGGAATGACCGCGAATCCGATGAACGAGGAAAGTTTTGTCCGAAAACTCGCCGCGCTGTTTCCGCAGTCGGCGGACGTGACCGTCGGGCCGGGCGACGACTGCGCCGTGCTCGATCTCGGCACTCCGGACCTGCTGCTGGCCGCGGTCGATCAGGTGATCTCGGACGTGCATTACACCCGCGGAACGTCCCCGGCGGCGATTGCCGGCAAACTGCTGAAACGCAACGTCAGCGACATCGCCGCGATGGGGGGAGTTCCGACTCATGCGCTCCTTTCGCTTGCAGTCAATCCGATGGATGAAGGTTGGCTGCTGGAATTTCACCGGGGCATGGCGGCGATTGCCGCGCAATATGGAATTTCCGTCATCGGCGGCGATATGGCGAAACTGTTTGCGCCCGGCGAGGCGCTTTCCCTGACCATTCTCGGCAAGGTCGAGCGGAACAAACTGTGTCTGCGTGCTAATGCGAAGGCGGGCGATCTGCTTTATGCCACGGGCGAGTTCGGCAATTCGTTCCGTTCGGGCCATCATCTGCAGTTCACCCCGAGGCTGAAAGAGGCGCGTTTTCTCGCCGGCGAGTTCACCTGCGCCATGCAGGACGTGAGCGATGGTCTGCTCAAAGACGCCGCGCGGATGGCGGAAGCTTCCGGCCTTGCGCTCGAACTGGAACCGGACCGTATTCCGCTGCGGGCGGGTGCTTCTCGGGAAAGCGCTCTGACCGAGGGCGAGGATTACGAACTGCTGTTCGCCGTGCCCGAAAACCTCCGGGCCGAACTGGAACGGCGCTGGGATTTTCCCGATACGCCGCTGAACTTTCTGGGACGGTTTGTTCCCGGCACGCCGGGTGCCGTGTGCGGACTGCCGTTCGATCAATCGAAAACAGGATACGATCACTTCCGATGAAACAGGAATTTTACACACACTCGGCGGACGAAACCCGTGCGCTGGCCGCGAAGATCGCAACGGAAACTCCGAACGGGACCGTGTTTGCGCTGAACGGCGATCTGGGCGCGGGCAAAACCGTGTTCGCCTCCGGCTTCGCCGCCGGACTGGGAATCACCGAACCGGTGTCCAGTCCCACCTTCACGATCGTGCAGGAATATCCGTATGCAAAAGGGATGTTCTTTCATCTCGATCTTTACCGGATCGACGGTCCCGAAGCCGCGCTGGCATTCGGGATCGACGAATTTCTTTATGCGTCCGATGCCGTTTCGCTGGTGGAATGGCCGGAACGGATCGACGGACTCTTCCCTCCGGGCACGATCCGGGTCACGATCGAACGCACCGACCGGGAGGAAGTCCGCCGGATCACCTTGGAAAAAGAGTGACCGGGGAGGACGGGAATGCTGTTTCAGCTCAAATCGGAATATGCTCCCGCGGGCGACCAGCCGCAGGCGATCGCCGAACTCGTGCGGGGTCTCAAGGAAGGGAAAAAATATCAGACCTTGCTGGGGGTGACCGGATCGGGCAAGACCTTCACGCTGGCCAACGTGCTGGCGCAGGTCAACCGTCCGGCGCTGATGCTTTCCCACAACAAAACCCTCGCCGCGCAGCTGTACAGCGAGCTCAAAGCGTTTCTGCCCGACAACGCGGTCGAATTTTTCATCAGCTATTACGATTACTACCTGCCGGAATCCTACATCCCGCAGACCGACACCTATATCGCCAAGGATGCCAGCATCAACGAAAACATCGAACGTCTGCGGCTTTCCGCCACGGCCTCGCTGCTCGAACGGCGCGACGTGCTGGCGGTCGCCAGCGTCTCCTGCATCTACGGATTGACCGCGCGCGCAGATTACGAGTGCATGTGCATCCCGTTGTCGGTCGGACAGGCGATCGGGCGGAATGAACTGCTCCGGCGTCTGGTGGACGTCCAGTTCGACCGCAACGACATGGCGCCGGAACGCGGACAGTTCCGGGTGCGCGGCGACAACGTGGACATTTTTCTGCCGCACAAGGAGGAACTGCTGCGGGTGGAATTCTGGGGCGATTCGATCGAATCGCTTTCCCGCTGCGATCCGGTTTCCGGCCGGGTGAGGTCGCGGCCGGGGTCGGTGATGATCTTTCCGCCGCGTCACTTCGTGCTGCCCCAGGAACGGATCAACGCGGCGATGGAGGGAATCAAGGAGGAAATGCGCGAACGGGTCGCCTGGTTCGAATCGCAGGGGAAACTGGTCGAGGCGCAGCGGCTCTATCAGCGGGTCAATTACGATATGGAAATGATGCGCGAGATCGGCTATTGTCCCGGCATCGAAAACTATTCCCGGCATCTGGGAGGGCGTGCGCCGGGTTCCCGGCCGTTCTGTCTGCTGGATTTCTTCCCGAAGGATTATCTGACGATCATCGACGAATCGCACGCGACGATCCCGCAGATCATGGCGATGTACAAAGCCGACCGGAACCGCAAGCAGATGCTGGTCGATTACGGCTTCCGGCTGCCGTCCGCGCTGGACAACCGACCCTTGAAATTCGAGGAATTCACCTCGCTGCTCGGCGACGTGATTTTCGTTTCCGCCACGCCGGCTCAATACGAACTGGACCTCTGCGGCGGCAACGTGGTCGAACAGGTGGTCCGGCCGACCGGACTGCTCGATCCTCCGGTCGAGGTGCGCAAGCTGGATGGCCAGGTGGATGACGTGATGGAGGAGATTCGCCGCTGCACCGAATCCGGCGGACGTTCGCTCGTGGCTACGCTGACCAAGAAAAGCGCCGAGCGTCTGGCCGATTATCTGAGCGAGCTCGGGCTGCGCGTGAAGTATCTCCATTCCGAGATCGACGTCATCGAACGGGTCCGGCTGCTGACCGAACTCCGCCGCGGCGATTTCGACTGCATCGTCGGCATCAACCTGCTGCGCGAAGGCATCGACCTGCCGGAACTGAAACTCGTCGCGATCCTCGATGCCGACAAGGAAGGTTTCCTGCGGTCCGCCCGTTCTCTGGTTCAGGTGGCCGGCCGCGCCGCCCGGAACGCCGAGGGCAAAGTCATCCTGTATGCCGATCACATCACCGACAGCATGAAGGCGCTGATCGACACTACCAACGCCCGCCGCGCCAAACAGCAGGCATACAACAAAAAACATCACATCACGCCGCGGACCATCCTCAAGTCCGACCGCGAGACCATTACCGACGTTCTCGGCCTGCCGTCCGCTTCGACTTCGGCGAAAAATGCCGCCGTGACTTACAATATCGAGGAACTGCGCGAGACCGCCGCACTGCTCAAGGAGGACCGCGCCGTCTACCGGTCCGCGAAATCCGGACGCAAGGGCAAAGTGCTCCGGACCGAACAGCCGGACTGGGAAGGACTCAGCGTTCCCGAACTGATCGAGGCTTTGGAAAAGGAGATGCTTTCCGCCGCGGAGAATCTGGAATTCGAGCGTGCCGCCCAGTTGCGCGACCGGATCCGGGCAATCGAAAAGAACGATTGACCGCTCTGTTTCAGTTTTCGGCGGATCGGGAATCGCTGCAGGAGGAGTTTTATCATGAAAATGATTCAAAACGTCGAATACAAACCTGGACTTCGGGGCGATTTTTTTTCTGCCGGACGGTCAGGCTCCGGACGGCGGCTTTCCCGTTGCTCTGCTGATTCATGGGGGAGGATGGACCTCCATGGACCGTCATGCGGTGCGCGGCATCGCGGATTTTCTGGCCGGAAACGGTTTCGCCGTGTTCAATATCGACTACCGGCTGGCGCCGCAGCACCGCTGGCCCGCCGGACTGGACGACTGCAAAGCCGCCGTTCAATGGCTGCTCGGATCGGATTTCCCGGTCAATTCCGGAAAACTTTTTGTCATCGGCGCTTCTTCCGGCGGCCATTATGCGCTGATGACCGGACTGACGCTGCCGCGCGGAACGGTCCGCAGCATCGTTTCCATTTCCGGGATCGACGATGTTTTCATCGACAGCCGGTTCTGGCCGGACCGCTATAAAGCGCTGCTGGGGAAAACGCCGGACGAAAAGGATCTGACCGAAATCGACCCCGCAACTTGTCTCACGGCCGATGCGCCGCCGATCCTCTGCACCCATTGGCGGCGCGACGAGGTGGTCCGGTTCGCCGTCTGCACTGCTTTCGAGCAGGCCGCTGCGGAAAAAGGCGTGAAGATCAGTGTTTACAGTTACGACGATCACGACCGGCAGTTCGAAGGACACGGCATCTGGATCCCCGGCACCTCGCCGCGCCGGCTCTATCCCGATCTGGAAGCCGTGATCGCCGCATTCATGAAAGAAGTGATTTCCGAATAACCTATCAAACCCGAAAGGGGCGAAAGATGAAAAACAACCGACCCGAGATACTGGCGTATTATTTCCCGAACTGGCATGTCGATCCGCTGAACGAAAAATGGCACGGCAAAGGCTGGACCGAATGGAACGTGACCAAATGCGCGAACCCGCGTTTTCCCGGCCATAAACAGCCGAAAAAACCTTTGTGGGGGTATGACGACGAGGCCGATCCGGCCGTCATGGAAAAACAGATCGACACCGCCGTCAAGTACGGGGTGGACGGCTTCATGTTCGACTGGTATTATTACGGCGGACCTTACCGGAACCGCTGTCTGGAAGAGGGTCTGATGAAAGCCGCCAACGCGGACAAAATCAAATTCGCGGTCATGTGGTGCAACCACGATGCGATCCAGGCACATCCAGGCTGCCGGGCGTTCCCCAATCCCATACTGGCGTCCGGCACGGTCACGCCCGAAATCTTCCGCAGCGCAACGCAATACTGCATGGAACATTATTTTCCCCATCCGTCATACCTGCGGGTGGACGGGAGACCGGTTTTTTCGATCTACAACCTGAAAAAAATGGCCGGAGAACTGGGCGTGGAAACGATGCGCGTGCTGCTGGACGAATTCCGCAGTCGCGTCCGGCAGGCCGGGCTGGGCGAACTGCATCTGAACGCCGTGCATGCGGGGTACCAGTATGACAACAACGGGAAACCGAATTCCGATCAGGTGAACGCCTTGCTGGCGGCGCTGGGACTGGATTCCCGTTCCGGACACAGCTGGAGCTGGGGCCGGACGCGGACGGATCTGCCGTGCGAAGATTACGGAGCCGCCGCGGAACAGAATATCGGAAAATACCGGAGCTTTTCACAGGATTTTCAACTGCCTTACAATCCTGTCATGATGCCCGGCTGGGATTCCAGTCCCCGCACCGTGCAGTCGGATATCTATGATCTCTCGGCCGGCTATCCGTTCACCACGATCCTCACCGGTTCCACTCCGGCGCAGTTTGAAAAATACCTGCGCAAAGCCAGGGAATTTACCGACTCGGATGCATTCACCGGGAATTTCCTGATGCTGCATTCCTGGAACGAATGGACCGAAGGCGCTTACCTGCTGCCCGATGAAGAATACGGCTGGGGCCGTCTCGAAGCGGTCCGGAAGGTTTTCGGCGCACCGCGTGCCTGAATTTCGGATATAAAAAAAGACGCCCCGCAATGGAGCGTCTTTTTTTTCGATGAGATCGAACAATCGATCAGCGGGCGTAGTACTCAACCACGCGCAGGGCTTCGACCTGCACCGGAACTTCTTCCAGCATCGGCTCGCGGACGACCGTGAGCTTGAGCTGTTCCTTGTCCGATTCGAAGTAAGCCGGGACCGTGTAGTTCACCGCTTTGGCTGCTTCCGCCAGGGCAGGGGACTTGGCCGGGTCGATGGTGATGACCTGACCGGGTTTCAGCAGGTAGGAGGGACGGTCGACGATCTTGCCGTCGACTTTGATATGACGGTGAACGATCATCTGTTTCGCCGCGAAGATGGTGGGGGCGAAGCCGCCGTGATAGACCGCGGACTGCAGACGGAGTTCGATCAGACGCATCAACGTTTCGTCGGTTCGGCCTTCGATCCGTTTGGCGTTCAGGAAAATATTGCGGAGCTGAGTTTCGGTCAGCGCGTAATGGGCTTTGAGTTTCTGTTTTTCCTGCATCATTTCGCCGTAGGTGGAAAGTTTTTTCTTCTTGGCGTTTTTACCCTGAAGACCCGCGGCATAGGGACGTTTCACGCTCGGGCATTTCGCCATGTTCCAGATGCAGTAGCCGATACGACGGCAGATTTTGTGTTTGGCTTGAACTTGTTTCATTCCTCTTTCCTTTCCTTTGTTTTGTTTAATCACGCACGAGGTGTCAAGCGAAACGGGAGCCCCGTGCGTTCTGAAAGTCTTATACATTACACCGATTTCGTTTTTTTTCAAGTCCGAACGGAAAAAAATCCGAAAAATCGGTGCGGTGCTTTGCTTTTTTCCCGGCCGCGGTTTAGATTATCTCCCCGGCGGGGGAAGTTACTGTGAATCATCGAATCAGGAAAGGGACGATCATGACCATTGCAGCGGGAATCGAGGCGGAGGACAACCGGGACCGGGTGGTGCCCGATGAGGAGACGGCCATTGCGGCCTTTCAGCAGGTGGCGGCCTATACCGAAACCCTGTGGATCAACGACTACAATTCCGACGAATCCAAAGTCCGGCAATACACCTTGCCGGAAATCAAGTCCAAGACCCGCGAGGAATGGGAAAACTCCGAACGGCCCGAACTGCTGCGTCAGTTCAAGCATATCCTGTACGGCGACATGCCCGGCAAGCCCGATGAAATGCACCTGGAACTGCTCGCACAGAAGGACGACGCGCTCGACGGTCTGGCGGTCCGCAAGGAAATCCGGCTTCACTTCGGCATGAAGAACGGCCGCAGATTCAATTTCGACATGCTGGTCTACATCCCAAAAAACGCACCCGGACCCGTGCCGGTGTTCGTCGGACTGAATTTTTCCGGCAATCAGGCCAACACGCCCGAAACGGACGTGCGGATGACCCGGCTCATGGTGCAGGATTTCGGCACCGACATGCGGATGAAACCTCTGTGGCGCCCGCGCGGCGCCAAGCTGGAATCCTGGAATTATGTCGAGGCGATGAAGCGCGGTTATGCGGTGGCGACCGCCTGCTACGGCGAAGTCTGCCCGGATCATCTCAACGGTTTGAAAAACAGCGGGTTCACCCTGTTCTACGATGAAAAGGAACTGCGTTCGGAATACGAGATTCCGTTCTGCGAACAGAAGCGCGGCCGGACCCGCCGCAATCTGAGCGTGATCGGCGCCTGGGCGTGGGGACTTTCCCGCATGGTCGACGCATTGGAGTCCGAACCGCTGGTGGATACCTCGAAGGCGATGGTGATCGGTCATTCCCGGAACGGCAAGGCCGCACTCTGGGCGGGCATCTGCGACCCCCGGTTCGCCATCGTGTTCTCCAATAATTCCGGCTGCGGCGGCGCTTCGCTTTCCCGGCGCAATTTCGGGGAAACTCTCCGGATTCTCTATTGGGAGAAACGTTCCTGGGTCAGCGGAAATCTGGTGGATTACATCGACGATCCGACCCGGCTGCCGTTCGACCAGCATCAGCTGATCGCGCTTGCGGCGCCGCGGCGGGTCTATGTGGCCAGCGCAACGCTGGACAATACCGCCGATCCGAAAGGCGAGTTCCTTTCCGCTCAGGCCGGCTCGAAAGTCTGGGAGTTCTACGGCAAAAAAGGTCTGGACGTCGACCGGATGCCGCCGCCGGATACGCCGGTCGGCGATCATGTGCGCTACCATCTCCGCACCGGCAAACATGCCATCACCGCGTGGGACTGGGCGCAGTATTACGACTACGCCGACCGCGTGTTCGGCAGACGCTGAACGGATCATTTTCCGTTTTTTTTCTTTCCGGGCTTGAAATTTGCCGGATTGTGATTTACTTGTATGGGACCGGATTTCCGGCCGCGGTGGCCGGAGACGGTAAAATCACAAAAAAGGGGGAAAACAATGAAAAGGTCCGAAATCTGGAAGTGTGCGGAATGCGGCCTGACTTTCGAGGTCACCACGGGTTGCGATTGTCCGGTCAGCTGCTGCGGGAAGGAAATGAAGCAGATGAAGCCGCAGACTTCCGACTGGAAACTGGAAAAGCATGTGCCGTATCCGGAAGCGATGAACGGCGGAATGCGCGTCACCGTCGGCAAGGAGGCGCTTCATCCGATGCTCGAAGCGCACCATATCGAATGGATCGAAGTCATCAACGGTCCGTATGTGAATCGCAGATATTTGAAGCCGGGCGAGGAACCCCGGGCGGATTTTTTTGTGCCGCTGCAGAAAGGCATGATCGTCCGCGAATACTGCAATTTGCACGGACTGTGGGAATACACGGTCGAATAAAACAGAACGGAAAGGGATTATGGAAAACTATCTGAAAGCAGTGCAGATCACGGAAAAAGTCTGGTGGGTCGGAGCGATCGACTGGAACCTGCGCGAATTTCACGGCTACCGCACCGCCCGCGGCACCACCTACAATGCGTATCTGGTGCTGGCGGACAAGATCACGCTGATCGACACGGTCAAGGCGCCGTTCCGCGAGGAAATGATGCAGCGCGTGGCGTCGGTGATCGGCGATCCGGCGAAGATCGACTACATCGTGTCCAACCATGCGGAAATGGATCATTCCGGCGCGCTGCCGGAAGTCATTGCCGCGGTCAAGCCCGAAAAGGTCTTCGCCTCGCCGATGGGCGTGAAGGCGCTGGACGCTCATTTCCGGCTCGGTTCCGCGCTGACTCCGGTCAAGACCGGCGAAGTCATCAGCCTCGGCAACATGTCCATGACGTTTGTCGAAACCCGGATGCTGCACTGGCCCGACAGCATGATTTCCTACATCCCGGAACAGAAGATTCTGTTTTCGCAGGACGGATTCGGCATGCATCTGGCCACGGACAATCTGTTCGCGGATGAAAACGACGCCGCGGTCGTGGAACAGGAAATGCGCAAATATTATGCGAACATCCTGCTGCTTTACGCTCCGCAGACCCTGAAGCTGCTGGACGATCTGCCGAAACTGAATCTGGCCGTCGACGTGATCGCGCCGGACCACGGTCCGGTGTGGCGCGGCGCGCTGCTGGGCCGTCCGATGGAATATTATGCCAAATGGGCGGCGCAGACGCCGGAAAAACGCGCGGTGGTGGTCTACAGCACCATGTGGCACAGCACGGAAAAGATGGCGGTCGCGATTGCCGACGGCATCCGTTCGACCGGCGTGCGCGTGAAACTGATGTCGCTGGAAGCCCATACCCGCAGCGAGGTCGCGACGGAAGTCATGGGCGCCGGTGCATTGGTGGTCGGATCTCCGACTCTGAACAACCAGATGTATCCCGCGGTGGCCGATGTGCTCTGCTATCTGAAGGGCCTGCGTCCGAAGAACGTGCTCGCGGCCGGTTTCGGTTCGTTCGGCTGGAGCGGCGAGGCCGTGGCGCAGATTTACGAGCAGTTCGCCGCCATGAAACTCGAATCCGCGGCCGAGGGCTTGAAAATCAAATATGTCCCGTCCGATGCGGACCTCAAAAACTGTTTTGACTACGGTGTGAAAATCGGCGAAAAAATCGCCGGAAACTAAACAAAGGAGAACCAAAATGGAAAAGTATGTGTGCGATGCATGCGGTTATGTGTATGATCCCGCGGTCGGCGATCCCGACAACGGAGTTCCCGCCGGAACCAAATGGGAAGACCTCCCCGCCGACTGGACCTGCCCGGTCTGCGGCGTCGGCAAGGATTCCTTCTCCAAGGAATAAGCAGACCGTCTGCTGAAAAACTGAGGACTTGAATCGTATCTGCGGTTCAAGTCTTTTTTATTGTTTCAGATACCGGTTGAGTTCGCGGAAACCGCGTTTCAGATTCTTTTCCAACTTGGAATCCTCATCGGACGGGGGCTCGGTCAGCAGTGATTCGAGTTTCATCAGCAGCGGCATGTTCAGCCGCAGAAAATCTTTCATCGCCTCCTTGAAACGGGGCGAAGGTTCGTTGAGCGTGCCCTGGAATTTCAGCGGCAGCTGAATGTCGCCGACAATCAGGACCGTACTGATATCCAGTTTCCCCGAAGCCAGTTCCAGAAAACCTTTGATGGATTCCATTTTGATGTCCGGTCCGAGCAGCACGAAATTGTGCATTTTCAATGTTCCGTTCTCCAGCGCCAAATCGAGGTCGGCGGTATCGAAGTTCAGATTTTCCCGGCCGGACATAATGGCCTGGAAGGATCGGAAACAGGTTTCCAGTTCCTGCCGCAGATTCCATTTCAGTTCCAGCAGTTCGAAAAACGTCGGTATGGCTTCGACGGGGATCATGATGAGACGCAGGAAACGGCTCTGTCGGTTGAGTTCGATCGGAAAGGACAGATTTTTCATCTTGGCGATCAGTCTGGCTTTCAGACTGGTGCGGATTCCTTCCGGGCTGAAATCACTGCCGGTGACCGCGAACTCCGCACGGGGGACTTCCATCCGGACTTTGGAATTCGGGACCAGAATGGAAAGGTAAGGTTCCATATCCAGATCGGAAAATTCGCCGCTGCATTGAAATCTGTCCGCGAAAGTGCCCCGGAACTGAAGTCGTCCGATGTGCCGGTTTTCCTTGAACAGCCGAATGTCCGACTTTGCGATCTGCAGGGAATCGGGGGAGGGCAGCGAACCGGTCATGGCGATTTCCGCCCGGATTCCGGCCTGCGGGGGAATGTTGATTTCGTCGGTGATCGAAAGGTCGCAGATGCCGGTTTTCAGCTTCAGCGCAAATTCTTTCAGCCGGTATTCCCCGTCCAGCCGGTATTCCGCCTGAAGCCGGAACGGCAGGGAGCGGATATTCAGCGGATTGCGCCGGTCGGGATGGACGACCACCGAGGCGAGCGCATTCAGCCGGCAGGTCTCGCCGATGCTGAACCTGTCTCCGTGCAGACTTTCCGCCGACCAGACCTGGACGGTCTGACGTTCCCGGTTCACGAGCCGGAATGCGGCATTTCTCACCTGAAACCGTTTCATGATGAAAGTCCATGGTTCCGTCGGTTCTCCGGTATTTTCTTCTCGGACGGCGGTTCCCTGACCGGATGCCGACCCGGTTCCGGCTGCCGGATTGGCCGCCGGGGCCCGGTTGGTCACGCGAAGACCGTCGATGGAGGTATCCCGGAGTTCGAGAATCTGCCGTTTCAGTTTGCTCGTGCGGATTCGGGTGGAGACGGAACGAATCTCCACGGTGGTTTCCGAATCGGAATAGAACAGATTGGTTCCTTTCAGCCGCAGCGGGAAAAGGGATTCCAGTGCGAGTTCTTCAACGGAAGCCCGGACTCCGGCGGCAGCCGCGGCCCGGGGCAGCCAGAACGTCCGGACGGCAAACGGGGAAGCGGCCAGGAGCATTCCCGCGGCGATGAACAGCGGTATGAGCAGGATTCCGGCAAACAGAAGACGCCGCCGTATTTTCCGGGAGGATTGTCCGGTGTTTTCATTCATATCAGACCATCCCGCGGTTGTTCAACGGCGGTGATAATGGCTTGATCTTTAAACAACAGATTGATATTGCGTTTCGGATTGTGGTTGTTCCGGATTTTTTCCAGAGCGGCGGAAAGTTTCTGCAGATTTTTGGACAATTCGCGGTCGGGCATGATGACCCGGTAGAAATCGCGCTCGTTCTTGTAATAGATCGAGCAGATCAGTTGTCCTGCGTGGGTCACGTTCACCGCGCCGATGCGGAGATCGGGATAGGAGGT
>Ga0079305_1001360_pt1 | contig 33514 bp, 30 predicted proteins | sample LMS_cellobiose_e_FD_79183 | JGI IMG/M metagenome (GOLD analysis project Ga0079305, IMG submission 79183) | Rumen-fistulated moose microbial communities from Alaska, USA - LMS_cellobiose_enrichment | ecosystem: Host-associated > Mammals > Digestive system > Stomach > Rumen fluid ... | reverse complement strand
CGCTTCATCGCGGCGTCAAACTTCTCACGCAGCGCCTCGGACGCGGCCAGGTCGGCTTCCATCCTCATCATCTCAGGGGTCTTGCTCATCTTCGTATCCTCCTTATTCAGCGCGGTATCCTGCGGCTCATGCCGCAGTTGCTTGCGAATGATGATGAATCGCCTTCGTTAATGATTGATCGCTATACAATTATAATCCGACCAGCAGGAGACTTTTTCATTGCCCTCTTTCGCTTTCGTGTGGCGCGCTGCCGTAAAACAATGCCAGTTGACAAAGCAGAAAATATCGTGGCCGTCGCTGTCTTTCCAGTCTGGGCCTGCGCCTGCCGCCTGCTCCATCTCATCGGGGCTGATCTCTTCATTTGCGGCGGAGAGCCGTTCCAGCTCCGCGGCGGTTACCTTAAAGCCCAGCTCCGCGGCGGCCTTCTCAAAAACCTCGCCATCGCTCTTCGCTTCGCCGGCTTCGGCGATCCGCTTCATCGCGGCGTCAAGCTTCCCGCGAAGCTCCTCGGAAGCACTCATTTCTGCTTCCATTCTTACCATTTCAGGTGTTTTGTTCATCTTCGTATCCTCCTTATTTAGCGAGGGGCCATGCGTCTTATGGCGCGGTTGCTTATGAATCCTGGATTTGTCAGACAGCCACCCTTAATAATATCATCCTTTCTCAACGCAATTCTCTTTTATTATTTTTCATCCGCGGCCGCGCGAACAGCCTGTTCGCAGATGTGTCTATGGAAATAACAGGCTCATTCATCCTTGGCAAAATGGTCGCCGCACTGAGCCATGCAGTTTACCTCGTGGATGAATGATTGCGTCCCATGCCGCGGGTGTTTGCGAATAAAGATTATTTCTCTTCGCGACGAGAGAACAACGCACAAAGATAATCCGACCAGCAGGCGACTTTTTCATTGCCTTTATTTGCTTTCGTGTGGAGCGTCACCGTATAGCAATGCCAGGCAGTAAGGCACCATTCATCGTGACCGTCACTGTCTTCTGTTTTTCCGCCTGCCGTCTGCTCCATCTCATCTGGGCTGATCTCCTCGTTCTCGGCGGAAAACCGTTCCAGCTCCACGGCGGTGATCTGATAGCCAAGCTCCGCAGCGGCCTTCTCAAAGATCTCGCCGTCGCTTTTTGCTTCGCCCGCTACGGCGATCCGCTTCATCGTGGTTTCATACTTCTCGCGCAGCGCCTCGGACGCTTTCAGGTCGGCTTCCATCCTCGCCATTTCCGCTGTTCTTGTCCTCATTGAATCATCCTCTCACACAAGGAACGTTTTTCAAAGTCAAATCAATAATGGCCTGTGTGATGATTCAGCACAACACAATTATAGTCTGACCAGCAGGCGACATCTTCATTGCTCTTGTTCGCTTTCGTGTGGCACGTCACCGTAAAGCAATGCCAGAGAGTAACGCAGAATTCATCGTGTCCGTCGCTGTCTTCTTTCCCGCCCGCCGCCTGCTCCATCTCATCGGGGCCGATCTCCTCGTTCGCGGCAGAGAGCCGTTCCAGCTCCGCGGCGGTGATCTGATAGCCCAGCTCCGCGGCGGCCTTTTCAAAGATCTCGCCGTCGCTTTCCGCCTCGCCCGCTTCGGCAAGGCGCTTCATCGCGGCTTCATACTTCTCGCGCAGCGCCTCGGACGCGGCCAGATCGGCCTCCATCCTCATCATCTCAGGGGTCTTGTTCATCTTCGTATCCTCCATATCCAGCGTGGGGTCAGTTTCCGCGCCGTCGTCCTTGTCCCGCCGGGCCCCGCGCGCGGGGTCCGGCGGCTCATGTTGCGGATGCTTGCATAGGATCGTCTTTATTCATGATTGATCATTTGGCATGTATAATCCCACCAGCAGGCGACATGTTCATTGCCCTCATTGGGGGTCGTGTGGCACGTGATCGTGAAACAATGCCAGGCAGTGAAGCACAAATTATCGTGGCCGTCGCCGTCTTCCCCGCTTAAAGTCGTATTCTTTCCGCCTGCCGCCTGCGCCATCTCATCGGGGCTGATCTCTTCGTTCTCGGCGGAAACCCGCTCCAGCTCCGCGGCGGTGATCTGATAGCCCAGCTCCGCGCAAGCCTTTTCAAAAAGCTCGCCGTCGCTCTTCGCCTCGCCCGCTTCGGCGATCCGCTTCAGCGCGGCTTCATACTTCTCACGCAGCGCCTCGGACGCTTTCAGGTCTGCTTCCATCCTCACCATCTCAGGGGTCTTGTTCATTTTTGTTTCCTCCTTATCTTATCTAACGCGGGATCCGTTTCCTGCGCTGTTATCCTTGTTCCGCCAAACACCACGCTCGGGAGCCATGCGGCTTATGTTGCGGATGCTTGCGAATGACCGTCTTCGATACTTATTTATAAACCTGCGCCTGCGGCCTATGATTGAGTAATGCACAACGATAATCCGACCAGCAGGAGACGTTTTCATTGCCTTCATTCGCTTTCGTATGGAGTATTGCCGTAAAACAATGCCAGGCAACAAAGCACGCAGCGGCATGACCGTCGCCGTCTTCTCCGCTATCGTCTTCTTTTCCGCCTGCGGCCTGCTCCATTTCATCGGGGCTGAGCTCCTCGGTTTCGGCGGAAAGCCGTTCCAGTTCCGCTGCGGTGACCTGATAACCCAGCTCCGCGGCGGCCTTCTCAAAAAGCTCGCCGTCGCTCTGGGCCTGGCCCGCTTCGGCAATGCGCTTTATCGCGGCATTAAATTTCTCGCGGAGCGCTTCTGACGCGGCCAGATCCGCTTCCATCCTCACCATCTCAGGGGTCTTGTTCATTTTCGTTCCCTCCTTATCCAATGTCTGCGATATCCTTCCGGAACTCCGCAGTTTTCATTGTAACGGATGATCCGGCCAAAAACATGACAATTTCGGACGTTCTTCATCGATATTTGTAAACAAAGAACCATATCTATGTTTTTTCTGCCATTGTTCTTCGTTGCCGAATTCAGTTCCGAATCTCAGCATGCAAATATGAGCAGATAGGCGGCCCACGTTTCGCTTTCGCTGTAAGATCAAGGTTCCTCTTCCGCCTGCGGCAGCTGAATGTTTTCCAGCCCCGTCACAGGCAGCACCTTATGCTCGGTGGTATCGGGAGCCAGGATGTCTACCACGAAGCTAAAAATCGTGTCTATGGCTTTCGTGGCCTGCTCATCATCCCACTCCGAGTCATCCTCAGTAACCGACAGAATATCCATCCATTCTTTTCCGATCAGAGGAACAACCGTCCGGATCTCCAGCGTACCCGGATCCATATTGATCAGGAAATAAAAAGTGGTCAGTCCTTGCTCCATGACCATGGTCATGGTTTCATTCCCGTCCGACGGCCAGCCCATGTAGGTCTGAAATATTTTTGCCAGCTTGCGCTTCAGGGGCTGCATCGACAGAGATGTCCGGGCCATTTCCGGATCCTCCTCGGAAACCAGCGCCTCCAACAGGCCAAACAGATCCACTTCCTCATCAGTAGATCCGTGCAGCAGATCCAGGATCAGTCTCGCGGCTCCCCAGGTATCTACCTGAATGCCCATGACAACCCAGCCGTGGTCCTTCATGGCCTCCGTATCCGGCAGGGACAGTTCTACCAGCATCAGCCCCTCCGCCAGGGCCTCCGGCCGCTCGGTCAGGGTCATCCGGGTCTTTTCCGCCATCGCCTTCACCGATTCCGCGTACTTCTCAAGCCCCACCGTTTCCAGCGCCCATTCCATCAGGTCCGGCATCTGGAAATAATCCGTATGGCTGGTCAGCCCCAGATCCACGGCCATCCAAAAGTCTGTGGCCTCCTCCAGCGTCATGCCCTCGTCCAGGCAGAGCCGGCTGGCGGTGTAATTCAGGATGGAGGAATTGGTGTGAACTCCGCCCCGGTCGTTGATGTCGTTGGGATGCATGGCGCTTGCGGCATAGTATTGATCCCACACGTATTCCGGCTGGCTGTACTCATGCGGATCGCTCATGGAGCGGAACGCCTCACCCAGGTTTTCCCCGAGGTACCAGTCCCGATCCGCCGTCGCCTCCAGCCGCATCTCGCAGATGTTGCCCAGGATGTCCGAGATCGCTTCGTTGATCGCGCCGTAATCATCCTTGTACATTCCGCCCACCGCGGAGGTTTCCGTGATGCAGTGGGTATACTCATGGGCCAGCACATCCAGGCACTTTCCAAAGCCTACCTCCTGGCTGTAAGCGAAGACCTGCCAGCGATCCTGCATGGGCCCGATATAGCAGGCGTTCTCCATGGATTCCCCGGTGATCGTGCACAGGTTGTTCAGCACTAGCACGGGAGTCCCCAGTCCGTCCGGTCCGATCCAGCCTGTTTGCGCGTAATAGTCCCAGCACTGCAGGATCCGGTAATAAACCAGCACGTCGGCGGCGTCCCAACCCGCGTTTTCCTCGGAGAAGAGCAGGCAATCTTTTTGCCCTTCGATCACCATCTTCCGGAAATCACCCAGCACGATCTTCCGCTGCGGATCGGCCAGATACCACAGTCCCGTCTCCGGGTCCTGCGCCACCGGCACAGTAATGCTGATTATTTCGCCCGCGCTGATTTCCGCCTCGCAGCTCCATTCCGCGGGGATCATCTTTGCGAAATCCGGCACATCAGGCGTCTCCGTCTCCATCAGCTTCAGGCTCAGCAGATCTTCCTCCACGCCCAGGGTCTCATCCGTCTCCTCCGGGAAGCCCAGGGAACTGACGACGGTGTGCACGTCGCCATCCGCGTCCGCCATGATTTTCAGCATCCTGCCGTACATTGCCTCGCCGTTCCGGGTCTGGCTAAAGCAATAGATCCCCATCTCGCCGATCCCCAGGCGGGCATAAAGTTCCATCTCTATATCCTTTTCCCCGCCCAGCAGGCTGACCAGGCTCCAAGCCATCTGCGTGGCTTCCTCGGACGTGCCCGCCTTTCCGATCTCCGCGTCCGAGCGGATCATATAGATCACGCCGTTTTCCCGATCGATCCGGGCCCCGGAATCGGCTAAGCTTTCCTCCGTCACAGGGTGTGCCAGGCCCTCCTCCCGGGCGGCTTCCATCATTTCCTCCACGGTTTTCCCTTCGACGGTTTCCGCCCACAGCTGCTCCGCCGCCATTCCGGTGAATTGAATTTCCTCCTGCGTCTCCTGAGCCGCGGCCGTTCCCATCGCACTGACGCTAAGAACCAGCGCCGCCAGAATACTGATCATTTTCTTAAACATCAACTTCTCCTTTTCTGCCGAGCTTTTGCTCAGTCATACGACTCATCGAATGCCTGCGATGTCCTTCCGGAACACCGCAGTTTTGATTGTAACGGATGGCCCGGCCAAAAACATGACAATTTTGGTCCCGAATCTCAGCCCGGATACCTGGATGAAGCAGAACAAGTTCACCAAATCGTTGCTCCCGCGGTGGTTATCCATTAAAAAAGAAGCGAATCGCTCGCTCCTTTTCCGAATTTTTGGTTCTGACAGTCATTTATGATTCTGTTTCCTCTTCCTGCGGCATAATGCTGCGAAGCCCCGCCACGCTCTCCACGGGAAGGGTAAAGAGGATCGCATGGGCCGGCGTATCAATGCCGGCCTGATCCATGATCGCCCGCATGATGGCGTCCCGGTCCTTCCGGGCGGCCAGGATCAGCACCATGTCCTTCTCCTCTGCCAGGGAAATGCCGCGGAACTTCTGAGCCAGAGCTCCCGCAGTACCCTTGGCATGGATCACCGTGCCGCCGCCGGCCCCCACGCTGCGGGCCGCGTCCATCACTTCGTCGCTGTGCCCGTTTTCACAGATCGCCGTAATCAAAACCCCCGGAAATTCCATTTTCTGTTCCATCTTCTGTCCTTCCTCCCGATGAATGGGCATGTTCTCTGTCAGAACCTTCAAGGCGGTTTCTCCGCCCACGGCCTGAATGGGGATCCGAATGGCGATGCCGTTTCCCGGCATGTTGAGCCCCATATCGGAGACACATCGCTTCATCAGTCGTTTTGCCCCGGCTTCATCCATCAGCGAATAAATCAGCGTCTTTTCATTCCGGTTCAGCCCCAGTCTGCTCAAAACCCCCGGGCTGGCGGTTCCCTCACAGGGAAAGGAGAACAGGCTCCGAAGCCCCGCGTCCCGCAGGAAAAGGCCATATCCATCCGTCAATTCCCGGGGGATGATCAGGATCAACATATTTACCGCGCTCACTTGCCTCTTTCCTCCCGTTCACTGCACTACATAAACTCGATAATCTCTTCATGAGCTGGAATCGCCTGCCGCTTCACCTCGCGGCTGCGAAGGAGGAAGATGATCCCCAGCACCTGGATCGCCAAAAGTGGCGTCATCGCCACCAACGCCACCACGCCGAAGGCGTCCGCCACAGCGTTACCGCCCATCGCTTCGCAGGCACCGATGGCCAGCGGAAGCAGGAAGGTGGCAGTCATGGGACCGGAAGCTACGCCGCCTGAGTCAAAGGCGATGGCCGTGAATACCGGCGGGCAGAAGATCATCATCAGGAAGGCTGCCGCGTATCCAGGAATCAGCAGGTTCAGAATCGGGATCCCCGCCAACACCCGCCAGAGCGCCAGCCCCACAGAGCAGCTGACGCCGATGGACAGGCTTAGGCTCAGGGCCTTCTTCGGCACCGCGCCGGCGGTCATCTCATAGACCTGCTGGTTCAGTACCGCCACTGCGGGCTCCGCGGAAACCACAAACCAGCCCATGATCATGCCCACTGGAATCAGGATCCAGCGATGGGTAGACCCCGCCAGGCTTTTTCCCAGGAAATGCCCCACAGGCATAAAGCCCACGTTGACGCCCGTCAGAAACAGGGTCAGGCCCAGATAGGTATAGACCAGCCCCCAGAGGATCTTGTGCAGTTTTTCCCCTTTAATATGCAGCATGGTGAACTGGAAAACCAGGAAGAAAGCCACCACTGGCAGCAGTGCCACGCCCACTTCCTTCAAATAATGAGGCAGAGCGGTCCAGAAGCTCTGGAAGAGCAGCATCGAGGTTTCCGCCTCCGTCAAGACGATAGGCTCGCTGGAGCCTTCGCCCGCCTGATAGATAATGCTCAGCAGCATGACGAAGATGATGGGCCCCACCGAGCTGAGGGCCACCAGGCCGAAGGAGTCGCTCTGCGCCTCCTTATCCGCCCGCAGAGAGGACACGCCAGCACCAAGCGCCAGAATAAAAGGAACCGTCATGGGTCCGGTGGTCACGCCGCCGGAGTCAAAGGCCACCGCCATAAAGCTCTTCGGCACAAAGAAGCTCAGCAGGAACACCAGCCCATAGGAAGCGATCAGCAGCAGCTTCAGTGGAATCTTCAGCAGGATGCGCAGCAGCGCCAGCATCAGGAAGAGCCCCACACCGATACCCACCGCGAGGATGAGCACCATATTGGGGATCGCCGGCACCTGGGTGGCCAGCACGGTCAGATCCGGCTCCGCCAGCGTTACCAGCAAGCCCACCAGAAATCCGCCCGCCAAGACGATCCACAGCTTGCGGGACCGGGTCAGGCTAGCGCCAACGGCTTCGCCGATGGGGGTCATAGCCATATCAGCGCCCAGGTTAAACATCCCCATGCCGATGAGCAGCAGCAGTGCGCCGAATACGAATCCCGCCAGGGCGTCGCTGGGCATGGGCACAAGCAGAAAGCACAGCAGCGTTACCAACCCGACGATGGGCACGACGCTGGAAATCGACTCCTTCCACTTCTCACTCAGGATCTTCTTCGCGTTTAGAAGACTCCGAGGAAGAAAACCGTTTTTCCTCTTTCCCTTCTCCAAAATGAACCTTTCTCCTTCTTTGGTTTACAGTTCTGCCTGCCCGCGGATCAGGTCCTCCACAGCCTGGATATACAGATCACGGAAGGATTCGATCGCTTCCTTTTCAAACAGCCCTCAGCGTATTCCATCTTTCCAACGCGCGAGGCTGGGCAGGAGAGAAACAGTCAGCGTTTATCCTTGTCAATGAATTCCAAGGTTACGGTCGCCAGAAGGGCGAATATGAAAATGAACAGGATCAGATGCATCCAATAAGCCATCACTTTATCCGGAGTGTTTTCGTAATCGGCGTTATAGCTGGCAGCGGCGGCCTTTTCCTCCAGGAAGGTTTTGACCTTTTCCTCGCCCGCCAAATCCAGCAGCCTGCCCACAGTCGTCCTCAGGGTGATCTCCGTATCCCGCCTTGCCTGCACGTCGGCATTACCTGCCAGGAAATCCACCGCCTGTCCCACTGTGATAACACCGCCAATTTCCAAATCCCCGTATTTGTCCATCAGTTCCGTTGCGCCGATGGCGTCAAGAACATCCCCAATCGTGGTGAGGTGAAGTAACTTGGTCTCAAGAATAGGCTTTGTTTCTTCCGTTTCAAGCGCCGCGCGAAGAATCGCTTCTACTGAAAGCTCCGGGTCGCCAAAGAGGCGGAAGGAGCGCACATCCGCAAATTCTTCCGCTTCCAGCACCATGCGCACGGCGTCCTCCACCGTCACGTCCTCCAGAATATGCTCCCGCTTAAAGGCGGCAAAGGTGGCGGAGTTTTCCAGCATATCCTTGAGTTCGCTCAGTGAGTAGGCCCTGCCCAGCTCTTTGTTGCGCAGGGACGCGATGGCTTCATTATCCGTATCCTGCAGTAGATCCAGCACTTGCCCTACGGTCACCGTACCGCCGATCTCGTTATCCCGCATTTTAGTGATCATCGTGGATATTGTGGCGTAAGGCCGATGATTGGTATCCGCCTGTGCGGCGATGACCTTGAGACCAGGATTGGAGATGGTAAAATGCGTCAGGGGTTCCGTCCATGCAGGCAGCGTCAGCATGCCGCCCGAAAACACCAGCTGGAAAATCAGCACGAATGGCATGATGGTCATCGCGGTGGTGGTGCTGTGCGCCAGGGTGGATACCCACAGCGACAGCATGTCCGACGCGAAGGTGATCAGGAACATGGAAATGCCAAAGTCCAGGAAAAAATACCTGCTGATCAGGCCAGCTTCCGGATATTGCACCCCGACGTTAGCGGTAATTGCCAGGGTAATGGCCGTTTGGGCCAGGCACAGCAGCGCCTGATACAGCATGTGGGAAACGATGTAGGAAGAAATGTGCATACCGGAACGGTGCTCCCGCTTGATCACGTCCCGCTCGCGGCAAATGACCTGGATGGAATTGAAGCACCCGTTCCAAATGCACACGCACACCATGGCGAATGCGCCCATCAGCGTGCCTTCCATGTTGATGAAGAAACGCTTGCGAATCACCATGCCAACCAAACCGGCGATCAGCGCCGCCATGGGCAGCACCTTCCAGTCACTCTGATACACAAACATACGCAGCAGTTTGCCTAAATAGATAAATATTTGTGTCCCGCGTCCGCGGTGACGAAGGGTCATCTCTCTTGCGGGCTTATTCAAATTCAGCTCAGCCATGCTGCACCTCCGCGTACTTCAGCACAAAATCGTCTGCCAGGCCGTCGCCGCCCTCTTCCTTGCGGTTAACGGATTTGACGATCTGCTCCATGGTGTCCCGACCAAAGAATTTCCTGGCATCCTCAATGCTGCCATAATAGGCCAGCCGTCCCGTGCGGGCAGAATCCTTCGCCAGCACGATCACATCGTCAAACAGGTCGATCACGCGATCCGGCGTATGGGTGATGACGATCACGATTTTTCCTGTATCGGCGATCTTGCGCAGCTGTACAAACAGTTCCCGGGCCATGACGCCATCCAGACCGCTGTCCGGCTCGTCCAGGATAAACAGGGAGGGATTGCTGATGAACTCCATGGAAATAGACAGGCGCTTTTTTTGTCCGCCGGAAAGCTTTTCCACCAGGTTGCTTTTCACGGGCTTGAGGCCAAAAATGTCCATCACCTCGTCTACCCGCGCCCTGCGCTGTTTGGCGGAAACACCCTTGGGCAGGCGCAGCTTAGCGGCGTCCAGCAAGGTGCTCAGCACGGTATCCTTGCCCCGCATCATTTCGGATTGGGGAACGAAGCCTACCTCGTACTGCATCTTTTTATATTGCGTGTACATATTGCTGCCGTTCAGCATTACCTCAGCGTCCGCTTTCTCATAACCGTTGATGGCGTTCAAATAGGTGGTTTTGCCAGCGCCGGAGCCGCCCAGCAGCAGCACCATATGGCCCTGCGGGATGGCCATATGAATATCCCGAAGCAGGGTTTTCTTCTGAAAAAACTCCGTGGCCGTGCGTTCCTTCAGGTTCACGGTCAGACCTTCCTTCATCACCTTGGCGCTGCCGGAGGTGGCAATACGGGCCATTTCCGCCTTGATATCCTCCACCTGCCATTCAGGCTGATACTTGGAGCTGAAGCCCCACAGCATTGCCGGGATAAACTGGGTTAAGGACGTTACGCAAAGCCAGAGCCAGCGCTTACGCTGGCCGTACACTTCAATCAGTCCGCTCCACACCCGAATGGAATAGATGATTTTCGCCAGTATCACAGATACAAGCACAATAATGATCAGCGACAATCTGACCGCGAGCGCTTCAATGGTTTCTATTTCAAATTCAAGCAGCCGATCTGAGTAAAGCAGAACCGCTACGGACAGGATCGTTTCCGCGAAGGTGATGAGGCTGTACATACGGCCTTCCGGCTCTCGGCCCGCACAGCGGGAAAGCTGGTATTCCCTTGCTCCGGGAATCAAAGCCCACCAGCCCTTCAGACCAGATTTCTGAAGCAGACGCCATGCTCCCGCAATGAGTCCCATGCCTGGCAGGATCGTGTACCATCTCTCACCGCCGAACAGAATCGTACACAGGATTTGTATTCCCAAGGGCATTTGCCATCAACTCCCTTTCCTCTGTTTTATTTATCGTCTTTTCCGGCAAGCTGCATCAACAGGTCCAGAATCTTGAGATAAATCCAGATCACGGTAAACACCAGCCCGAAGGCGGCGGACCATTCATATTCCTTTGGATAATGATCCCTGACGCAGTCATCGATCATGGAGAAATCGCTGATCAGGAACAGAGAAGCGATGACCAGCCCGATCACATCCAATACGATGCTGAAGCCTGCGTTCTGCATCACAGCCTCGACGTACGGCCGGGTCGCTGGGATCAGCGAGCCCAGGAAGGTAAGCACGCCCAGCCCGATGCTGCCCAAAACCAGGGACAGGAGCACCGTGCGGAATTTTTTATCCGCCTTGATGATCCCGGAAGAATAAAGAAAGCTCATCACGGCAATCACAGCCACGGTCAGCAAAAGCGCCTGCAAGCCGAGATATTCATATCCCGTCAGCACCTTGAACACCAGGAAGGAAATTACATATCCCTGGCTTGCGGAATACAGCGTGCCGGTAACAGGAACGGTTTTCCGCGCAAAGATGCCGATCAGTTCGCAAATAAAGCCTACCACCAGTACGGCCCCGACAATCAGCGCTTCCTTTTTGGCAAGGCTCACGGTGAATTTTTCATAGACCTGGATGGTTTGCCACACCGGCTCATTGGCCATGGCAGCCTTTACCAGCAATTGCGCAATCATGCCCACCAGCGTGATCAACAAAAAATAGGTGGTTTTTACGGCGATTCCCCGATAGGTAGCCGTGTTGGTTTCCGACCGCTCCGTGATTTTGCTCAGCCGGCTCAAAACCGGGTTAGAGTGAAAAACGGTGCGGGTTTTGGGTTTAGTGTCATGCGTAAGTGTGCTCATGATGGTATCTCCTTTCATTTTTCGCGCTTTTGCGCCGGATTTTCTCAAGGATTTGGGCAGCGCCAAGCTGTCGATTGGGTTTTTACTTAGGCTGGCTGCCTGTGAAGGCGAGGGTATCCAGCATATTGCTGATCCGCCTGCCAAAGCCCTCGGCGCTTTCGAACGTGCAATGCACCGTGGCCACGATGCAGCCGTTGGCACTGGGAATGACATATACCGTCTGCAGCAGATCGGGCGTCATATTGGTCCCCTTCACGCAGGAAGCATCGATCACAGTGCAGTTGCCCGCGTATCTCAGGGTGCGCGGCTCCAGCGTGATTTCATATGTCACAGACAATGATTCGCTGATAGCTGCGGCGACAGCTTCGGCATCCTGAGCATTGAATGTCACTTCCAGATAATTCAAGGGTTGCTGGGGGTCGTCGTAAAGAGAAACGAAGCATTCTCTGTCCGCTTCGCTGCGGCGATGGAAGATTTCATATTCGTAATCCATTTCGATGCCCAAACCGGCGTTGACGATATGCTCGTAGCGGACAGTTTCCTCCATGCCTTCCAGCATGATAGAGGCTTCAAACCGCTCCCCGTCCTGCCTTGCGGTTTTGCTTGCTTCCTGAATCCACCCAGCTGCGCCCCGCAGACTGACCACGATCCAGTTCCCTTCCGTTTTCAAAATGGGCAGCAGCGTATCTTTTTCCAGCAACGCAACCTTAGGAGCAGCTGTATCACCCCAAGCGTAGACCTGCGTATTTTCCTCCGTCCGATACCAGGCAGGGTCAATGGCGAGATAGTCCGCCTCCACCCAACCCATCAGCGAGTCCTCTGAGTCCCCAAGGGTGCAGCGCGCCCACCCGTCGGATTGCTCCACCGCAATGAGAAAATCTCCGTATTGCAGGGTTTTGATTGCTTTGGATGAAGCGCTGGGCTCCTCATGCAGCGTCAGCTCCGCGGACAGGATCGCAGCCTGAAAACCGATTTGTCCTTCTCCATAGGGTGGAAGGATTTCCGCGCAGGCAGCTCCCATGATGCCAAGGGACAGGATCAACGATGTCACAATCACGAGCCAAGTAGTCTTTTTCATATAGTTTCCTCCTTTTATTCTGTCTTAGGCGACAGTTTGATCGTTAGGTTATTTAGGTTCATGGAATAGGTGTACCGGATTTCGTCCGCCATGGCCATGACCACCCGGATGCCCAGAGCGTCCTGCTCGCCCTTGGGGGCAAAACTCACCGGGTCAAAAGCCCGGCAGTCATCTCGAAAGCGCAGCACCCACCGGCCCCCTTTGTGCTGGACGCGGATGGACAGATGGTTATGCTTGCCCGGCTCAAAACCGTGCTGCACCGTGTTGCTGGCCATTTCCTCCACGCACAGGGCGATACGGTTGGCAAACATTTCGTTTTGGCCATGTCGGAGGCAGAACGCTTCCGCCGCCTCCGCGGCATCCGTTACCTCCTGAATGGAGCGGATATCGGTCTCCAACAGGTTTTCCGGCTGCACGCCGAAATCCTTTTTCAGCAGCAGGAACCTTTGCGGAGCCAGGGATAGCCCATGGTTCCAGCGCCATACAAGCAGCGCTATGCAGCACAGCGCCAGCGTTTCACCCGCCGCAAAGTACAGCCATACGCCGGTCACGGCCCAGAAGCGGCTGAACAGGAAAGCGGAAAGGGATGGCAGCACAGCGCCCTCCAGGACGGAGATCGCCTCAGTCAGCGACACCCGTTCCGTTGCCTGATACAGGTTTTTAAGCGCATTGTTAACACAGCAGGGAATCAGCCCCAGGGCAAACAAACGCACGCCCTGTATGGTCATATCCCGAGCGCTTCCCTCTTTTGTGATGAAGATGCTCACCAGAACAGGGGCAAAGACCAGAAGCAGCACGCCCATGGCCGCGCCGAGTATCACCGCATACCGAACCAGCAGCTTCAGCAGCTCTTTCAGCCCCGTGCGATCCTCCTCGATATACAGAATGCCGGACAATGTCAGCGATACGCCGCCCACGCCAGTGGCAATGCAGTTGCTGGCGTTGCCGATGGACATCAGCACGGCGTAGGCCGCTACGGCATCGCTGCCGCCCACGGCCAGCAGGATCTTGTTCAGGATGAACACCAGCGCAACGGAGGAAGCCATATTGAACACCGCGGGCACGCCGCCCACGAACAGCTCCCGTATCTTTTTCATCGTGATGCGCTTAAAGGAGAAGCGGAACACGCACTTTTTGGAAAGGAAATATCCCATGGCAATGACCATGGCAATGTAATAGCTGAGGGAGGAAGCCAGGCCCATGCCGAACATGCCGCCGTGGAACACCATCACGTTCAGCAGATCCAGAACCACGTCCGCCACGGTCATACCCAGAACGGCCACGATCAGAAGGCTGCTTTGCCCTGCCATCTGCAGGAAGGGCACGAGGATCAGCGCCCCCATGGAAGCAGGCGCGCCGATGATGAAGCCCGTCAGATAATCCCGCGTCATATCAAACAGTTCGCCCTCGCGGCCAGCGCCCATGATCGTAGCCAATGGGCTGCGCAGCAGCAGCACCAGCAGCATGAACGCCAGAGAAAAGCCCAGCGTGAGAGCTATCGCGGAGGAATAGCCTTTATTCGTTTCCTCCTGAGAGCCGCTGCCCAGGGAGCGGCTGCACGCCACCTGAACGCCGGCGGCCAACATGCTGCCAACGGCCCCGATCACAAGCAGAATCGGATTGGCCAGGCCATAGGCAGCAATGGCTTTCAGGCCCAAGAAACGGGAAATCATGATGTTGTCAATCAGCAGGCAAAGCGACACCGTCAGGGCGGATAACGTCTGCGCCGCCAGCATCTGTTTGATCAGTTTTCGTATCATCGCTGTTTCCTTTTTACATCAATTCATCTTTCTAACTATGGTCCTCCTCAGCGCAGCCCCGGATGCTTGCGCAGAGCTTTTCAGTCATGACACCGGGGCGAGTCATACTGACCCAATATGAATTGTATAACACCACCCGGCCAAAAACATGACAAAAATCTTGCTTGCGCTCTTTCTTTAGAAAAAAATTTCCGAAATGGCAAATTTTTTAGGAGAGAAAAATTGCAGCTTTATCGGATCAATAAGCTCATAAAACCGTTGTTCCCGCAGTGGCTGTCCAATAAAAAAGAAGCGAATCGCTCGCTTCTCTGGAAAAATAATTTCGTTTAGAGCCTATTCTCTCGAAAAAACAGTTTTGCGGTGGTCATCTCCGCCCAACTGTACTGGGTCATATATTCGCCGGTAAAAGTGTTGACGAAAGCCATATCGCCATCGAGCATCCGGTAATAATCGCAATCCACCTTATCCCGGAGGATCGCCAAATGGCCGCTTCGCCGAACAAGGAGCTCTTCCATACCGATGGAAGATAGGGTCTTTCTCAGATCGCTGACCAGATGCCGTACCCGGTCTTTTCCGGCGGCCATATCCATTTCACCCTCCCACATGTCGATGATGACCGCTTCCGCCGAGCAGACTGCGCCTTCCCGGTCGATCAGGTAAGCAAAGAGCTCCTTGGTCTGTTTTCTGGCAAACAGCAGGGGCTTCCGGTTCCAAAACACTTCAAAGGTACCAAAGCAGCGAACCCATAACCCGCCCGGCATGTCGGCACGGAGAGGCGCAATGTTTTCCATTTCCTTTCGGATGGCGTCCGCATCCACGGGCTTCATCACATAGCCGCTGGTACGCACCTGAATGGCGTCGAAAGCGTATTCGGAATAGGCGGTAACGAACACAAATTTCGTTTTTGGAGACGCGCTCCTGACCTGGGCCGCCAGGGCCAACCCATCCAGCTGCGGCATCTTGATATCAGAGAATACGACGTCCGGTTGCAGGCCTTTTTTCCGGATGGCCTCCAGCGCGGCAGTTCCCAAATCATAATCCATAATCGTCGCTTCCGGCACAGCCTCCGCAATGGCATTGTGCAGCACCAGCAGCGCCATGGGCTCATCGTCGATTGCAAATATCAGCATAATCAGTCTCCTATTCTTTGGGAATCAAAATGCGGACTGTGGTTCCTCTGCCGGGTGCTGTATCAAATTCCACACTTCCGTGGCAAACCTGCATGAGCCGCTCTCGCACGTTGGCGATGCCTATATGCTTTTTCCCGTCTGTTGGCGTAATGGTTGGATCAAAGCCGGGGCCATCATCCACAACGGAAATCTCGTATCGGTCAGGCGTTTCCACCGTAGCAATGATGACCGAGCCTTTGCCCGAGGGGTTTTCCCGCACGCCGTGGCGCACGGCGTTTTCCGCCAGCGGCTCCAGCGTCAGCGCAGGAAGCTGAAAATCGGTGCAGGTGATATCGTAGCGCACCTGCAGGGCGTCCCCGAAGCGAAGCTGTTCGATTTCCAAATATAGCTTGGTGTGGGCCAGCTCCTTTTCAAAGGGAATGGGCCCGGTCTCTTCCAGCGTATCCATATTTCCCCGCAGATAACGGGCAAATTTCAGCGTAGCCTCTTTGGCCCGCTGGGGATCAATATCGCACAATCCCACGATCACCGTCAGAGCATTGTGGAGAAAATGGGGCTTGATCTGACTGAGCGTCAGCTGCGTCCGCTGCCCATCCCGCAGCGCCTGCTCATGCTCCCGAACAAATTGCAGATGAAGCCAGACATAATAAAACACAGCGCTGACAACAGCGGTCATGGTGAGGAATGTAACAGGCTGAGGTTCCGAATGAACAGTGGAATCCAGAAGAATGCCCAGAATGGTCAGCGGAATCGCCGCCAGGGGAACCCAAGTATCTTTTCTCCTAAAATCAAAGCTTTGGATGGTAATCACAGCCAACCCCGCCATCAGGATGACGCTGAGATATAAGGCCAAGTCCCCCAGCGGGCCGGAAATATAATAATTGTCGGGTGTAATTATGAAAACGATATTGGAAAAGAATGTCGTGCAATAGAGAGCCGCGTTGACGCCCACCAGCGTCCAGGCCCATCTGAACCGTTTCCCGGGCTTCACCAGATGCATGTACAGCACCAGGAGCACAGGGCGGATCGCATACCCATAAACAGCAAAAGCCGCTCGAAGCAGCGGTCTTGGGGATCCGATCGCCAGCCGTTCTTCCATTACATTTTGAACCACCAGGCTCACCATGGCGAGAATGATGATCTTCATGATTCGCTTATCCCTGTGCCGAAGATAAGGATCGATCCACACAATGATGGTCAGCACAATCAGCAAGGAAAGAACCGGCACCAGCGTCAGCTTCTCCACATAATCCTGAGAAGGCGGGATATACCTATTATGATCTTCCGCATAGGCCGATGCTGTGAGAAGCAGCAGGACAGCCAATACAGCGAACAGCGCCATCATTCGTTTCAAACCGTTTTTCACAGCAACACGCCTCTCCTCGCCAAGTCAAGATTCATCCATAAATCGAGGGCGGCGAGGGGCACCCCCGCCGCGCCTCTGTTCCATACTGCCGATCAGGATCAAATGCCATTATTCTCAAAATCTATAATTTCCACCCGTTCAAAACGCATATCCTTCCCGGCGTCCTCTTTTGCGTCCTGCCAAAGCATATATCCCTCTTCATCCAAAGAGAAGGTGGCTTCGCCGTTCTCGTAGATCACGTTCTCAGAAGCGATCTCGCCATCCTCGCCGTAGACAACATCTGTACGAAGGCCAAAGGGCATGGCTTCCAGCGCATTATCTACATAATCCACTACGCAGCTGTACGCCCACTCCGTCACTTCGGCAGCGCTGCTGGGCCAGGTAATGAATACCTTGTAACCATCGTCTTCCAAGTCCACTTCCATCGTGGCCCGGCCACATACCCACGTTCCAGAGTAACGATCGACCTTCTTGAAGCGCATATCCTTGCCGGCATCTTCTTTTTCGTCATGCCAGATCAGGTATCCTTCTTCGTCCAGGGCAAAGACAGCGTTGCCATCATTGTAAACATCGTTGAAGGATTCAACGTCGCCCGCTTCGTTATAGACAAATTCAGTGCGGATACCGGTCGGCATGGAAATCAGGGTATTGTCCTCCTCGTTGTAATAGCAGTTGTATCCCCATTCCGTGCATTCGGAGGCACTGTTTCCCCAGCGAATGGATACCCGGAAGCCTTCTTCTTCCCAGAAGATTTCGGCTTCGGCTCGATCACAGGCCCATTCTCCTTCGTACACTGCCGCTTCTTCCGGCATGGGCGCATAGTCCTCTTCCTCTTCTTCCGCGAAAGCCGCGCACGTCAGCAGCAGCGCCAGCATCAGGATCATCGCAATCAGTTTTTTCATTTGGTATTCCTCCTTTTATGTATCTGCACATTGCACAGGCGTCCTTTCAAATGATGAAAGGCCGTCAGGAAAAACTGGCCGTTTCCAGAATTTCCTTCCAGATTTGGATTCCTTCCTCCATACAGGATTGCCGCACATAGCAATGCAGGTAATAAATCGTTTTTCCCTCTTTCATGGCGCAGCATTCTCCCACCATCTGGACGCCCTGGGTCGTATAGGTGTACTGGAAGGAGGAAATGGTTTTTCCTGCCAGCACGCGATCCTGATAACCTGTCAAACGGTAGCCGAAGGACTGCATGGCGCTGGCAATTCGGCTTTGGGCGTTTTTGATCAGGTCCTTGTCGCTCAGAAAAGCAGCCATCAGACCTGCATACCGGTATCCCAGGCTTACGATGATGTGCCTGTCCTCGTCCCGCAGGCTTACGTTTGGGCCGGACTGATCCATGCGAAATGGTTGCTGCTCCTCTTCACTCATTTTACGGAATCCATCGGGGAAAGAAAAGCATATCGAATCATTCAGGATGATGTTTTCCATGTTTTCCTCCTCTCTGCCTGTATATGGATAAAGCAAGGTTATTTGGCTTCCACAAAATCCAGTTCGCTTAGAAAATCTATGCACATCTGGATCTGCGCGTCGGTCAGGGCCTGATCCTTGGCCTCAGGATTGGAGGTCATGACGAATTCGATGGAATAGCCCTTATACACGGACAGGATATCCACAAAATCCGTATCGTCGCCCACTTCACGGGCGATGAGCAGCTTGGTGCCGTAAGCGGTTTCCGTATAGGTGATTTCCACGTCGTTCATTTCGGAGAAGGATTCTTCCAGTCCCTTGAGGGCTTCCTCCGGCAGATCGTTCATGCGGTCCACATCGGCAAACAATTCGTCAAAGGCGATGGTAAGCTGCAGGACGGGCTTTTCTTTATCTTCGGAGGTGATGAACGCGCTGATCTTGGTGCCCAGGGTGTTGATGAGCTGCATGGAATACCCTTCGGGCAGCTGGCACTGCAGGGCAAATTCCCCGTTCACGTTCAGCTTGCCCATCTGTGCCTTGGCAGGCTCTTCCTTCACGGTGCCCAACACGGTCACATAGTTCTTGCTGATATAGCCGGTTTTGCCGCTTTCAGAATCAATCGCCTGATACCATTTGTCCGTTTCACCGATAGCCTTCAATTCTCGGCCATCGGGCAGGGATGCAATGCGGTCCGCTGCCACGCCGGGGCCCACGCGGAAATTGATCCAGCCGGAGGTACGGGTGGCCCGCACCACGATCAGCAGGGGCGTTTCCAGGGAACGGGCGCTGGCCATCTGACGGTTCAGCTCCTCCAGGTTGGCTTTGCGCTCTTTTTCCGCCAGGACTTTATCGGTGTCGCCGGGCTTGCTGTTCACAAGATAACGGGTCATGACATAGCCGATGCCGTCCTTGGCCTTTTTGTTTCGGATGCAGCTCCATTCTGGGTCGATAACCACCGGGCTTTCCACGATCACTTCCGTGCCGTATTCCAGCTTGTCGATCACATTGTCGCCGGATTTGGGCTCGCTGCGCACATTCAGCGTGCCTTTGTTTTCGGTGTACACATACATGGTCTTAGGCCATTCACCTGAATTGAGCCCCATCAGTTCTTCCAGGATCACGGGCTCGCCTTCCGGCCCTTCCTCTTCCTCCGCCATCACCATGGGAAGGGCTGTCAGCAGAAGAACGGCTGCCAACAGGAAGGCAATGATTTGCTTTTTCATGGAATGTTCCTCCTTTTTCATTCTGTTTGCGTAAGTTTTGTTTATGCTGCTTCCGTCATTTTTCGTCCATATCGGAAGCGCTGGAACCAACGTCCGCTTCCTTCACTTCCAGCAGCATTTTGCCCACAAGCAGGTTCAATTCTTCTTGGGTCAGGGGCTGCGCAGTGTTTACTTCCTTCCAAAGGCTTCTGCCCGACTGGATTAAAATCCCCACACAGGAACAACGTTCCAGCCTGTTCCCAGTTCCTTTGCTTTTTGCTGCGCTTTTTCTTCCGTTTCAAAGGGGCCGAAGGTGCCTTCACCGTCCTTGATCACCATGAAGCTCTGCTTTTCTCCGATTCCTCCGGAAGCTGTTCCCATTTGTTCCGGGGACAGTTCCTCCTTTTTCACTCCTTCAGCCATATCTTCTTCCCTTCCCATAGCTGTCTCATTGAACCGGGATGATTGGAGAATATGCTTGCAGCGCACCGGAGGCGCTGCAAGCATATCGTAAATTCCCCCTCAATCAGTGTAATAGCTGTATTCCAGGACGGTGCTTTCGCCGTTTTCGCTCCAGACCACGTTCCTGCTTCCATCGTAAGAGAATGTGACGGTAAATTCCTCGCCGTCATCAAAGCTGCCGGATGCCTGAACGGTATCCGTATCCGCGTCATAATCACCCTGCAGGATCGCGTTATCCAGGATCTCACCATTGTCTCCCCGACGATACAGGCGAATGTCGTACTGACCATCATACCAATCGGAAAAAATAACTTCGATATCGCCATTCATCCAGCGTCCGCCGAAGAAATAGCCGATCTTGGTGAATTCCAGGTCCTTTCCGGCGTCTTCCTTGAGATCGTTCCACAGGAGCATTCCGGCGTCGTTGATGGTGAAGATTGCGTCCCCATCCTCGTAGTAGGTTTCATCCCAGCTGCCGCTGACGGTATCCTGCCGGTAATGCAGGCCGGTAGGAACGGTGTTCAGCGCATCCTTTTCGGGATTCAGTGCGGCGGAGTATTCCCAGATATCCTCCTTGTTGTCGCCCAGTTTATGAACGATCGTCACCTTCAGCCCGTCGTCTTCAGCATATACTTCGATACGCCAGTCTCCGTCGGCGGCAGTCCATGTGCTGCAATAAGCTGCGGCTTCTGGGTTTTCATTCGTATAGAAACCGTATTCCTCTTCGGCTTCTTCTTCCTCTGCTTCCACCGGCACAAAGTCCATATCGCTCAGGAACTGAATCACTGCGGCGATCTGTTCATCTGTGATAGGCGTACCGGCCAATTCTTCCGGCTGGGTCAGCACCATTTCGATTTCATAGCCCAGATAGATGGTGTAGAAATCTACAAAGTCCACAACATCTTTTACTTCCTTGATGACCATGATCTTTGTGCCATACGCGGTTTCCATGTAGGTGATTTCCACCTCATCCTCTTCCCGGAAGGTGGCTTCAATCTTTGCCAGCGCTTCATCATCCAGGTCGTTCAGCCGCTGCACTTCCGCAAGCAATTCATCCGGGGCGATGGCGATTATCATCTCTGGCTTTCCCGCATTGTCTTCAGTTGGAAATAGTCCCATCACTGTAAGCCCACCGTCGCCATCATCCGGCTGCACTTGAATCATTTCGTAGCCCTCGGGGCAAACCCATTTCACAATGAAATTTCCGCTGACGGCCAGTTCGTTATAAGATTTGTTTTCCGTGGTTTCCGCCCATGCGACGGCGCAGGAAATAACCAACGCCAGGCACAATGCAAATGAAATAATCTTTTTCATGTTTTCTGTCTCCTCTTGTTTTGTTTTTTATTGCTTGGAAACGTATTTACTGCTGATGAAGCCAATCATACCGGTGGCGGGATCCTTCACCTGATACCAGCCCTTCATTTCAGCCAGTACCGTCAACTGCTTTCCCTGGGGGCAAGTGGCAATACGCTCCGCATCTGTCGAGGGAGCCCAGCGCAGATTGACCCACCCGGAAGCGCGGGAGGGGCGTGCCACCACGGTGTAGGGTGCGCTCACTTGCTTGGCTGTGCGGAAGATCGCATTGATGCTGGAAAGCGAATCAGCAGCAGTGGTTGCAGACGTTTGTTTACTGCTGGAAGAGTCCGTGGAACCCTGGTATTTCCCGGGATCATTCCGAGTCAGATACCGGGTGGATACCCATGCGGCATATTCACCCATGCCGAAGCCTGATTTATTATATTTATAGGTGATCAGCGCCCATTCGGAAGTAGAGAATCCAGAGCAGTAAATTTTGGTACCGTACTTCAATGATCCGACCACATTTCCTCCGCCCGGTTTATCGCGAACGTTCAGTCCTTTCCCGTTTTCTGTCTTTACATAGTAGTAGCCCGCAGTGGGATCCGGGGTGTCATCTTCAGCCAGCGAAACGGGCAATGCAAGCGCCATCAGCATGATGACGGCGAGTAACAGGGAAACAAGTTTTTTGCTCATAGGGAAATACCTCCTTTTATTATCAGCGTTTTACATAAAAGTAAAGCAGCTGGATGATCCATACGATCTTCTTCATTTCTCAATCCACAGGAGTCGCAGTGCTTTCGTCTGCGAGAGGCGTAAAATCCAAATCGCTGATGAATTGAACCACCATGGCGATCTGCTCATCGGTCAGGGGCGTCGTATCCGTAGCCTCGATCTGGGTCAGCACCATTTCGATTTCATAGCCCATGTAGATCGTGTAGAAATCCACATATTCCGTCCCATCAGCCATTTCCTTGACGACCATCAACTTGGTGCCATAGGCGGTTTCCATGTAAGAGATATCCACCGTGTCTTCATCGCGGAAGGTGGCTTCGATCTGGGCCAGGGCTTCGTCGTCCAGGTCGTTCAATCGCTCCACATCCGAGAGCAGTTCGTTCCGGGCAATGGAGATATTCACCATGGGTTTCCCGGAATCAATGTCCTTGGGCGCCAGCCGGGCAATCATGAAGCCGGGATCGCCGATCCATCCCGGATCTCCCGCATCATAGTCCAGCTCATAATCCTCCGGCGCAATCCACTTGATGGTAAACCGATTGAGAACAGTCACTTCTCCGGAGTATTCGATGCCGGTTTCTTCCGCTGATGCAATCCCGCACAGCATCAGTGCCAGGCAGAGCAGAATCATAATCGTTTTTTTCATTTTATTCATCCTCCTTTTTCTCAACCATTCAACGAGTAGCCACAAATTTCTTCATAATGAACCCGACCATACCCGTCTGCGGGTCCTGCACCTGATACCAGTTCTTGGTCTCACCGATGACTGTCAACGCTTTTCCCTGAGGACAGGTAGCGATCCTTTCCGCTTCAGTGGAAGGAGCCCAGCGCAGATTCACCCAGCCAGAGGCGCGAGAGGGACGGGAGTACACGGTGAATTGATTCGTCACCAGCTTGCCCGTTTTAAATTCCGCATTCATATCGGACAGCGCCTTCGCTGCGTCTGTATTGGAAGATGCGGGCGCAGAATTGTTGGATGGCACATATTTGCCAGGGTCAGACTTCACCAGATAACGGGCAGAAACCCACCCTGTATATGTGTCGCCATAGTCACCGTAGTATGTCTGGGCCCATCCGGAAGCGGTGATGTATTCCACATAGATTGCTTGGCCGTATTTGAAGGAAGCAACCACTTTGCCGTCAGGCTTGTCACGAACATTCAGGCTTTTTCCGTTGTCCGTGCGGACATACATCGTTGTTCCGCTCTCCGCTACAGCGGCAGTGGAAATGAGCGTCGCCATCATCATGACGATGAGTGCCAGAGAAACAAGTCGTTTTGTCATTGGGTAACCCTCCTTTTTTTATCTCCAATGCGCTGCACAGAATGCAGAGCATGGATTGTTGCGTTCAGGCTCTTTTTCTATCTTCCAAAGAGCTTCAGAGCCAGTGGGAATAATGCGGTGAAATAGAGTGCATAGATTGAATTTCCGTGGAACATTTCTTGTCGCACTCGTCCCACTTTTTCATTTTACAATTTGATCCGGCCAAAAACATGACAAAAAACCAGACTACCTGCTAATTTACTCGAACTATTCGCTGCGTTTTGGAACACGTGAAATGCGCCGAGTTGAGTTTTTTATCTTCCCGGCGTTTCCGATCACGGAAGTATCTTCGCTTCAAGCGCTTTTATCGTCTCTTCGGCCATACCATGGCGGGTCAGATATGCTTCCGCGGCAAATTGCAAATCGACACCATCCAGAGACGCACCCGTTTCTAACCCAGCCACGGAGCGAAGCATCTCTTTTATATTCTTTTCCACAATCATATCATACTTTTCCGTACCTGCTTCGATGCCGTAATAATTTGTATAGCTGAGCATATAATCAGCTACGATTTCATCCTTACTCCAGCCCATCAGCGATTCCAATATCATAGAGCAAAAACCCGCGCGATCCTTACCTTCTGTGCAATGTACAAGATAAGGAGGATTTTGCTCCGCCAGGAAGGTCAAGCCTTTCACAATACCTTCGCCAAATTCGTCAGAAGTGAAATTGATCGGCAGTCCCAGCGCAATGACTTTCCCCGCTTCATACAAATCTTTATAATAGAAAGAATTGAAATCTTGTCCATTGAAGCAAGCCTTTATGTCTTCCTCCGTGCTGGCCATATTCATGACCGCTTGTACGCCCGCTTCCTGAATTAAGGCATTGGCAAAGGCGGCGCGATTGTACTGATTATCCACGGGCGAAGCGGATCGATAAAGTTTTCCTTCCACAACAGCCCGAAAATTAGTGAACTCCTCGTCAGACGCGTAATCAGTGCGTTCGTTTGTATAAACCAGATTATTAATTTCCTGCAAAGCGAGCGCACCAGCTTTTTCCTTTCGTGTGATGGTCACTTGATCACCCACGTCAATGCCCGCCTCTTCAGAGAACTTCCCATAATTGATGCACACGGCAATGTTGGTATGTCCAGGATAGGCGCGCACCATATATTCGCCTTGATCCACATAGTATCCGTTGAGATAAGGCATATTGTCAGTAAAGCTGCCAGCAGTGACTGTGACAATATCACCCAGGGCGAAACCGGACGCATTGAAGTCCTCAATGCTAATATCCAGCAACGCATGGCCGTATTTTTCAATTTCGGCCACTTTCCCGCTGATGGTGATTTCTTCAGCAAATGCCGGAACCATGGAAAGAATAAGCAGGATAGTGACTACACAAGAAAGAAATCTTTTCATGTTCAAACACCTCCAAGTGTGATTTGCCCTTGCATTATACAATTTGATCCGGCCAAAAACATGACAAAAAGCCAAACTGCTTGCAAATATGGTCAATGGAGTCAAAGCGGCAAGCAATGCCATTCTTGCAGAATTGCAAAAAGCTTGTTGGTTGGCTCCGCCCCCAAGCCCCTGAAAACCAGAGCATAGCTCTGGGGTTATAGAGGATTCCCGCGTCATCCAGCACGGTTTCTCACCCCACAAAAAAGAGAAAAGCCCCTGCCCGGAGAAATGCTGTTCTTTGGCATTTTCTTTCCGTGCAGGGGATTTCTTAGCGATCTTCCCGTTCGCTGCGGGTGTGGTATTTTTCTTCCGGGAGAGCGTCCCGTATCAGGATATCACAATTATACTTGATATGAACGAGAGTCGTACTATCGTCATTGCTGAGGTTCTTTTGTCTATACTATTCTCAAAAGTTTGAACTTTACACCTTAATGATTATTATAACAAAAAAATGAGGCAATAGACTTCTTTAGCAATTTAGTGATTTAGCTACAAATAATTATACTTTTACTACATTATCAGAATAAAATGTCTTTAATAGGCACATCCGTTTAGTTTCGCATCATTCTTATTTGCTTCTATATATTGCATATACTATGGGGCTTTCGTTGTTGGCAATACCAACATTAAGTAATTGTTTTAAGATGTATAAAAGCTAAAAAGTTAAAGAACACTCACTGATTCTTCCCAAAAGAAAATGTCCGCAAAGCGAATCTGCGGACATTTTGTGACTATTTTTCTCTCTCGTTGTTATCGGCAATACTTAGAGATTTCTATGAGATCTGAAACAAAATCGCAGACTTTCTGTTTCCCTTCATCGTTGAGTTGCTGAAAGATTTTTACCAGCTCCACGGTTTTTCCACCATACGCTTTTTCAATCAGTTCATCTACCTGGATCTTTTCCGCAGTGGAATCCTCGATGGTTTCTGCTCCGTCCCAGCCCAGTAAATAGGAGGGCGATACGCCAAAGAGCTCTGCCATAATAAACAGAGACGACCTTTTGATGTTTTCCACGTCGCCTGTCTCGTATTTATTGACAGCGGCTTTTTTTACGCCGATTTTTTCTCCCAATTCTTCCTGCGTCATGTGGAGGCCTTCCCGGAGCATCCGAATCCTTTCACCCATGTTGGACATTGCCCTGCCTCCCCTCATTCATTTGCCCTTATCATACGCTTTTTAAGATACTTTTTCAAGATGAAAGAAAAAAAGTTGAAAAATTTTTCAAAAATATCTTTACAAGACACTTTTGACGTGTTATAATCAGAATATCTTAAAAAGACACTTTCTGCAGGAGTGTCATTTTAAGAGCTTTCAAGCAATCGTTCGACCAACGAAAAAGCCACAGCCAATCATTTGGTTGAGAAAGGACAAAACTATGACCCAGTTTGCTTGTATTTTCCGCAGTATTCGTACCGACAACGGCAGATTTTTTTGTTCGTCATGAATATAGGGTTCCCTTTACGGGGTTGAGATTCAGTAGCGCTCTCCCGTTTCTTTATCAATGAAAACGGCTTCGTATGTGCAGCCGATAGCCTCGGCAATGGCCTGGAGTTCTGCTTCGGTGAAGTTGTTTCGGGTAAGCTTATTGGACAGGTTTTGCCGGGACTGGCCAGTAGCTTCAGCCACGCTTGCCATGATGATGCCCTTGCGCTTGCAAATGATCTTGATGCGCTCCGATGTAGATAATTCCATATCAATCCACCTCCTGCGCCTTCATGATACATCATGGAATTTCATCGGTCAAGTGCCAAGAAAAAAATAAACGCAAAAATTTACACTAATTGTTGACATTTGACTATATCAGGTGTATAATACACTTGAAAGTTAACTTTCAGACACTTTGAGGATTTTCTTGAGGAGGATTTGTATGTACCAGTTTTCATTATGGATGGCAGAACTGCCATTCCTGGAGGACAGTTGTGTGCTTCGCGGGCTGCATCCAGTTATTATCGTTTCCAACGACATCAATAACGCACATAATCAGGTCGTGACTGTGGTGCCGCTGACCACCAACACAAAACGGTTGGACATCCCCACCCGCGTGTTGATCCGCGGACAGGGGCTGCGCTATGACAGCGTCGCCGTGTGCGATCAGATCATGCCACTGGACAAATCGAGGCTGTCCTATCAGATCGGCTATCTCAACAATGATTATGACCGTTATGCGCTGCTGCAGGGGATCGCCACGCAGCTGGGCGTATCGGCGTGAGAGGGGGAATCAATCTTTTTCACCACACCCGGCAAGGTTGCCGGGAAATAAAAAATGGAGGGAAACCCTTATGTGTAATGCTGTTGTTAACACCATGAACCTGAAGCGCGGAAAGTACATCGTCATTGCTCTCGAAGAGCATTGTCTAAATGGCGATGCCTACACCGCCGAAGATGCGCTGTATAAAATGTGCGAACGCAAAAATCCCGATTTGACGCGTACGGTATTCCAGGCCGATTTGCAGGAACTGCTGCGGCTGGGCATCCTGCATGACGATTCTGGTCGTCTCTATTTAAGCGATACTTGGCGCTACGAGGAAACTGCTGCCAAAGAGTTGGCCGCAATCATCAAGCATAACCCCCTGCAGCCTGCGAGTATGCCGACCACGCCCATGCACATCAACGGTGTGCCGTTGTGCACCGAGCAGTACGCGGCGATCCAGCTTGCTCTCTCCAATCGGCTCACGCTGATCCTGGGTGGAGCTGGGACCGGCAAAAGCAGCTTGATCAAGGCCCTCTGCCGGTGTGCCGGCGGTATGGATCAGGCCGTCATTTGTGCTCCTACAGGTAAGGCTGCAAGGAATCTGGAAGCCAAGCTGGGTCACCATGTACGCACGGTGCATGGCGCGCTGGGCATCACGCCGAATGATGATTGGCTTTCCCCTGTACGCTGGAATATGGTGCAGCTGGTCGTGGTGGACGAGGCCAGCATGATGACCACCGGGATGCTGGCAGGCATCCTGGACCGCACCACGTCGGATTGCCGGATCGTGTTGGTGGGCGATCCCAATCAGCTCATGTCCGTGGGATCGGGCAATGTGCTTTTGGATTTGCTTGCTCTGCATGTCCCTCAAATCACGTTGAAGGAAAACCACCGGCTTGCTGCCAACGACTCTGCCTTGACCTATAATGTAAAGGACTATGATACTGCGTATGGAACGCCCGGGCTGGTTTGGGATGAATCGTTCCAGTTGATGGAAATGCCTGCATACGAAGCACGTTATCATCTGATCCGCGACGCCGTTGCGTGTTACCGTCGGCGGGATGACGTCCTGGTTGTTAGCCCTTACAATAACAAGGGAGATTTTTCTGCGGCTGAGTTGAACAAGGCAATTCGTGCTGAAATCAATCCTGAACGCAAAGGTGTTCGGAAACTGCATACGCCCCATGGCGTGCTGGTGGACGGAGATCGGGTGCTGATCACGCGCAACGATCGGACGCAAAACGTGTCAAATGGAGACGTGGGGATTTTGCACATCCTTCGTTCTCAAAAAGGTCGCATGAAGTATGCAATCGAACTCTCCGACGGACGTATGCCGGTGTGGAAGGATGAAGGTGCCGTGGAAAATCTGGCATTCATTGAATTGGCATACGTGTTGACGGTACACAAATCGCAGGGCAGTGAGTACGACAAAATCCTCATGGCGCTGACGTCTGATATGTATCTGTACCGCAACCTGTTTTACACCGCGATCTCCAGAGCTAAAAACAGTGTGCAAATCTATGGCAGTATGCAGGCGGTGGATAAAGCGTTGCAGCAGCGGCCTCATTCGCGCGCATCCATGCTGGTCGAAAAAACTAAAAAGCTTTTGGCACAGTAATAGAACAAGATACAGTATCGGGACGGGAATATATCCTGTCCCGATGTTTTGTTACAGATAATCTTTTCCACAATTCCTTGTTATGCGAATATTATCACCTATTTGGGCCTTAATGAAAGGCCTTTTTCAGCCCAGGTTTCGATACATTATCAATACATTTGTCATTACAGGTTTTATACATTTGCAACACCGTTCGTCAAAAAAATGTCGTTATAAATTTCTCACATCAGTCATTACAAAAAATGTACATTCGTACGGATTTTGGCGTTACATGAGGCACGAAAAATGATTGATATTTCTTGGTTTTCCCGTCAATGATCTTTGTTTACAGTGTTCTTACATTTGGATCGAAAAAACGGTTAAATTCAGTCCTAAAAATGGAAATTTTTTAACTTTTGAAAGTTAAAAAGTTGGTTCTTTGACAGGGGGATCATAGCCTCCAAATGCCAATAAACGTCAGAAACGGATGGACAATCCGACTGTTATTCCTGCCGGATCGGTAACTTTGGGGAAAATTTCAACTTTCAAAAGTTGGCCTCTTTTTTAAAGAAGATACCAAAAGTTAAAATTCTTATCGGGAGATATTGAAATATCATCAATGAAAAGGGGGCAAAAAGTTATTTTTTCTCAGGATTTCTGCCCAAAAGGTGGGGTTTAGATGGTCAAATGGGGGGATAACACTAAAATGACGCGTTTTACAGCATTTGATGGGTACAAAATGCCCCGTCCGAGGATGAAACCTGCGATTGCATCGAATTTGCAGCATTTCCTGATGAAAACAAAACCATTTTAGGGGCATTTTTGCGCGATTATTCCACTCTATTTTTCTATATATCTACGAACCTATATATGTTTATGAGGGGCTTGATTATTGCAGGGAAACCATGTGTATATTATCACAAAGCGGGGTGCGGGACCACCCGCGCAACGAAGGAAATTTGTGAGCGCTGAATGCCGTCTGTTGAGAGGATACAACACCGCTAACTTCGCCCTATATTATGAGAATATGTTGAGAAAATTAAAGAAGATATAAACCTGAGTATATGTTTATACATATCAAAAAAGTATATCTCGTTTAATAATTGTGTATCTCGTTTAATAACTGTGTATCTTCTTTAATAAAAGTGTATCTCAATAAACGATTTGTATCTCCATATACGACTGGGTATCTCGTTTCATATCTGTGTATTTCTTCACTAATGGGTATCTCGTTTAACGAAATACATATCTCCATTGTAGATATAAACTCATTAACGAATTGCGCGCGCAAAATCATTAATGATTTTAATTCGTTAATGAAGATATACCATTTATTAAACGAGATATCTCCCTCAGCAAAGAAGATACCCCCTCAATGGAGATATACTCGTTCTATGAGATACCCCCTCTTTGTTAATGGAGATATGCTCGTTCTATGAGATATTCCCCCTACTATATTTATAGAGATACAAGCGCCAATGGAGATATCATTTCTCCCGAAAAAATCATAAAGCAGGGCCTCCTTCGCTCAAGATTTATGGAGACACAGAAATATCTTATAATATAATTCTATAATAAAAATAACGATATAAAACCTGCATGAAAATAATAAAATATATTTCCAAATCATATTTATTATTTTATTTCAAACAAAAATGGGGTGTTTTCGTCATAATAAAATCGAATCACATGAACAAAGGAGGATCTAATCATGAAAAACAAAAACGATGATGCCACTCAGCCTACCACCCAAGCGCAAGATAATAATACTGTTGCTCCATACAACCAGGGTGAAAAAGAAACCAAACCAAACGAAGAAAAGCGTTCCAAATTTTTCGCTGTCAATGTCCAAACGCCCGAAGCAAACGCAGCAATACACGCAAGAATAAATCAAGTGCCTGGAGATACAATGTGCGATAAACTTATGTACTGTCTCGACGCAGGGCTGGAGACAGCAACGCTGATCTCCCAGCATCAGGACGTCATGCGGGATATCCGTATGTCACACAAGCGCACCGAGGATATTATTTTAGGTACGCTGCAAAAAACCAATGCGGCAAACGAAGATGCCTTGGCGCAAAAGGACCGTACGATTGCCGCGTTACACAACGAATTGGGCACCTTGCGGAAGACCATCTCAGACCAGACAAATCAGATTTCCGCAATGAAAATTGAACGCGCAAATATGGAGAAGAAAGTGAAGACCCTTACGGACAATCTCACGGCGAAGGATAAATTGATTGCTGCATTGCAACGTCAAATGGAGACTCGTGCAGCCGAAAACGAACAGCTGGCGGCGCTGACCCAACGGTTTTCGGCGCTCGAAAAGTTAACCAATGTTTTGACAAAAAATATAAAAGGCGAACAGATTGCGTTTCCGAATTTGGACGGTTCGCGGAACGATTAACTCAAAATATTGGATGATGCGCCTTGTATTTATGGAGCGTGAACAGAAACTGTGCGGATTTGAGCAAAAAGGCCCCCTCCGCGCCTTCTCCACGAATGCCGAAAGTTAACCCGAATTTATCTGGTTTATCACAGTTAATCCAGGCGGTTTATTGTTTCATTGTATGTTTATGGAGACTGATATAACAGCCATTACCCATGATTAGCCGTGGAAAATAAAACTGCCCAGGCATAGCGCAAGGTTCCTCTCCATTTCTTTTTCGTGAGTGCAAAAGTTAATTCGGATTAATCTAATAAATCACAGTTAATCCAGATGGATCGCTGCTCTGATTGGTGTTTATGGAGGCAATTGTCTTATTATGTTTTCGCTGTAAAACAATTGGAATTGTCATGAGATAAATAGCCGCAGTTCTTTTATGAGAGATAATACTATTGTTGATTATAATGATAACTTTGAAAAAACACTATTCTTATAGCCAAATAGTCATGCTTTTAACTAGACAATACGATATCAATGGAAAGTCTCTTTATTATTACTGATTCGTAATGATTGATTTCTCGCTCTCGGTGTATTTGTCCGTGCTAAATTGCTTATCAATTATTTATTTCTGCACATATAAGCAGATATCAATATGCAGATTATCGGTTTTTTCCTTGACTTTCTGCATATAATATAATATGATTATGGGCAGAATGGAGGAATGTACAATGCGAAAATTCGACTACTCTTTTTTAGATAACGGACTCTTGCCCGCAAATCTGGTAAACCTTACCGCAAGTATCGCAAGCTTGAAGACGATGGCTAGAATTCGAAAAGATGAGTATATCCGTGTTTTTACAGAGTTAGAAGCGATAGCAAAAGTACAATCTGTCAAGAGTTCTAACGCTATCGAGGGAATCGTCACTAGCGACGAACGTATCGTTGCCATCGTCAATCAGAATAGCGCCCCGCTTAATCATAATGAGGCGGAGATCGCTGGATACAGGGATGCTCTGAACGAAATCCATCTTGGATATGAGAGCATCGATTTTCGGCAGCGTGATATTCTGCGGCTTCATGAAATGCTGCTTTCCATCGCCGGGTATGAGTACGGCGGTCACTATAAAACGAACGACAATGTGATTCTTGAAGTGGATGCTGCTGGAAACCGAAAGGTGCGATTTTCCCCCACGCCGGCAGCCGAAACTGAAGCTGCCATGGAGCAGCTGGAGCTCGCTTATTTGGACGCCTGCAGCGATGCTAATATCAATCAACTTTTGCTGATTCCCTGCGTTATTTTAGATTTCCTTTGCATCCACCCTTTCCGAGATGGGAATGGAAGGATGTCTAGACTATTATCATTGCTGCTGCTTTATAAAAATGGCTATGATGTAGGGAAGTATGTTTCCTTCGAAGAACAGATCAATAACCATAAAGCTTTTTATTACGAAGCCCTTCGGCAGTCTTCAAATGGCTGGCATACGAATGAGAACAGCTACTTCCCATTTATTGAGAACTTCCTTTCCACCCTGTATATGTGCTATAAGGAACTGGATAAGCGGTTTGCTGTTGTCCACGGGAAAAAGATTACCAAGAGGGCGCGCATCGAGGCGACAGTATTAAACAGCCTAACACCACTTTCCAAAGCGGAGATCTGCAAAATTTTGCCGGATGTCAGCCCCACGACAGTGGAAGCTGTACTGGGTGCTATGGTAAAAGACGGTACGATTAAACGGATCGGTGCCGGAAGGGCATCAAAATATCTGAAGGCGTAAAATACTGTAAAACAGACATGGTTTTTATTTGCTGTCTGGAGGAAAAACAAATGAAAATTAAAACCATTCAAATCTCTGGATTTCGAAAGATTCTGAAGGCAAAAATAAATATGGAAGATGATATTACCATTATTGCTGGAGCAAACAATAGTGGGAAGACATCTATTGTAGAACTTTTTAATCATGTCTTTAACGCCAGAGGAGAGTTGTGCTGTGATGACTTTCCCGTATATGAATCTCAAAAATGGAGTACTGCAGTATTTCCCTATTTTCAAACTCAATTTTGCCAAGGTTACGAAAAAGAAGATTTGATTGCAAATATCTTTCAAATAATATTACCCCCTGAGAATCCAGAAAACGCAATGCTACTAACCCCGATAGAAGTTATGATTCAAGTAGATTATGATCCTGCCAATGATGACATTCGGAACTTTGCCGACTACATCATGGAGCTCGATCCGGATAACAGCAGTTTTTATTTCATTTACCGATTTGAACTAGACAAGGATTTGCTGAGGAAATCCTTGGATTCGGAATACGAAAAGCTGCGTAATCGCTTCAATAAATTGGTTGGAGATGCTGATAAAGACGCTGAAGGGATTCGTATCATTAAGGAAATGTTGATCCATATGTATACTGATAGCTGTAAAGATGTTGCCTATTTCTCTGATAAAACCTATAGCAACATAGTTCCTATGGATCTGGCATCGTTCAGAGCTCTTTTCAATTATCAGAATATTATGGCTGGCAGAACACTGGATGACGGAAACTCAGACAGGGCTAGAATACTAAGCAAAAATATGATTGAT
>Ga0079305_1001358_pt1 | contig 33565 bp, 30 predicted proteins | sample LMS_cellobiose_e_FD_79183 | JGI IMG/M metagenome (GOLD analysis project Ga0079305, IMG submission 79183) | Rumen-fistulated moose microbial communities from Alaska, USA - LMS_cellobiose_enrichment | ecosystem: Host-associated > Mammals > Digestive system > Stomach > Rumen fluid ... | reverse complement strand
GGGGACCGCTGCGATGTATTGGCACACGCTCGCAGCGCTGCGGAGCAATGCCGAAGCTACGCTCTTGGAGCAACGCTATCATCCGGACATTCAGTGCGGCCATCACACGGCGTATGCGGCGGTTATGGCGCTGATTGCGGGTAAAACCGGGCGCGAGCAATTCTCCAACCTGATTGGCCAAACGCATTCCGATCTGGAGTTTTCCATGCTTGCTTACGGAGCGTCGGTTTTTCTTCGATCAAACGGCGAAGAGGAACGCGCCGCCGGGCTGCTAAAGCAGGTGGTCGAACGCGACGGATTCTGGATCAGCTATGCCTATCTCGCCGCTTGGAACGATGAATATTTCGGGGGTACTGCAAATGGACAATAGCACTTGGGAACGCTGTGCCGCCTTTCACGGACACGTATGCGGAGGCCTTGCAATCGGGTATCAGGCTGCGCGCTATGCTGCGGAGCTGCTGGATCTCAGTTTTTCTGATGACGAACGCGTCGTCTGCGTTGCGGAAAACGACGCCTGCGGATTAGATGCAATTCAGGTTCTGCTGGGCTGCAGCGTCGGAAAAGGCAATCTGCTGTTCCACATTCGCGGGAAACAGGCGTTTTCCTTTTATGACCGCAGGACCGGCAAATCCGTTCGTTTGGTTTTAAGGGATAAGCCGGAGGGGCTCGCACGCGAAAAAACTATGGAGTATTATCTCTCTCAGGAGCCGAAGAACCTGTTTCTGATCAAGGAGGCGCGCCCGCTTCCGGAGGAAGCGAAGATTTTTCGCTCGTACCGCTGTTCCCGCTGCGGCGAAATGACCGGCGAAAACTGGGTGCGGCTTGTTGATGGAGAATACTGCTGTATGGATTGCGTTATTCCGTATGATCGCTTTTCTGTGTGACCGGACGGTTCTCATTTGAGCAGAGTGTTCATTCAATGAGCGAGACAGCGCCTTTCGCGCTCACAAAAACGCCCCGAGCGAATCGGTTTCGGGGATACGTGACCGATTCACTTGGGAGAGCGCTTGAATGGCATTCAAGAGGTCAGCGGTTCGATCCCGCTTATCTCCACCAAAAAGACAGTCGCCAAAAGGCGGCTGTCTTTTTTTGTATTGAGAGGGATCGAAAGGCGGCACTTGGCAAGGCCCCGGTGGGGCCTTGCAACCGCCGTGGCTTTTCCGCAGAAAAGCGATCCCGCTTATCTCCACCAAAAGAAACAGCCATCCGAAAGGATGGCTGTTTTCGTTTTTATAGCTCCGATGCGGTGCGCTCATCGCAGTATTTGCGCGGGAGTATCTGGACGCTTTTTTACGTTTCGTATTATGGTATTTCATCGCACCTCCTTATCCCAACGCCACGTCCAGCGCCATCATCAGGCTGAAGCCCGCTGCGAAGGACACGGCCCCGATATTGGAGTGCTCGCCGGCGGACATTTCCGGAATCAGCTCCTCCACGACTACATACAGCATAGCCCCTGACGCGAAAGAGAGCAGATACGGCATCGCAGGAACCACCAGACTTGCGGCAAGCACGGTCAATCCTCCGAATACAGGCTCCACAGCACCGGATAGAACACCCAGCAAGAATGATTTCGGCTTGCTTTTTCCTTCCGTAAAGAGCGGCATGGAAATGATTGCGCCCTCCGGAAAGTTCTGGATGGCGATGCCGAGAGCCAGAGCCAGCGCACTGCCCGCCGTGATTCCGCCGGAGCCGGAAAGCAGCCCTGCAAAAACTACGCCTACCGCCATTCCCTCGGGAATGTTGTGAAGCGTAACGGCAAGGACCATCATAACGGTTCGATCCAGTCTGGCTCTCAAGCCTTCCGTCTGGTCTGACTGACCGATTCGCCTGTGCAGATGCGGGATGGTATGATCCAGCAGGAGCAGGAAAAGGATGCCCAGCCAGAAGCCGATGAAGGCCGGAAGAAACGCCAATCTGCCCCTGTCCGCTGACTGCTCAATGGCCGGGACGATCAGGCTCCAGATGGAGGCGGCAACCATTACGCCTGCGGCAAAGCCGCTCAAAGCCCGCTGCATGCCGATTTTTAGATCCTTCTTCAGGAACAATACGCAGGCCGCGCCGGCCGACGTGCCTATAAACGGGACCATTAGCCCCCACAGAAGAGTACTCATATGAACTCAAACCGGCCTTTCTTTTTGGTGGATAATTCCGTCTCTCTGCGGATGCTTCCGGATTTGGTTAGCTCAAACTAACTTATAATCATTATATTCCTTTCACATCAGAAATCAAGCCTTAACCATAAATCTCCGTTTCTGTTTTCCTGCTGCATAAAAACAGATCAAAAAACCACTTGACATGGAAAATCACAGTTGCTATAATTGGTTAGCGGTAGGTAACTTGTTTGCAGGCGAGGTGTTCGATGAACGCAAAGGACTTTGACATTCGGGCAGCGCTGCTCGAAAGCGGGAAGGAACAATTCCTTCTTCACGGCTTCGAGAGGGCATCTCTGCGCACGATATGCAAAAACGCCGGTGTGACGACTGGGGCGTTTTACGCCTACTTTGAAAAGAAGGATGCGCTCTTCTCCGCTCTCGTGGAGCCTATGCTGCAGGAATACTACCGGATGTACAACAGCGTTGTAGGCAGAGCCATGACAGATGTGCGGAACAACGAGGCCAACGAACTGGAGGCCATTGAATTTATCTGCGCGCACCGGGATGAATTCTGCCTGCTGTTCGACTGCTCCGCCGGAACGGCCTATTCGGACTTTCGGAAAACGCTTCTGGACGATCTTTTCATGAACTCGTATCAGGCCTGTTTTGACCGCTATGCCGGCGGGCCGGTAGATCCCGGCATAGTGCGGCTTTTCGTCCGTATTAAATTCACACAGTATATGGAACTGATTTACGGAGGGTATTCCATGCAGGACATTAGACGACTGATCCGGCAATACGCCGCCTTCACGGAGGCCGGCTTTATCAGACTGCTGGAAGAAATAAAAAATGAAACGACTTGACTCCCGACCGGGCACGGTCGGGAGTTTTTATAACGCTTTGCGCGACTCGTTATTTTTGAGAGGCATATATGAGACGTTACATACTGCATCGGGCGCTGATGTTCGTTTTGGTGCTGGCCGGCGTCAGCATTCTGAGCTTTGCCCTGATCGGGCTGTTCGGCAGAGACCCCGCCGAGATCATCGCCCGCCGGACGAACATCCACGCCACCTATGAACAAATCGAGGCGGTGCGGCAGAGCATGGGGCTTGATAAGCCTCTGCCAGTCCGTTACTTCGCCTGGCTTTCCGGACTCTTTCGCGGAAACGTGGGCATTTCGATCTACAGCTATGAGCCGATCATGCAGGACCTGGGCAAGGTGATGCCGGTATCCTTGGCTTTGGTGGGGCTTGCGATGGCCTGGGTGATGGTGATTTCAGTTCCCGTCAGCCTGCTTTGCGCTCTGCGCCCCGGCGGAGCGGCGGATCATCTTGTCCGCGCCGCCAGCGTTGTGGGGCTGAGCTTTCCCACCTTCTGGCTGGGCTTTCTGCTGCTGATCGCCTTCGCGGTGAAAACTCCGATCTTCACAGTCCTGCCCGCGCCTGGGCTCAAGGGCTATATCCTGCCCTCCTTTGCCCTGGCAGTGCCGGTGATCTCCGGTTTTATCCGGGTCTTCCGCGCTTCGCTTCTGAAAGAGATGAATTCCGATTACGCCGATTATGCCCGGGCAAGGGGCCTCGGCCGAGGACGCATCTTGACGCGGCACGCCCTGCGAAACGCTCTGCCCCCTGTGGTCACGATGTTCTGCCAGTACCTCGGCTATCTGATCGCCGGAGGTGCGGTGGTGGAAAACGTCTTTACCCTCAGCGGCCTGGGGACCTATCTGGTGGGCTGCGTCGCGGCGGCGGATTCCACCGCCGTGGCCACCTGCGCCGTGATCGTTGCCGCGATTTTTGTTCTTGCAAATCTTCTGGGCGATTTGCTCAACCGGCTGCTGTGCCCGTGGATGGTGAGGGAATAGGCCGTGGTAAAAAGAACGCTTAGAAACCCGCAGGCGGTAATCGGCCTGCTGCTGATCCTTGCCGTGCTTTCGGCGGCTGCGCTGGCCCCGCTGCTGGCGCCGCACGACCCAAATGCTGCTGACCTTACGAAAAAATATCTGGCGCCCTGTGCGGACTATCCGCTGGGAGCCGATGAGCTGGGGCGCTGCGAGCTGTCCCGGCTGCTGTACGGAGCGCGGGCCTCTCTGGGCATCAGCCTGCCGGTGCTGCTGATTCTGGCCGTGCTCGGCCTTTTCCTCGGTACCCTCAGCGCCTGCGGCGGGCAGGCGATGGACCACGTGCTGACATTTATCTGCGATACCTTTATAGCCTTCCCGCAGCTGGTGATTGCCATCGCCGTAATCGGCATCCTCGGCGCGGGCGTTCGCTCCGTAATCTTTGCCATAGTCGTCGCCATGTGGGCCTGGTTTGCCCGTATGGTGCGCTCTTACGCCGCGCTGGAAATGGGCAAGGACTATGTTCTGGCTGCCCGCCTGGCCGGCTGCGGGACGATCAAGCTGATCCTTCTGCACCTGATCCCAAACATTCTGCCGCAGTTTCTTGTCTATCTCTCTACGGGAGTCGCCTCCTCCATACTTATGGTCTCCGGCTTCGCATTTCTGGGCCTCGGCCTCCCGTTGGAAACGGCGGAATGGGGCGGGATGCTGTCCTCCGCCCGGGGTACGCTTTATTCCCATCCGGAAATGCTGATCTATCCCGGCGTCTGCATCCTGATCGCCGCCGCCGGCTTCAACCTCTTCGGCGAGGCGCTGCGGGATCTGCTGGAGGGAGAGCCATGAGCGAGCTCGTTGTGGATAATCTCACGATCACCCTGCGGAAAGAGAACAGGGCGCTGGTAAGCGGTCTGTCCTTCCGCCTCGGCGCCGGGGAGAGTCTGGTGCTGCTGGGGCAGTCCGGCTGCGGAAAGAGCATGAGCTGCCGTGCGGTCATGGGGCTGCTGGACCGCCGCTTTGCCGTGGACGGCAGCATTACTCTGGACGGCACGGAGCTGACCGGATTGAGAGAGCGGGAGCGCTCCGGAATCTATGGCAGGCGCATCGCTTTTATACCGCAAAACCCCATGACGGCGCTGGACCCTTCCGTTCCCGTCGAAAGGCAGATGGGCGAGACGCTGAGCCTGCATACAAATCTCAGCCGCGCACAGCGGCGGGGTCGGCTGCGGCAGGCGCTGGCTGGGGCGGGGCTTGGGGAGACGGAGCGTGTATGCGCATCGCGCCCCGGAATGCTCTCCGGCGGGATGCTCCAGCGGGTGCTGATCGCCATGGCGCTGAGCACGGGCGCAGAGCTGGTGATTGCCGACGAGCCTACGACGGCGCTGGATGTGGTACACCGCAACGAGATCGTTGATACCTTCGCAGCTCTGCAGGAGCGGGGCATGTCCGTTTTGTTCGTGACGCATGATTTTGCCGCGGCGCTCCGCCTGGACGGAAAAATCCTGGTCATGCGAGACGGCGCTGTCGTGGAGCGCGGCAGTACGCGGGAGGTCTACGCCTTGCCGCGGCACGAATATACGAAAGCGCTTGTCCGCGCCGCGGCGCTTTCCAAAGGAGCAGGCCATGCTGATCGCTGACCACGTTACGAAAATCTATCAGGGCAGCGGCGTCGCAGCCGCCGCCGTAAAGGACGCGAGCCTGACCCTTACGCCCGGGGAGCTGACCGTTCTGGTGGGCGAGTCCGGCAGCGGAAAATCAACTCTTTGCCGCATGCTGGCCGGAATCACCGCCCCAGGCGCCGGGAGCGTCCTGCTGGATGGGCGCAGTATTGCGCCACCCGCCCGGAGAAAGGACCGCGCTTTATGCGCCGCTGTCCAGATGGTGCTGCAGGACGGAAAAAGCGCGCTGGATCCCCGCTTCAGCGTCTATCGCAGCATCGCGGAGCCGATCCGCAATCTGCTTCATCTGCCGAAAGGCGAGGAGCGGACGCTGGTTGCCTCTCTGATGGAGCAGGTGGAGCTGCCTGCGGAGCTGAGAAAGCGCCGGGCGGCCGAGCTCTCCGGCGGACAGCAGAAGCGGGTCTGCATAGCGCGGGCGCTTGCCACGAACCCCCGTTATCTGATTTTTGACGAGGCCACGAGCGGCCTGGACGTGCTGGTGAAGGAAAAGATCCTTGCCCTGATCCGGGACGTGCATAAGCGCTCCGGCGCGGCGACGCTGATGATCACCCATGATATGGACGTGGCGCTTTATATGGCGGACCGTATCGCCGTGATGCGCTTTGGAGAGATCGTGGAAAACAGGCTCTATTCCGGCGATCCCGCCTGCCTCACCCACCCTTACTCCCGCCTGCTGCTGGAGAAGATGGACCCATATGCCTGATACCGACCGGTATCCCGCCGCTGCGTATACAAAAACAAAAAAGGAGAAGCAAATCATGAAGCTCAAAAAACGTATATTCCCGACCGTGACAGCACTGCTGCTGGCGTTGGCGCTTTGTCTGGGGCTTGCCGCCTGCGGAAGGACACAGCCTGCGGCAGGTGCGCCGCAATCCGGCGATGCGTCAGCGCAAACGGCAGCGCCGAATAGCTCATCCCAGCCTACAGCCTCAAACGCGCCCGCCGAAAAAACGGGCGAGGAGAAAACCGTGGTGCTGGCGGAGAGTTGGTCCTTCCCGTCTCTCTATCCTGTCATATCCCCGGAGACCTCGGTGAACTTCGGGATCGCCTACTGGACCATGAATTTTTACGACACGCTGGTGCGCTATGGTGAAAACAGCGAGATCGCGCCCAGCCTGGCGGAGTCCTGGGAGGTCAGCAGCGACGGACTTGTATACACCTTCCATCTGAGAGACGGCGTGAAGTTCTCCGACGGAACGCCCATGACTGCCGGCGCCGTGAAGCAAAGCCTTGACGCCGCCCGGGTGAACCTGGGCAATTACGTGGGCAATTACGGCAAGATCGGCGCGCTTATCGCGGACAGCGAGGCGGTGGACGACGCCACCTTCGTTTTGACGCTCACCAGCCCCTACTACAGCGCTCTCAACGATCTGACCTACTGCCTGCCCTATGCCATCGTGAATCCCCGTGCCTTTGAGGGCGGAGCGGAGAAGGCCTTCGAAAACTGCGCAGATGAGACCATGGGCACCGGCCCCTACATGTTTGAAAGCCGCGAGGGCTCGACCTATACCTTCGTGCGCAATCCCTGGTACTGGGGCGAAAAGCCGGAGGTAGATTCCTTCCAGATAAAGGAGATCCCGGACAACGACGCGAAGATCCTCGCTCTTCAGAGCGGCGAGCTGACGGCCCTCCTTGGATCCGACAAGCTGACTTATGACGGATTTGCGGAGCTTTCCGCGGCGGGCTACGGCAGCAGGGTCAACGTAGCAGGTACCAACAGCATCTATCTCGGCATGCGTATCGCCGATACCGTGCTCTGGAACGAGGATTACAGCAAAGTGGTACAGACCGTGCCAGCCGGGGTCTTTGCGGATAAAAACGTGCGTCTCGCCGCCGCTTACGCCATTGACCAGCAGCTTCTTGCCGCGAGCGTCTTCAACGGCATAGAGACCCCTGCGGAAACGCTTTTCGCCTCAGACAAGCCCTACTGCAACGTGGCGCAGACCACCTATGCCACCGACGCCGCCCTGGCTGAGCAGCTTTTGAGCGACGCCGGCTGGGCAGACACAGACGGCGACGGCGTTTGGGAAAAGGACGGCGAAAAGCTTGCCGTAACTATATCCTTCACAAATGACTTCGGTACTCTGGCTGCCGCCATGGCCGGCGTCAAGAGCCAGCTTGAGGCCGTGGGCTTTTCCGTGGAGCTGGCCCCTGCGGCGGATATGATGGGCTGGTTTATGGCCGCCATGACCGGCAGCTACGACCTCATCTACTGGGAGACCAACGGAGGCGCCATGGATCCCTCCTCCACCGTCAGCAACATCGGCTCCGTGGCCGACCCGGTGCTTGGTAAGCTGACCGGCTTCGGGAACATAACGAACGAGCTCATTGCCGAGCTGGACACAACTCCCAGCGAGACGCGGGTGCAGGAGATATATGAGACGATCCTCACCAGCATCGCCGACGAGGCGCTGGTGATCCCGCTGGTCTATAAAAACGAGACGGCCGTCTGGAACAGCGACGTGATCGCGGACTACACGTTCTATTACGATCCCGGCTACACGCTGGTACAGAACATTACTCTTAACTGAGAAACAAAGCGCTCCGCCCGCGAACACCGCGGGCGGATACCGGAAAGGAGGGATTCCTTTGCTTGCAAGCGTGATGCGCTATGCCGGGCGGTGGAAAAGAACAACGGCCGCCGCCATGCTGCTGATGCTCCTGGGCATATTGTGCCTGGTCGCCCCCTACTGGTTCATATACGAGCTGATCCGGGGCCTGTTGCTGCACGAGCCCATGACGGCGTCCTTCATCGCGTTTCGCGTGGCCGCCATAGCCGTTTGCAGTGTGCTCTACGGCCTGCTGTATATCAAGGGGCTGGATCTGAGCCACGCCGCCGCCTACCACATCCTTGAAAACCTGCGCTTCTCCCTGCAGGGCAAGCTGGAAAAGCAGCCCTTGGGTGTGATCCAGGAAAAAGGGACCGGAACGATCAAAAAGCTGTTTGTGGATGATATCGACGCCATCGAGCTTCTTCTCGCTCACGCGCTGCCGGAGGGCTTCGCCAACGTTGCGGTGCCGGTCGTCATATTCATCGCCATGTTCTTTGCAGACTGGAAGCTGGCCCTGCTGTCGCTGGCATCGCTCCCGCTGGGCCTTCTGGCCATGGGAGCGATGTACAAGGCCGGAACAAGCAAAATGGGTGCATACTATGCCGCGGCACAGAAGATGAACAACACCATCGTGGAATATATCAACGGCATGGAGGTCGTAAAGGTCTTCAACCGTGACGGCGAGAGCTATAAACGCTTTGAGACGGACGTGCGCTCCTATCGGGATTTCACGCTGGAGTGGTATAAGGTCTGCTGGCCGTGGATGGCGCTGTATAACAGCATCCTGCCCTGCACCGCGCTTCTTACGCTGCCCTTGGGTGCGCTGTTCGTCCTCCTCGGCTGGTCGCAGCTCACGGATCTGGCGCTTGTGCTGTGCATGTCCGCCGGAATCGGCGTACCGCTGCTGCGGGCCATCAGCTTTATGGCCACGCTGCCCCAGGTGGATTATAAGATCAAGGCGCTGGAGGCGACTCTCGGCGCCGCGCCCCTGCAGGAGACTGACGCGCCGTTTCACGGCGGCAGCCGGGACATCGATTTTGAAAACGTGAGCTTTTCCTATGCCGCGCCCTCCACGGAGCAGGATGAGACTCCAAATGCGGACGAGGTGATCCACGGGATCAGCCTTCATATCCCGGAGGGAAGCGTTACGGCGCTTGTGGGAGAGTCCGGCAGCGGAAAATCCACGCTGGGAAAGCTGCTGGTACACTTCTACGATGTGACGGGCGGCGCCATCCGCCTGGGCGGGCAGGACATCAGGGAGATGAGCCTGGCCTCTCTGAACGACCAGATCTCCTATGTGGCGCAGGAGCAGTTTCTCTTCAACACCACGCTGATGGAGAACATCCGCATGGGCCGCCCGGAGGCTACGGACGCCGAAGTGATAGCGGCGGCGGAGAAGGCACAATGTATGGAGTTTTTTGCCCGATTGCCGCAGGGCGCGAACACCCCGGCGGGCGACGGCGGCAAGCAGCTCTCCGGAGGCGAGCGGCAGCGCATCTCTCTGGCCAGAGCCATTTTGAAAGATGCGCCCATCGTCGTGCTGGATGAAGCCACCGCCTTCATGGATCCGGAAAACGAGGAAAAAATGAACGAGGCCATTGCCGAGGTGATAGAAGGGAAGACAGTCATCGTTATCGCGCACCGGCTGCGCTCCATTATCGGCGCGGACCAGATCTGCGTGCTGCAAAGCGGCAATCTGGCTGACTGCGGGACGCATGAGGCGCTGCTGGAGCGATGCGGCGCGTATCAGACGCTGTGGGCCGCCTCGGAGCGCAGCGCCGCCTGGGGCGTTTCCGCCGGGGAAGGAGGCGAGGGAGCATGATCTCGCTGATGAAGCGTATTCTGGACGTATCTGGCGCCTATCGCGGCAGGATCGTTGCAGCTTTCTTTACTTCTTTCCTGAAGTCTATGTTCTCCAAGGCGCCGTTGATGCTGTCCTATTTCGCGCTGGCCGCTTTTTATCACGGCACGGCAGATAAGCGGCTGTGCCTGCTGCTGGGCGCCGGGATGCTCGCGTGCCTTGTCCTGCAGGTGATCTTTCAGCACAGTACCGACCGGCTGCAGTCCGCGGCGGGCTTTATGATCTTCTCCGACATGCGAATGAAGCTGGGCGAGCACCTGCGGCGCATGCCAATGGGCTACTTCACCGAGGGGAATATCGGAAAAATCAGCTCCGTTCTTTCCTCCGACATGGTTTTTATTGAGGAAAACTGCATGACCGCCCTGGCGGATATGATGAGCTACGGCTTTTCGCAGGTCATCATGCTGCTGTTCCTGCTCTTCTTCAATCTGTGGCTGGGACTTGCTGCGCTGGCGATCTCGCTGATCGTCGTGCTGGTCGCCCGGGGTATGCGGAAGGACTCACTGGAGAAATCCGCTGTCCGGCAGGAGCAGAACGAGAATCTCACGGAAGCCGTGCTGGATTTCACCGAGGGGATCGGCATTGCAAAGACCTATAACCTGCTGGGCGAGCGCTCGGCGGCGCTTACCGGAAACTTCCGGGAGAGCTGCCGCAGCAGCATCGCCTTTGAGCGCAGCCAGATGCCCTGGCAGATGGTGCTTTACTGCATTTACGGTATCGGCGCCGCTGTGCTGGCTTATATGGCGCTGGTGCTGAGCCGCAGGGCGCTGATGGACGTCACCGCTGTGATCGGCATGATGCTCTTTGTGTTCGACGTATTCGGGCCTTTGAAGGCGCTCTATGGGCAGGGCACCCGTCTGACCGTCATGAACAGCTGTATGGACCGCATCGAGGAGGTATTCGCCGAGCCGGAGCTGCACGACACGGGAACTCAGCATATCCCGGCAGCCTCCGACGCCCCGGAGATCGAGCTGCGCGGCGTGCGCTTCGGTTACGGCGAAAAGGAAGTCCTGCACGGGGTTTCCTTCACACTGGAAAAGAACCGGATGCTGGCGCTGGTCGGCCCCTCCGGGGGCGGAAAATCCACCGTGGCGAATCTCCTCGCCCGGTTCTGGGACGTGCGGGACGGCCAGGTGCTGATCCGCGGCAAAGACGTGCGGGAGGTCCCGCTTCGTGAGATGATGAACGAGATCTCCATGGTGTTCCAGCGAGTCTATCTGTTCCAGGACACCGTCTACAACAATATCGTCATGGGCAGACCAGACGCCACGCGGGAGGAGGTCGTTGAGGCGGCAAAAAAGGCTCGCTGCTATGATTTCATCATGGCGCTGCCGGAGGGCTTCGACACAGTGGTGGGCGAGGGAGGCGCGTCTCTTTCCGGAGGGGAAAAGCAGCGCATCTCCATTGCCCGCTGTATCCTGAAGGACGCGCCTATCGTCATCCTGGACGAGGCCACCGCCAACGTGGACGCGGACAACGAGAGCTATATCCAGGAGGCCATCAGCGAGCTTTGCCGGGGCAAGACCTTGCTGGTCATCGCCCACCGGCTGAATACTATCCGGCACGCGGACCGGATCCTGGTGATCTCGGACGGGCAGATCGCCCAGTCCGGCACCCATGAGGAGCTGATGGCGCAGGGAGGGATATACCGCGATTTTGTTACCGTCCGTTCCGCCGGGAGCGGATGGAACAGGCGGCGCAAGGGCAGCTGAATCTGGAATTTTCGGTAAAATGCAGAATGTGCAAAACCACACTCGAAGCTATCTCCGCAAAAAAACAGACGGTCGTTTGACCGTCTGTTTTTTGGCTTACAGCCTGAAGATGATCTTCAGATAATTCCAGAGATAATAGGGGACAAGGCAGTCCGTGTGGTAATAATCGGAGATCGCGAACAGCAGGTTGTTCTTAGAGGGGTCCGTACCGTAGGAAAAGACGCTCTGCCTGCAGAGCAGGTCTATCTGCCTGCGCATGCCGGGAGTGTCCCGCATGCCGCCGCAGGCGGCGTATATGAAAAAGGGAAGCTCCGGATGCGCCTTTATCGGCGCGGTGATGTAATCCACCAGCACCTCGTCCGGGAAGACGGGGAAGCGCCCGGCCTCGGGAGCCTCCGTCATCGGTATATCGCAGGTAGTGCCGCTGCTGGTAGGGCAGAACCAGCGGAAATATTCAAACGCGTAATGGAACATCCGCCACGTCCAGACGGAGCCGCGGGAGTAGCCGGTAAAGCCGCGGTGATCGCGGGAAGCCTTTACGGCGGCTTCGGACGCGTCGGTCAGGTAGGTGTTGTACTTCAGCTCCACCGCCGGGATGATATCCCGGACTATCTCTTTATCGTAGTTCGCGGGGATGCCGGGCGTCTCGCCGTCGCCGGCTTCCGCGCCGCCGGTCCTGGTGCGGATGGCGGCGTCGCGCACGGGGTCCATGTAATAAGTGATGAAGACGATTATGCAGGGCTCTATCTCGCCGGAGTCGAAGAGCATATCGAACATATACTTATTCCCGCCGACAGCCAGCATGTCCGGATCGCAGGTGTTGCCGTGCTGGAAATAGAGCACGTTGTACTTCCTGGCCCTGTCGTCCTGATCGTAGCACCAGGGAAGATAAACGTACAGGTATTTGTGATAGGTCTTTCCGTTTTCGTAGACGGCGGTGTCGTATTCGAGCCGCTTTACCTTGCCCATTTTCTCGGGCACGCCGGTACGCAGGCGGACGTTTTCCTCAAACACGGTCTCATAGGGGATGACCTCGCCGGGCTTCGTGACGATCCTTCTGAATTCGTTCATTTCGCACTCTCCCTTCCACTGAGCATTTTACAGAGTTTTTTGCCGCATGGCAAGCGGATCTCCCGAAACGGTCCGTGTTTTTACAGTTCGGCGTCACCTGCTCAAAAATAAGGAATTATTAACCAAATAATAGGCGCGCGAGCAAATATTATTCGAATAAGGCCGGCAATATGTAATATTTATACAAAAAAGCCAGCTTTTATAAATTTTTATCAAATTGTCTTGACAAGTTGCCGCAAAACAACTTATAATGATGATGCTTGAGCAGCCGAACGAATTCCGGCTGAAAGTTGAAAAGAGCATATAGAAATCCTTTTTTCTGCCTTTAATGGCAGCATGGAAATGGGTAAGAACCAACGCGACCGGCACTGTGCGGCTTTCGGGCCAAGTCAGATACATGGAAGAAAGGACCTCGCTATTCGAGTTCAGTAGACGAGAAAAAGCTGTGTGCGGGATGCGCGCGGCTTTGGGGTCATGTCTGTCTCGGAGTCGGGACAGATTTTTTTTGCCCCGTCCGATCTGCCGCAGAGAAATAAAAAGGGGAGCCTCATGTCTGAAATCAAAACAAAGATAGAAGTGTCAGAGAAAGAAGAAAAGCTGCTCAGACTGATCCGCGAGCTGAAATTCGGCGAGCTGCAGGTATTCATCGCCGACGGCCAGCCGGTCCGGGTGGAGGAAGTCCGAAAGAGCATAAAGCTCTGAATATAATACACAGAAATTAAAAATTCTGTCCGACTGAACAACAGCAGGGCATGTCCCACACCTTTGCGGGTGCGGGATATGTCCTGTTTTTGTTTTTAAAAACCAATCATCACTTTAAAAGGAGCCTTGAAACATGAAAAAACTTATCTGTCTCATCCTGATCCTCGCCCTCTGCCTGCCTCTGGCGGCGTGCGGCGCCAAAAAAGCGGAGACCGCGGGCGACGCCTCCGGCGCCCAGACTTCCGGAACACAGACTTCCGGCACACAGTCTTCCGGCGCTCCCGCCCAGGGCAGCGGAGCCCAGAGCGGAGCCTCCGAAACCGCGCCTCAGGACCCCGAGGATTATACGCTCGTACTCGGCGCAAAGGCCGATTTTACGAACGAGGGCAAAAACCTCGTGCTCGACACTCTCATGTGGCGTGACAACAGCTACGAGGCTTCGCCGTATATAGTAACCACCGAGCCGGAAAACAACTACACAAAGTACACCCTGAAGGTCACCCCCGGCATTACCTTCTCCGACGGCACTCCGGTAACGGCTGAAGTGGTCAAATACTCGATAGAGACTCTTGCCCCCGCCTCCAACCTCGGCTTTGTGGCAACGCTTGAGAGCATGGACGTAGTAGACGACCTGACTCTCGTTATGAACTTCAGCGCCCCCTACATGGGCCTTAACTACAACCTCAGCTACGTCTACTGCATAAAGCCCGGCGCCGCAACCGCCGAAGGCAACATCACCGACTGGACCGGCACCGGCGCATACGTGCTCGTTGACCATCAGCCCGACACCAGCGCCACCTTCGAGGTAAACGAAAGCTTCTGGAACGAGGCAAAGAAGCCCCAGAACGTAAAGAAAGTAATATGGAAGGTCATTCCCGAGGAATCCGCCCGCCTTATGGCGCTGGAGAAGAAGGAAGTCGACGCGCTCGGCCCCGACAGCCACGCCGGCGCCGGCATATCCTACTCCGCGCTGAACGATCTTATGAAGGAAGGCAAGGTCGAAGTTGAGTTCCGCAACGAAAGCGGCAGCCCCAACACCTACATGTACAACTGGAAAAACGGCTTCCTGGCCGATATTGAGCTCAGAAAGGCCGTCACCTACGCCATTGACCGCCAGGCGATGGTAGACGCGGTCACCTACGGCATCGGCTACCCGATGTACACCTTCCTTGCCGACGACGCTCAGTACGCGCCGCGCAACGGCGAGCATTTTGATTTCGATCCCGAAGTTTCCAGGAAGCTGCTCGCCGACGCCGGCTATGTCGACACCAACGGCGACGGCATAGTTGAAAAGGACGGCAAAAAGGTAGTCCTGCAGCTCGTTACTCTCTCCTCCAATGAAACCTACAGGACTATAGCCATCCTCTTCCAGGAATCTCTTGCCGCGGTAGGCATAGGCTGCGAAATAAGCGCGCTTGAGACTACAGCCTTCAGAGAGCGCACCAACGCGGGCGATTTCGACGTCTGCATGTGCCACCCCTGGACTACCGCCGTTGCCTACTTCACCACTCAGGGTGTTGCCGAGGCCTACAACAACTGGGGCACCGGCTGGCGCCTGATCCCCGAATTCGTCGATTATTCCGAAAGGATCCTTGCCTCTACCGACCCGAACGAGATCCAGTCTCTGTTTGACAAGGTATGGGCGGAGATCTATGCCGACTACCCGGCGATCCCGCTTTTCGCCGCAGGCATCCACTACCTGCATACCGACGAGGTATCCGGCTTCATTTGGACAAGAGGCACCTCCAACCTTATAGATCTCTCCGAGGTGGTCATAGACCGCGGCTGAGGCATGAACTGACTGAACAGGAAAAGCTGAACAGCTTATTCTCATAAGCTGTTCAGCTTTAACCTGAGGAATACCGCTTTTGAGAGGTATGAAATGAAAGCTGTTCCGATCATTAAAAAAATAATCATCTCGCTGCTCACGGCGCTGTTCGTTTCCTTTATAACCTTCGGCCTTCTTTATCTCTCACCGGGCGATCCGGCCGAGATGATGCTTTCGAACAAGCTCGGGAACACGGTTTTGAATACCGAGGTCCTGCAGAAATACGCGGAGATACTCGGAACGAACAAGGGCTTTTTCCCGATGTATAAGAACTGGTTCGTCTCCGTGCTTCACGGAGACCTCGGGACTTCTTACAATACGGGCTATCCGGTGATCAAGGAGTTCGGCCTGCGGATAGGCTGCTCGCTGCGGCTGGCGGTATTTTCAACTCTTATCTCCCTGGTGCTCGGAGTCGGGCTCGGCATCCTTTCCGCCAGGCGGAGAAACCGCTTTATCGACCGGGCGACGCGAATCTTCAGCTCGATCAGCATTTCCGTGCCGACGTTCTGGATGGCGATACTTTTCCTTTGGGTATTCGCCGTGAAGCTGGATCTGTTTCCCATTTCGTCTTACGACGGCTTCAAGAGCCTGATACTGCCCTCGCTCGTAATGGGCATAAGCGGCTCGGCCTCGCTTATACGCGTTACAAGGATATGCGTGCTCGACAATCTCAGCGAGGGATACGTCGTTACGGCCAGGGCGAGGGGCCTGAGCGACAGGCGGGTCTTCGTGGGGCATGTGCTGAAAAACATACTGCTCCCGGTCATTACGATGGTTACCTCCAGCCTCATAGCTCACATCGGCGGAAGCGTCATCATAGAAAACATCTTCAGCCTCCCCGGCACGGGTAATTATCTTCTGCGCGCCATAAGGATAAAGGATTACCCGGTGATACTCGGCTTCGTCCTGCTCAAGGGAATGATAGTTATAGTACTCACTACGATTGCGGATATTTTGTATTACGCCATTGATCCGCGGATAAGGCAGGGCATGTATGAGAAGAAGTAAAGAGAACAGAGGCCTTTTGATAAAATGCTCCATACTTGCCGTCATGCTCATAGTGATAATACTTTCCAAGAAGCTCTTCTCCTGGGGCGACGTCGTCAAGCTCCCGATAGCCAACCTGCCCCCCAGCTGGAAGCATCTTTTCGGCACGGACAATCTCGGCAGAGACCTTTTGTGCCGCTCCTTTATAGGGCTGAGGCTGTCTCTTCTGATGGCGTTCATTATGCAGGTGATATGCCTTGCGCTCGGCGTTGCCATAGGCACGATAGTAGGTTATTTCGGCGGAGTGCTGGACAAGATCTTCGTTTTCCTTCAGAACGTGATCCTCTCTTTCCCGGGCACCGTTCTCACGCTGTGCATAATGCTGCTGCTCGGCACCGGCATTTTCAGCATGATAGTGGCGCTGTGCATCTTCGGCTGGCTCTCTTACGCCAGGCTTACGCGCAGCCGCGTGCTCACTCTGAAGGAGGCGAACTTCATAAAGGGCGAGATCGCCATCGGCTCTTCGCTCTTCCGCATACAGTTTCTCCACATAGTCCCGAACCTGATAAGGACGCTCATCCCCATATTTACTCTTATGATCGGCCATTCCGTTCTCGCCATCGCGGGCCTTTGCTTCCTCGGCTTCGGCGTTCAGCCGCCCCACGCGGAGATCGGCCTTATGATACAGGACGGCCTTGCGTACATCCGCTCGGATCCGTGGATGTTCATTTTTCCCGGTCTGCTCCTCGCCTGTTACTCGGTGATGTTCAACGTCGTGGGCGACGCGCTGCAGGACAAGTTCGACCCTCACGATCCCGTGAACGCAAGCAAGCTGTAGGTGATCGCTATGCAGGAATTATTACAACTGAACCACGTGTCTACGGCGTTCAACAGCCGGAACGGCCTTGTAAAGGCGGTATGCGACGTGAATATGACTGTCTCAAGCGGACAGATAGTAGGGCTTGTCGGCGAGACAGGCTGCGGCAAATCCGTGCTCGGCCAGTCCATACTGCGGCTGCTGCCCTCTTCGGCCGTAACTTCCGGAGAAATAATATTCGAAGGGCGGGACCTCGCGCAGATGGACGATAAGCAGATCCGCTCCGTAAGAGGGCGCAGGATCGCTTATATAAACCAGAACCCCTCCGAAGCGCTCAACCCCGTTCTGAAGATCGGCACTCAGCTGCTTGAATCGCTCCGGGTGTGCGGAGGCCTTTCCCAAAAGGAGGCAAAAGTCCGGGCCGTAGATTTATTGAGATCGCTGTCTTTTGAAGATCCTGAAGATATCATGAAAAAATATCCTCTCGAGCTCAGCGGAGGCATGAAGCAGCGCGCGCTGACGGCGATGGCGATGTGCGGCACGCCGCCCTTTCTTATAGCCGACGAGCCCACCAAGGGCCTCGACGCGCTCATAAGGGGGCAGGTGATAGAATCGCTGGAAAAGTTCATATCGATAACCGGCTGCGCGGCTATCATAATCACGCATGATCTCAAATTCGCGAACACGATCTGCGATACTCTCGCCCTCATGTATGCCGGGGAGATAGTTGAGTTCGGAAGCACCGGAAAGCTTTTTTCCGCCCCGAAACATCCGTACCTTTCGGCGCTGAAGGCCTCGATGCCGCAAAACGGGATGCACGTGCTGAAGGGAAACTCCTGCAGCCTTATCGACATGCCGGAGGGCTGCCGATTTGCGGACCGCTGCGGCAAGGCCTGCGAAAAATGCCGCAGGGAGCATCCGGAGCTGCGCCCGGTCGCGGAGGATCATATGGTGAGGTGCTGGCAATATGATTGAAGTCGAAGGTCTTACTAAGGTATACAGATCCGGCGTGCTCGGAAGAGACAGGAAGCTGGCGCTGGACAACGTATCGTTCAGCGTGAACAACGGCGAAACCCTCGGCGTGATCGGCGAGAGCGGCTGCGGCAAAAGCACTCTTTCGCTCATCCTCTGCAAGCTGCTGAATCCCACGAGCGGCAGGATAATGCTCGACGGGAAGGACGTCTCCGCCCTGAACAAAAAGGAGCTTAAGGAATACCACAAAAGAGTGCAGATAATATTCCAGAATCCGGAGACGGCTCTCGACCCGAGAATGAAAATAGAAAAATGCATCCTTGAGGCCATAAGGAATTACAAAATAAGAAAAAGAGGCAGCCCGGAGGAGCGGCAGCTCCTCGCGGAGCTCATAGACAAGGTCGGCCTGCAGAGGGAGCACCTGAACAGATACTGCTGGGAGCTCAGCGGCGGCCAGATACAGAGAGCGGTGCTTGCCAGAGTTATATCGCTTGAGCCCGAGCTGCTCATAGCGGACGAGCCGACCTCCATGCTGGACGTTTCCGTCCAGGCGCAGATCCTGTCGCTCATCAAGGAGCTGCAGAGGAAGCTGAATTTTTCCATGCTGTTCATCTCTCACGATCTCGACGTAGTCAGAGCCGTCAGCGACCGGGTCATCGTCATAAACCGCGGAGCCGTTATAGAACAGGGCCCCGTCGAAGATGTTTTCGTCAATCCCGCGCAGGAATACACTCGGAACCTGCTGCAGACCTTTTACTACGAAAACGATCATCTTAACATACGGGAAGAAGGGTAAACAACTTGCTGCTGATAAACAAACAGTTATTAAAACTGGGAAAGCATTCGTGGGGCTGGATTATAGCCATAGTCGTCACGAAGCTCATAATACTCCTCTCTTTTATGATCGTGGTATCCTCCATTGCCAAGCTCATAGGCAGCATAGGCGGAGAAGATACCTCCAATATAGGAACGCAGATAATGATCGCGCTGATATCCGCAGTCGTCGGGCTTATAGGAAACCTTATACTCGGGGAGGTCAAATTCCGCTGCACCGCCAATATACGCATAAGGCTCAGGCACGACATTTATCAGAAAATGCTGGACCTTGAGATGGATTATCTGGTAAAGATGGGCACCTCGAGAGCCGTCACCGCCTCCATAGACGGAATAGAGGCGCTCGAAAAATATTTCAGCGAATACCTTCCGGATCTTATCTACTGCTTTATAGCGCCGTTCATTCTGTTTTTCCGCATCATGCCCTATTCTCCGGGCGCGGCATGGGTGCTTCTGGCGCTGTCCATAACCGTAGTGCCGGCAAACGCCGTATTCAAAAAGATCATGGCCCTGCTGCGTAAGGACTACTGGGATACCTTCGACAAGCTCAACGAGTATTTCCTTGAAAGCCTTGAGGGCATGACCACGCTCAAGCTCATGAATCAGGATAAGGAGAGAGCGGAGAATCTTAAAACCCGCTCCTTCAATTACTACTACATGATAGTCAAGACCATGCGCGTGTCGTTTTATTCCACCATACTCACTCAGGGCTTTATATACGGCGGCATGCTCTGCTCCACCTTCATCATCATAGCCGCCTGCTCCCGCGGGAGCATAGTGCTTTCCGCCGCCTTTTACGCGCTTATGCTGGCCTTCTCCTTCTTCAGCCCCGTGAAGGATCTCATCAACACGGGCCATACCGCGCTCAACGGCGTCGCGGCGGCGAACAATATCTTCACCTTCCTCGATCTGGTCCCTGCCCGGGCTCCGGCGGACGCCGGCCTGCCCGAGGCGGAGGATAAGGACGGGATAGTACTGGACGACGTGACGTTTTCGTATGACGGGCTGCGCAACGCGGTGGAAAACGTATCCATCCGGGTGCCGAAGGGGAAGACGGTCGCGCTGGTCGGCCAGTCCGGCTGCGGAAAAAGCACGCTGGTGAATCTGGTGATGCATTTCAACGACGTGGATTCCGGCCGCATTTCTCTCGAGGGGAAGGATCTCCGGGCTATCGGCCAGGAGGACCTTCGAAAGCGCATTTCCCTTGTGCCGCAAAGCACGTACATATTCTCCGGTACCATAGAGGACAACCTGAGGATAGTGGATAAAAAGCTCACTGAGGAGAGGATGCTCGAGGTGCTCAGAGACGTGCATCTCGAAGACCTCATAGAGAAGGACGGCCTTAAGACCGACGTGGGAGAAGGCGGAGCCAAGCTCTCCGGCGGACAGAAGCAGAAGATCGGCATCGCCAGGGCGCTGCTGTCAGACGCCGAATACATAGTTTTCGACGAGGCGACCTCCAATGTGGACGCCGCCAGCGAGGAGGATATCTGGAACTGCATCCACTCTCTGAGCAGCACAAAGACCCTGCTGATAATATCCCACCGGCTTTCCACCGTGCGCAACGCGGACACGATATACGTAATGGATCATGCCTCCGTTGCCGAAAGCGGAACTCACGACGAGCTTATTGCCGCCGAGGGACTCTACTCCCGGCTGGTGAGCGAACAGAATGTGCTGGAGAACTACGGAAGGAGGGCGGTCTGACATGGGCATTCAAGCAAAAAAGCTGAGCGTTCCGTATATCCTCAAGCGGCTGTTTAGGTTTACGAAGCACGTCAAGAAGGAAATGCTCGCGTGCGTGTTCGGCGGCGTGATCGGAGGGCTGGCAAAGATAGGGGTCTATATCAGCGCGGGCATGCTCCTGGCGATCGCAGCCGGCCAGGCATCCGGCATGAGCCTTACCCCGCCGATAATCCTTATAGTCGTCTGCACGGTCCTGATCCCCATAACCTACTATTTTGAAATGTTCAAGGGGCATGACGTGGCATATCATCTGCTGGCGATACTGCGCACGGAAATGTTTGACGAGATCGAGCGGCTGAGCCCCGCAAAGCTTACGGGCGAGCAGAAGGGAAACATCATCTCCACCTTGATGGCAGACGTAGATACTCTTGAGATATTCTTTGCCCACACTATCGCTCCGATCGCGATCGCAACGGTGTGCACGATCTTTTCGATAGTATTCATAGCCGTAAAGGCTCCGTCTCTCGCGCTTATAATAATCCCGCTTTATCTTTACGTGGCGCTCATAAGCCCGATGCTTATCGCCAAGGCAGGCAGGAGCAAGGGGAGACGGTACCGCCGGGAGCTCGGCGACCTCAAGTCCTATATCCTCGACAGCCTGCGCGGATTGAAGGAAGTGCTCATCTTCCGCGAGGGGCAGGAGCGGCTTGACAACATAGACGCGCGCGGCAGAAGGCTCAACTCGCTTCAGATCGGCCTGAGCCGCCAGAACGCCCTGCTCATGGCCGTACCCAATTTCATTATCCAGCTTTCGAGGATCATAGCCTTTGCCGTATGCGGAGCGCTTGTCGTAAAAAACGGGCTGAGCCCCTACAACGCCATAGTGCTCATGCTGATGGTGCCCGCGACCTTCGATCCCATCCTGCAGCTGAGCGGCTCCACCTCCGGCCTGATACAGACCTTCGGCGCGGCGGAGCGAGTATTTGCGCTGATCGACGAGCCGGCGCAGGTGGAGGACAGCGGAAAGGAAGAGTTCCCGGATAAAATAGAGAGCATCGAATTTGAAAACGTATCCTTTACATATCCGGGCACGAAGACCAAGGTGCTTGACGGCTTCAGCCTTAAAATAGACGGAGGAGAGAATATAGGCCTCATGGGCGCAAGCGGCTGCGGAAAGACCACCACCATGCATCTGCTCCTGCGCTTCTACGACCCCAATGAAGGGGTGATACGCATCAACGGTACGGATATCCGGAGCTTTACTCTTGAGAGCCTCAGATGTGGCGTTTCCATGATGCAGCAGGATACCTTCCTCTTTAACGACAGCATCAGCAACAACATAAAGCTCGGCAAGCCCGACGCGACCGAGGAAGAGGTCATAGCCGCGGCGAAGCGCGCCTCGATCCACGACCTTATAATGACTCTGCCCGAAAAATACGAAACGAAGGCGGGCGAGCTCGGGGGACGGCTTTCCGGAGGGGAAAAGCAGCGCATCGGCATAGCCAGGACGCTCCTCAAAGACAGCAATCTCATGCTTTTCGACGAGCCGACCAGCAGCCTTGATATCCTCAACGAAAAGGGCCTTTTAAAGACCATAGACGAAAACTTTTCAGACAAGACAGTCATCATGATATCGCACCGCAATTCCACGCTCGGCGCCTGCGACCGCATCTGCCATGTGCAGGACGGACACGTAACCGAAAAATAAGGCGCGACAGGTTTATGCAAAAAGCAGCCGTCCTCTCGGACGGCTGCTTTTTATGCTTGCCGGAAAGACGCGGGCGGATGGCGAAAAATGTTGAAAAAGGAAGAATTTTGCGGTAAGATGATTACGTTGTAATCATTTTATTTTATCGCCGTTTCGCTCCCGCCGGAGGCGGAACCGCGAAAGACGACTATATACCGCAGACAGTATAAACCCCGGCGCGCGGGGCCTTTCCGCGCGCGGAGCGAAAGGATGATGCCCATGCCCGGAAGCGAGCTTTTTACTTTTTTATCCGACTGCATGAAGGAAAACCTCAACCACGCGCGCCACGTGGAAAACGAGATACACGCCTTTACGGGGGTGTACATGGCGGTAGTCGCAGGACTGCTCGCCTTCAACCTCTCGAGCAGCGACGCCGATATGCGCTTCGCGCTGTACATTGTGATGCTATTCGCCGGGGCGATAGCCCTCGGGCTCGTACACCGCTGGTACAAGGTGCTCGACAATCACACCGCCGCCGCGCAGAACATCTACTACGCGCTGGCGGACGTGCACGTAAACGGCAAATACCCCTACACGGAGCTCGACAGGCTCAGAGAGCTGCAGAGCTGCCGGCCGGAGCAGAGAAAGGCGCTCATGGCAAAGTATGAGGACGATGACAGGCTGAAGGCACTTTACGTCTTCTCGCATCCGAGAAGGATAGACTGGCTCCATACGCGCAGCCTTGTGTACGCCTTCCACATCGCTATTTGCATAGTCATCCTCGCGCTGTTCGTACATACGATAGCGGTCAGGCTTGGCGCGTGAGGTGAGACTATGATAAAGCTTATCGCCGCCGATCTTGACAATACTCTGCTCAACTCCCGCAAGGAGCTCACCGCCGGCAGCATACGGCTTCTGCGCCGCTGTGCGGCCGAGGGGATACTTTTCGCCGTGGCCACGGGGCGCTCGCTTTATTCCGCGGAGGCGGTGGCCGAGAAGATAGGGATAGAGCACTGGTCCATCTGCTACAACGGCGCGCTCGTCATAAACCCCGCCACGGGCGAGACGCTCAATTCCGGCGCTCTCGACGAAAAGACCGTGCGCGAGATCACGATCTTCTGCCGCGAGCGCGGGCTCTACATGCAGATGTACGACAATAACGTTATAACCGTTGAGAAGCTCTGCCTCGACCGGCACAAGGACCCGGACCTCAACTACGCTCCGCACAGGGAGGTGGGCGATTTTCTCGCGCATCCGTTTTTCCCGACGCCGAAGATACTCGTCGCGGCGGGGGAGAGAGTGCCGCAGATGCTCCCGGAGATGCAGGAAAAGTTCGGGGACAGAGCCTATATCACGCAGTCGGAGCCGCACCTCATAGAGGTCATGTCCCCGGGGACGGATAAGGGCGCCGGTCTGCGGCTGCTGGCCGAAAGGCTCGGGATAGAAAAGAGCGAGATAATAGCCTTCGGCGACAACACGAACGACATACCGCTTCTCGAAAACGCGGGGATATCCGTGGCGGTTGCAAACTCTGTCGACGAGGCGAAGGCCGCGGCGACTTACGTTTCAAAGGGCGAGCGCGAGCGCGGCTTCAACGAAGGGATAAGAAAATTCATTCTCAAAGAGAGAAGGAGAGCGGAAGCACAGAAGGAGGAGAAAGAGCATGCAGTTTGAGACAGATATCTTCGCGCAGTTCAACAAAAAATGGGCGCTCGTGAGCGCCGGCACGAAGGAAGACTACAACGCCATGACGGTCAGCTGGGGCGGCATGGGCACGCTCTGGGGAAAGAGCGTGGTGACGGTATACATAAAGCCGATACGCTACACCTGGCAGTACATGGAGAAAAACGACTATTTCACCGTCAGCTTCTATCCCGAGGAGAACCGGCAGGACCTGCAGATCATGGGAAGCAAGTCCGGGCGCGACGGCGACAAGGCCGCCCTCACGGGCCTTACGCTCAAGCCGCTCGAAAAGGGAGTGACCTTTGAGCAGGCGGAGGTGACTCTCGTCTGCCGGAAGATATACCGGCAGGACCTCATCCGCGACACGATGCCGGAGGAGGTCATCGCGAGGCTCTATACGGACGAGGAGCCGCACACGATGTACGTCGGCGAGGTAGTGGAGATACTGCGCAAGTAAGTTATTTCAGGACGAACGGAAACCCGCTGTGACGCTTTGGCACAGGCCAAAGCGTCACAGCGGGTCATACTCTTTCGGCATGGCTCGACCGTGCCGGGAAACGTCGGTATGATCGGCTCGACAAATCGGAATTTATGGGGGTACATATATTGATTTCTATCGAAACACAACGACTCCATCTGCGGAATGTGATGCCTGGCGATGCAGATGTGGTATTTGATTATAGAAATAACGAGCTTTGTTCCCGTTTTCAAAGAGGGCAAACAAAAGACTATGAAGGTATTGTGCAGTTGCTTGAAAGTCATGAAGGTGATGTCCTCTCTGTTGAGTCATCCTTCATGGTTGCCGTAGCAATAAAAGAAACAAATGAAATGATTGGCGAAATCATTGTTATGCCGAACGATAACACGATTTCTCTTGGATACACGTTTTCCTATCAATATCATCGGCAAGGGTATGCCTTTGAGGCTCTTTCAGCTCTGATTGATATCATTCATGGGATGGTTCCCGATTGGGAGTTTATCAGCTTCACAGAGCCACAAAATGTTGCAAGTATAAAGCTGCTCCTGAAACTGGGTTATAAGGATTTGGGATACATTCCGTCTATGGAGTCTCAAGCGTTTGGTAAATGGATAAAAGCAAGCACGAAAAAAGAAATTGCGCAGTTAAGCTGACAAATCCCGATTTATCTTTGTCGAAAAGAGCAGCGTAATGGAAAAAGAGGTGCGAGCCGCAGGACTTGCACCTCTTTTCGATTCTTTGCGGAGCCCGCCCCAAAGCGCGGGCTTTTGCGTTATGCGGAAACGGTTTTCAGATGAGCCCCTCGGCGCGCATGAGCGCGAAGAGCTTTTCCTTGTGCTCCTCCTCCATGGGTGTGAGCGGCATGCGCAGAAAATTCTCGCACCAGCCCATGGCGGCCATGGCGGCCTTGGCGGGGATGGGGTTGACTTCGCTGAAAAGCGCGTGGATGAGCGGCAGATACTTAAGCTGCAGCGCCGTGGCGCCGGCGGTATCGCCCTCGAAATACATATGGCACAGGCGCGAGGTCTCGGCCGGGAGAAGATTGCTCAGAACGCTTATCACTCCCTTGCCGCCGAGCGAAAGGATGGGGAGTATCTGGTCGTCGTTGCCGGAATAGAGATCGAGTTTGCCGGCGGTGAGGCAGGCGGTCGTGGCGATCTTTGATATATCGCTGTTGGCCTCCTTGATGCCGACTATGTTCTCGTGCTCGGCAAGGCGGGCGTAGGTCTCGGGCTCGATGTTCACTCCCGTGCGGCTCGGGACGTTATAGAGTATTATCGGCTTGGTGATGGAATCGGCTATGGTGTAATACATCTTTATAAGCCCGTTCTGCGTGGCCTTAATGTAATAAGGGGTGACTACGAGCACGGCGTCGGCCCCGGCCTGGCAGGCATACTGGCTCATGCTGATCGAAACGCTCGTTTCGTTCGAGCCCGTGCCGGCGATCATCGGCACGCGGCCGGCTATGCGCTCGGCGCTGTAGCGGATGACCTCCTGGTGCTCGGGGATCGTTAAGGTCTTGCCCTCACCCGTGCTGCCGGCGATTACAAGAGCGTCGATGCCCTGATCTATCTGCCAGTCGATAAGCTTGCCGAGCGCGGGATAATCTACCCCGTAGGGCGTGGTGGGGGTTATCAGCGCGGTGGCCGCGCCGGTAAAGACAGGTTTTTTGGTCATATATAAATCCTCCTGAAAGAGCTTATGAGCTTTTTTATCATTTTATCACATCCGGCGCGATATTCAAGGCACGGGCGGAACTTTTTTGCGCGCGCAGCGTCTCATATACCGAAGGAGGCGATACCATGAAAAGATTTGCAGCAGCGGCGCTCGCAGTTTTATGCCTGCTTTCGCTCGCGGCCTGCACCATGAAAAAGGTGCAGGAGGACCGCGTTCCGGAGGATCAGAGCGAGACCACAGGCCCGGGAGGGCAGACAGAAGAGATAAAGACACCGGAGAAGGAAGATGCCTCGAAGAAAAACGGTCCGGTTGACGGCGTTATGACCGGCCCGCCGGAGCTTACGATAGTCGGCGCGCAGATGAGCGTGCAGGCCTCGGGGAGCACATACTCCTGGCACTATGACAATAAGGACGGCACGCAGACCGGCATAGAAGCCGACGGGATGCATCCGCTCGACATGAAGGAATATATGGAGCCCCTCATCCAGACGGGGGAGGACGCGGCTGTGAAGCTCGATTTCGGCTTTGAGCCCTCGGGCGTTACCGTCCGCTGCTGGAGCGACGAGCACTGGGGCGATATGAGCGCTCCGGAGGAGCACTCTGAGCTTGATGGAAAGACGCTTACTCTCAAGCCAGGGGGATATATCTACCAGGTAGTGGCGTCCTTCAGAGGAAACGCCTTCGGCGGCAATGCGTACTACGCCTTTTACGCCGAGTATACCCCCGCCGGGGAGGACGGAGCGGAATTCGAGGCGCAGTATATCCGCACGAACGGCTATCACGACGGCGCCGAGTACCCGAGGACGGTGCTCATAGAGAGCCGCGAGGCGCTCGAGAAATACTATGAGGATAACAAGGAGCTTTATGACCTCGCGCACAAGGAGAAGGTATACTCCGACACCACCGTCGGCTTTGCCGACGCGATGGAGAAATACACCGAGGAGTGGTTTGCAGATCATGTGCTGCTGATGGTCCTGCTTGAGGAGGGCAGCGGCTCCGTGCGCCACGAGGTGACGCAAGTGACGGCGGACAGCGTGACGATAAAGCGCATAGTTCCCGAGGTCGGCACGGACGATATGGCCGAGTGGCACGTGCTCATAGAGCTCGGAAGCGACTTCGAGAGCGCGGGGGAAATGAGAGTGGTTTTTGAAAAGTAAGCGGATCCTTCTTCCGCCGGAGCGCGCCCGGCGGCAGGGGATGATATAAAAAGCAGGCGGTGGAAACCCACCGCCTGCTTCATTATTCTGTTTCAATTATCTGCCTGAAGCGGAGATCAGAATTCGGGGATCAGCCACAGAGCGGGGCGGACCGCGAAATCGCTGCGATTTACGCCGTCGCCGCGGGTGAGGACGCTGCCGCCGTAGCTGACGCTCGCCGCCGCGAGAGCATTGAAGCCGGGAGTGCGCAGCCACCAGCGGAAGCTGCCGTTGCTGGCCTTATCCGCTTCCTGGGCAACGCAATATGCAGTGCCGAGGCACTGGCAGGCATCGTTCGTATCGAAATACTTATAGACCTCATTTACGCTCAGAAGGAAGAGCTTGTCCTCAGTGTCGTTCCCGGGCGGAGTGTTGTACGAAGGATTCTTCTCCGCGGCGACGGTCGAGAGGAGGATGCTCTCCCGCTCCTGAGGGCTGAAGGCCGCGCTGAGAAACTCGCCGTTGAGCCATTCGCGCAGGGAGGAGGTCTCCCAGGTGACGTTGTTTCTCACGGAGTTGTACTGCCGGCACTCGAGGGCGTATCGGCTCACGAGCAGCAGGGACATGCCGTCCCTGTCAAGAACTATCCATTCTATCGCTTCTTTGCCGTCGGAAGCGTCGTTATCCTGCTCGTACGCGCCGAATACGTACGTGTCTCCGACGCCGATGCTCTTGTTCATGCTGTATTTTTCTTCGCCGTATTTGCCGATATAGCATTTTTCTATCAGCTCTTCGCTGTCCTTGTAGCCCTTGAGGGCCTTGAGGGCGGAGACGGCTTCGTCGTAGCTGCCGGACTCGTAGAGCTTTACCGCGGCTTTATACCTGCCGTTCGGTATGATGACCTTGATCAGAACGATTACAAAGGCGACGCAGAGCACGAGGGCGGGCGCGGCGATGGCGATGATCTTTCTGATTTTTGCCCGCCTGAAGCTGTCAGATGGGTATCTCATAGGTCACACTCCTGTTTGTTCGTCTTTCATTCCCACTCCACGGTGGAGGGGGGCTTGCTCGTGATATCGTAGACTACGCGGTTTATGCCGGAGACCTCGTTCACTATGCGCACGGAGACGCGCTCGAGAACGTCGAAGGGGATGCGCGCCCAGTCCGCCGTCATGAAATCGTCGGTAGTGACGGCGCGCAGGGCAAGGGTATAGTCATAGGTGCGTCCGTCGCCCATGACGCCGACGCTGCGCGTATTCGTCAGCACGGCGAAGTACTGGTCAGCCTTCACGCCGGAGTTTTCAAGCTCCTCGCGGAAGATATGGTCCGCCAGGCGGAGGGTATCGGCCTTCTCCTTGGTTATATCGCCGATTATGCGAATGGCGAGCCCCGGGCCGGGGAAGGGCTGGCGCGAAACTATCTTTTCCGGAAGGCCGAGCTCGCGGCCGAGCTGGCGCACTTCGTCCTTGAAGAGCATGCGCAGCGGCTCGATTATCTCCTTGAAATCAACGCAGTCGGGCAGGCCGCCCACGTTGTGGTGGCTCTTTATGACGGCGGCCTTGCCTGTGCCGGACTCTATGACGTCCGGATAGATGGTGCCCTGGGCGAGATAGTCCACGGCGCCTATCTTTTTTGCCTCGTCCTCAAAAACGCGGATGAACTCCTCGCCGATTATGTGGCGCTTGTGCTCGGGGTCGCTCTCACCGGCGAGCTTGAGAAGAAAGCGCGTTTCGGCGTTGACGCGGATGAAATTGAGCGCGCGGCCGGCGAAGGCCTGCTCCACCTCGTCGCCCTCATGAAGGCGCATGAGCCCGTGGTCCACGAAGACGCAGGTCAGCTGGGAGCCGACGGCCTCGGAGAGAAGCGCCGCGCACACGGCGCTGTCCACTCCGCCGGAGAGCGCGAGCAGCACGCGGCCGGAGCCTATCTTTTCGCGCAGCGAGCGGACGGCGATGGCCTTATAGTCGCCCATGGTCCAGCCGCCGGAGGCATGGCAGACCTCGTACAGGAAGTTTCTTATCATCTGCGTGCCGTGCTCGGTGTGGTTCACCTCCGGGTGGAACTGCACGCCGTAAAACCCGCGTGTAGGGTCGGCCACGGCGGCGTTCGGGCAGACCGCCGAATGCGCGGCGGCGACGAAGCCCCCGGGCAGGGAGGAGACGGAGTCTCCGTGGCTCATCCAGGAGACGCCCTCGGCGGGGAGCCCCTTGAAGAGAGAGCAGGAGGAGTCGTAAAAGGTCTGCGTTTTGCCGTATTCGCGGGCGGCGGCGCTTTCGGCCGGGGCGACGCTGCCGCCGAGCTGCCACGCCATGAGCTGGCAGCCGTAGCAGATGCCGAGTATCGGCACGCCCAGCTCGAAGACCGCCGGGTCGCAGCGGGGGGCGTCCTCCGCGTAGGCGCTGCCGGGGCCGCCCGTGAAGATTATCCCTATGGGGTCGAAGGCGCGGATTTCGGCTATGGGAGCCGTGCAGGGCTTTACCTCGCAGTAGACCGCGCACTCGCGCACGCGCCTGGCGATGAGCTGCTGGTACTGCCCGCCGAAATCGAGGATGAGTACTTTTTCCATATGGCTTTTCCTTTCGTATGGAATGGTATGGCCGCGCGGATCACTCCGCGGTATCGAACGTAACAGTGAAAACGGTGCCGGCGCCGGCGCCGCTCTTTACGCTTATCTGCGCGCCGAGAAGCTCCGTCATCTGCTTTACTATGGGAAGGCCGAGGCCGTGCCCGCTTTCGGAGCCGCGGGATTTATCGCCGCGGTAGAAGCGCTCGAAGATATGCTCAAGATCCTCCGGCGCGATGACGCTGCCGGTGTTATGAACGCTCAGCTCCGCCTTTTTCTTTTCGGCGCCGAGCGACACGCGCACGAGCCCGCCGGCGCTTTCGTACTTGATGGCGTTTTCTATGAGCGAGCTGCAGATGCGCTCGGCGTATTCGGGCGAGGCGGGCACGAAAACGCCCTCTTCGATATCGGTCTCGAGCGTTATGCCGCGCTCGTAGGCCAGCGGCTCGAGCTGCAGCGCGGCCTTTTCCGCGGCGGAGGAAAGGTCCACCGGCCGCTTTTCAACGGAGCGGCCCGCCGATTCGAGCGAGGAGAGGGTGAGCATCTCGTTGACGAGGCCCATCATGCCGCGGGCGGCGCTCTCCGTGCTCTCGAGCCACTGCTCGCGCTCGGCGGCGGGGGCCTCGGGATTCGAGCGGAGGATGCTGCTGTTTGCAAGCACCACCGTTATGGGAGTTTTGAGATCGTGCGAGATATCGGCAACGAACTGCCGCTCCATCTCTATGGCGCTTTCCATCGGCCGCGCCGCTATCTTCGAAAGGCGGCGGCTGATGAGATAGACGAGTGCCATGGCGGCGATATAGGCAAGGGCCAGCATGAGGACTATTCTAAGTACGCGCGCGCGCAGATATGAAGCGGGCGCGAGGGCTATCTTGAAGCTCGGGCCGCTGCCGTCGCGAAAATAGAGATAGCCGGAGACGCGGCCGGAGTTTTCATCAGAGGCCGCTATTTCGCGCACGGCGCCGGCGATATCGGCGCTTTCCGCCTCTCCGCCGCGCGAGAGGACGGAAATTTCGTCCTTTTCCGAATCGTAGAAGACGGTGATTATCCCGCTCTCGGCTCTGCCGGCGGAGCGGAGGCCCTCGAGCCCTTCCCCGCGGGGAGGCATGGAGCCGTCAGGCAGCTCGGGCGGAGCTTCGCCGCCGAGCGTGCGGAAATCCTTGCCGGGGGTATCCCACGGCTCGGTTATAAGGCGCATGGTGTTTTCAAGCTCGTTCGAGCTGCTGCGGCAGAGGAAAAAGCCGAGCGCCGCGAGGGCTATGAGCAGAACTATGCCCACGAGCAGCATGTTGAAGGCGACGAAGCGCCTGCGGTACCCCTTCAGCACGGCTCCACCTCCAGGCGGTAGCCTATGCGCTGGAGATTGCGGATGCCCACGCGCGACTTGAGGTACTTGAGCTTCTTGCGCAGAAATGATATGTATACCTCGACGTTGTTGTCCGTGGCCTCGGATTCGCTGCCCCAGGCGTTGTTTATGAGTATGTCCTTCGTGAGAGTCATGGATGGATTGTAGAGAAAGGTCTTCATGACCTCGAATTCCTTGCGGCTGAGCTGAACGGACTGCGTCCCGCAGCTCAAAACGGCGGACTTCACGTTAAGCGCCAGGTCCTCGTATTTTATTTCATCCACTATGACTTCGCCCGTTCTGCGCGTGAGCGCGCCAACGCGCGCGAGAAGCTCTTCGGTATCGAAGGGCTTTGTCATGTAATCGTCGGCGCCGGAGTTGAGCCCGGCGACCTTGTCAGGCACGGTCGAGCGCGCCGTGAGCATGAGTATGGGCGTGTTCACGCCGCCGCCGCGCAGTATGCGCAGGACCTCGAAGCCGTCCAGCCGGGGAAGCATGACGTCCAGTATTATAAGGTTGTAGTCCATGCCCTTGCCGTAGTCCACGGCGGAGAGCCCGTCATACACGGCGTCTACAAAATAGCCGTGCTGCTCGAGTATCTTCTTTACGGCGTTGGAGAGGGAGACCTCATCCTCAACGAGCAAAATGTTCATATAAGCAGCCCCTTTACGTTGCTTGATAGGTTATACCATGTCCGCAGGACATGGTATATAGCCATCTTTTGCGGTTGCCGCGTAAGCGGCGAGCAAAACGGCGATAAAAGGTAATAACCGCTTGCGGTTATTATACCATAATTATAAGCGGCGTGCTGAAAAAATCCTTAAAAAACTTTTTCTGATTTTTAAGGACCCTTTAAGGACCGCGGGTATAATGAAGGCAAGCAAGGGGGAAGACCCCCGAAGGAGGTTTTTGAAATGAAAAACAGCAAAAAGAAACTGCTTGCCGCGCTGCTCGCCTCCGCGATGATAGCGCTCTCCGCGCTCTCGCTCACCGGCTGCAGAGTAACGGAAAGTTCAAATAAAGAGACCGCGGAGGTCTCGCAGACGACGACAGCACAAACGGCGGCCGCTGCCGGGGCCGCGCAGGAAAAGACGCAGAGCCCGGCGGCCGAGAGCTTCGCGGCGGAGTCCGCAGCCGGGCTCACGGCGGGCGGAGAAAACACCGGCGCGGTCGAGGCGGCCGCCACCGAGGCGGACCTTACCGACGCCACGCTTTTCACCTTCACGGACGACAGGATAAGCGTAACGGAAGGCAGCTATACCGGCTACAAGACGGAGGGCACGGCGCTTACGATAAGCGAGAGCGGGGTATACGCCGTCTCCGGCAGCTGCGCTGACGGCTCGATAAAGATCAAAAAGGGCACGACGGGAGTGACCCTCGTTCTCAACGGCCTTGAGCTCACCTCCGCCGACACCGCGCCGATCAGCTGCAACAAGAGCACCGAGGTGACGATAATCGCCGCGGAGGGCACCGTCAACACTCTTACCGACAGCGAATACAACAACGACGAGACATACTCCGAGAATGAAAACGCGGAAAACGCCGTTATAAAGTGCAAGGACGGGGCGCAGGTCACCATCTGCGGCGCGGGCACGATAAACGTTGTCGCCAACGGCAAAAACGGGATAAAGGGCGGCGCGACGACCGACGAAGAGGGGGCCGCGAGCCTTACGATAAAGGAGCTGACGCTTAACGTCACCGCAAACGCGGACGACGGCATAAAGAGCGATCAGGAGCTCAACATCCTCTCCGGCAACATAACCGTCTCCGCCGCGGACGACGGCGTGAAGAGCGACCTCGTTCTGAACATCGGCGCCGAAGGCACGGCCGGGCCCAACCTGCTCGTGAAGCAGAGCGTGGAGGGCATCGAGGGCGCGATCATCAATATCTGGTCGGGCAATATAGCCGTGAACGCTTCCGAGGACGGCATAAACGCCGCCAACAGCGATCTGGGCAATTATGCCTTCGAATGCAACATCTACGGTGGAACGGTCTATGTGAACGCCGAGACCGGCGACGGCATTGACTCCAACGGCTCGCTGAACATAGCCGGCGGCACGGTGGAGGTCTATTCCGCCTCCTCCGGCGACAATTCCCCGATAGACGCTGAGAGCGCCGTTGATATCAGCGGCGGCACGGTCATCGCCCTGGGAGCCGCGGGCATGGGCGTGAGCACCGGCTCCGGCGGGCAGGCCTGCGTGAGCTTCGGCGGCTCCGGCATGGGCGGCGGCTTCGGCGGCATGCAGGGAATGACGCCGGGCGGGGTTGCCGCAAGCTCCGCGGACTTCGACGAAAGCGAAGCCGCGGGTGAGATTACTCTCCTTGCATCCGGCGGCGAACTTACGGCCGAGCAGCTCAAAAAGGG
>Ga0079305_1001352_pt1 | contig 33708 bp, 29 predicted proteins | sample LMS_cellobiose_e_FD_79183 | JGI IMG/M metagenome (GOLD analysis project Ga0079305, IMG submission 79183) | Rumen-fistulated moose microbial communities from Alaska, USA - LMS_cellobiose_enrichment | ecosystem: Host-associated > Mammals > Digestive system > Stomach > Rumen fluid ... | reverse complement strand
GCGGCTACAGCAACGCCCAGGTGGACGCCCTGCTCGAGCAGCTCTCCACGGAATATGACCCGGCCAAGCGCGCGGAGCTGGCTTCCCAGATCGACCAGATCGTCCTGTCCGACAACTCCATCTGCAACATGTTCCATCTGAATATGTTCATGGCCATGAAGGACAGCGTGGAAGGCCTGACCCAGTCCCCGGTGGACTATTACCACATCACTTATCAGACCTGCGTGAAGTAAGGACTGCTTCGCAGCCGTGATATCCGCGCAGCCCTCCCATCCGGGGCGGGGCGCATAAACCAAAGGAGACCTTGCCATGGAGCGCACAAGACTTCTGGACGTGACGAATCTGTCTGTCCGGTATCCGGGCGATCATAAAGTGATCCTGCGGGACGTCGACCTGACCCTTTGGTCCGGGCAGATCACCTGCGTGATCGGGGAAAGCGGCTGCGGCAAATCCACCCTGCTCAACTCCGTGCTTCAGCTCCCCGGCCGCGTCGCCATCGAGCGCGGCGACGTGACTTATCGGGGCACCAGTCTGAAGTCGCTGAGCCGGGAGGAGATGCGGCAAAAGCGCGGCTGCGGCATCGGCGTTGTGTTTCAGGAGCCGGGCGCGTCGCTCAATCCCATCCGGAAGATCCATGTCCAGTTCTATGAGGCCATGTGCGCCCATGGCAAGGTCACCCGTGCGCAGGCGCGGGAAAAGGCGTCGGCGATCCTGCGGAACCTCGAGTTCCCGGATCCAGACCGTATTCTGGACAGCTGCCCCGCGCAGCTCTCCGGCGGCATGAACCAGCGTGTCGCCATCGCCATTGCCATGGCGCTGGACCCGGATATCCTTTTGGCGGACGAGCCAACCAGCGCGCTGGACGTCACAGTACAGGCGCAGATCGTGGAGGAGCTCATCCATCTGCGCGACACGTACCATACCTGCATTCTGATGATTACCCACAACATGGGCGTTGTGGCAAAGATGGCGGACATGGTGGCCGTGATGTACGGGGGAAGGATCATCGAATACGGTCCCCGGACGGAGGTGCTCTACCATTCCGCGCACCCCTATACGAAAGCCCTGATGGCGGCCATCCCCAAGCTGGACGGAATACCGCCCAAAGGGATCCCCGGGAAAAAGCAGGACGTGTTCCCGGAAATCGGCTGCGGCTTCGCGCCGCGCTGTTCGTGCGCCATGCCGGCGTGCAGCGACTGTGTCCCCGAAAAGCATTATATCAACAGCGAACACTGGACGCTTTGTACGGAGGTGAAAGACCATGCCGATGCCGGTGCTTGAGGTAGAACACGTCACCAAAACCTTCCGCGAGCGCGGCGGCAGGGTGTTCAAGGCGGTGGACGATCTCTCTCTGACCGTGATGGAGGGAGAGAGCGTCGGCGTCGTTGGCGAGAGCGGCTGCGGAAAAAGCACCCTTGCCAGAATGATCACCTGTCTGATCCGCCCCAGTAGCGGGACCATCCGCTTCTGCGGCGAGGACATGGGCGCAAAAAGCGGTGCCGGGCTGCGCAAAGCGTATCAAAATATGAAAATGATCTTTCAGGAACCCCGCTCCTCCTTTGATCCCCGGCTGACCCTTGGTCAGAGCATACAGGACGCGCTGAAAAGCGTCATGCCCGGGAAGCGGGAACGGGACGAGGAAGTGAAGCGCCTTCTGCATGAGGTGGGGCTGGATCCGGCGTTTGCCGCCATGTACCCCCGGCAGGTCAGCGGCGGGGAATGCCAGCGGGCGGCCATCGCCCGCGCCATCGCGCAGAAGCCAAAACTTCTCATCTGCGACGAGGCGACCAGCGCGCTGGACGTCTCCGTGCAGGCCCAGGTGCTGGAGCTGCTGAACCGGATCAAGGAGCAGAACAACATCGCGTTTCTCTTTATCTCCCACGATCTTGCACTGGTCAGCAGCTTCTGCAGTCGGACCTATGTGCTCTATCGCGGCGCCGTTGTGGAGCAGGGGGAGACGGCGCAGATCATTCAGCATCCAGCGGAGGACTATACGAAACGGCTTTTGGCCTCCGTTCTGACCGTGGAGGGAATCAATGGAACAGTCAACGCAGGAACAGATCAACGCTCAGTGGAGCGTGTTGTCGGATAATTTCAACAACTATGTCTGCGAGGAGCTGCGGACTGACCGACCGGCGGAGTGGCGGAAGATCATCGAGCAAAACGCCCCGCCCGTCCGGCCGTTGAGGATCCTGGACGCCGGCTGCGGCCCGGGATTTTTCTCGGTTGTGCTGTCAAAGGCAGGGCATACCGTCACCGGGATCGACGGCTCGGAGGGAATGCTCGCCTTTGCGCGGCAAAACGCCGCGGCGCACGGCGTGTCGCCGGAGCTTCTGCAGGGGGATTTCGGCCGTCTGCCGTTTCCGGACGGCACCTTCGATCTGGTGGTCAGCCGCAATGTGACGCACATCATCCGAAATCATCTGGCGGTGTACGGCGAGTGGTTTCGGGTGCTGAAGCCCGGCGGCGTGCTGCTGATCTTCGACGCGAACTGGCACCTGCCCTATCAGCCCGGCCCGATCCGGGAGGAGGCGATCCGCCGGGAGCGGGAGACTCTGGCCAAATACGGCCGCGGCTACACCTACGACGGCTCCTATGAGTACATCGACAGCGCGCTGGAGCCGGACAATTACAAGGTCTTCGGCAAGGCGATCCGCCCGGATTATGATTACGGCGTACTCCGACAGCTTCCGTATGTCAACATTTCTTTTGAGCGGGACGTGACGGAAAAGCTCTGGAGCGAAAAAGAAAAACTGGCTTATGCCGCAACGCCGCTGTTTCTGCTGCGGGCGGAAAAGCCAGTCGGTTGAGGAGAAAGCGGATGAACAGAGATCAGAAAACGATCAATGCGCAGTGGTCCAAAAGCGCGGAGAACTATGATAAGATCATCCATGACGAGCTTGCCAGCTTTCGCGTGGCGGGCTGGCAGCGGCTGATCGCGGCGCAGGTGGGCGACCGGACGGGGCTGAAGGCGCTGGACTGCGGCTGCGGCCCGGCATTTTTCACGATCATACTCGCCAAAGCGGGCTATCGCGTGACGGGGATCGACGCCGCGGCCGGGATGCTGGAAAAGGCGCGGCAAAACATTGCGGAATACGGCGTGAAAGCCGACATCCTGGAGATGGACTGCCACGCCCTGCAGTTTTCGGAGGATACCTTCGATCTGGTGGTCAGCCGGAACGTGACCCACACCCTGCGCGACCATGTGCAGGTCTATTCCGAGTGGCTGCGGGTGCTGAAGCCGGGCGGGACGCTGCTGATCTTTGACGCCAACTGGCATCTGCCCCAGGCGTCGGACGAACTGTTCCGCGAAAGCGCGGAGCGGGAGCGGAAGTGCATCGAGCTTTACGGCTCGGATTTCAGCGGGAACACCGTCTTTGACGACAACGCGGAGTTTGCCGAGAAGAAACGGCATACGCACCCTCTGGGCGATCTGATGCGCCCGGACTGGGACTGCGGCATCCTTCGCGCCGTCGGTTTTCGAGACATCACCTACGACCGGGACATCACCGGCCCGCTCTGGGACGACAAGGAAAAGCTGATCTACGGCAACACGCCCATGTTCATGCTGCGGGCTGTCAAGCCGGAGACGACGTAGGAAACAGCGCGGAGCTTACAGAACCATCAGCAGCGACCCGGCGCCGATCAGCACACAGCCAAGCAATGACTTGGCTGTGAATTTTTCGTGCAGCAAAACGAAGGCGAGCACGAGCGTAATCACGACGGAAAGTTTGTCGATCGGCACGACCTTTGAGGCCTCGCCGAGCTGCAGCGCCCGGTAATAGCAGAGCCATGACGCGCCGGTGGCAAGCCCGGAGAGGATCAGAAAGATCCAGCTTTTTGTGCTGATCTCCTTCAGACCGGCCTGCTGATTTGTCAGGAACACCATGCCCCACGCCATGACTAAAACTACCATCGTCCGGATCGCGGTGGCCAGGTTGGAGCCGACGCCCTCGATCCCGATTTTTGCCAGAATGCTGGTCAGCGCCGCGAATAGCGCGGACCCAAGCGCAAGCCAGAACCACATTTTGATTTCTCCTCCGAAAAACTATTTCCATGTGAATTATACCACATCATTCGGTGATCACAGCGAATGATTTCATTTTCTCCAGCATATTCTTTCACACCCCATCCACCGAATGCAGTACGTTTGATGGCCGCATGTCCAGACTTCCTTGCAAATAATATCGCAAACGCCTATTCCCCAAAAATCAACAATTATATGCATTTGGGGAATAATCCGCAGCGCAAAATGCGGCAAGCGCACACTTCGCACTTGCCGCATTTTGCCGGATTAGTTGCAGATCAATTCTGTATTGATAATTTCTTCTACACGCTCCCGGATGTTGTTCATCCGCTGCACCCATTCCATCTGGTTTCTGGCCTTTAGTTCCTCTGTGACACCCTCGCGGACGGCATACTGCTGGATCAGCAAATCGAACATTTCATTGGCTGCCCGGTCGACCTCCTCCAGGTGGGCGTTCAGTTTGCCGCTGAGGAGCAGACCGGTGTAGATACCGTTATGGTGCTTCTGCAGATAACTGCGGCGGCGAAGCCCCCAGATGCCGATGCGGGGGCTTTCAGGCGGGAGCAGGTCGGGGAGCAGATAGTCTCCCTCCTGGTGATAGCTGAGATTCAACAAAGCGTTTGTCCTCCAATCATGTCATATTTCAAATGGCCCGCAGGCGGGTCGGAATATGGCCTTGACCCATAATCTGACCCATAACAGATTGGACAGGCGAAAACAGAATAGACAGATTGTTCAAATCATCCCGGATTTCAAAACATAGCGGTATGTAATGGACAGAATAAGTTATAAAACGTGGCTTTTGCCTTTCGAGTCTTGTATCGTCCACCAAAAACCCCCGGAGCGATCCGAGGGCTTTCACTTTGAAAAAACCTGGTATTATCAACCATCTCGAATGGCGTGCGTTTGTACGATGAAAAAAGAAGGTTTCGGAGGCAGAGACATGAGATTTGAACTGGAAGGACGGATTGATTCCGGCAATGCCGCCCAGATTGAAAAGGAAATCATGAAACGACTGACAGATGAGAGCGGCGATACAATCGAATTGAATGCCTCGGATTTGCGTTATATCTCCTCTGCCGGGCTGCGTGTGTTGCTGCGCGTCCGCCAGATCTGTCCGAATATGCGGATCACAAATGTTAACTCCGATGTATACGAAATCCTGGACATGACCGGATTCACCGAAATGATGACGGTGGAAAAAGAATATCGTGTCGTGTCCGTCGAAGGCTGCGAGGTGATTGGGCGCGGTGCCAAAGGGACAATCTACCGTATCGATCAGGACAACGTTGTAAAGGTTTACAATGATGCGAGTGCCCTGGATGGTATTCGCAACGAGCGGGAGATGGCGAAGTTGGCGCTGGTGTTGGGGATCCCGACGGCGATTTCTTATGACGTAGTGAAAGTCGGCGACGGTTATGGTTCAGTGTTTGAACTGTTGAATGCTCGGTCATTCGCCCAAATATTGGCGCAGGAACCTGAGAAACTGGACTGGTGTGTTAAGGAATATGTGAAGATTCTGAAGAAGATTCACGGCACACTTGTTCCCCCGGGTAAGCTGCCCGACATGAGAGAAGATATGGTCGCGCTTGCGCGCTTTTTGCTGGATTATCTGCCTGAGAAAGCCGGTAAAAAGCTGCGTGCCTTGATTGAAGCCGTCCCCCACGACGATCATATGATCCATGGGGATTACCACACGAAAAACGTGATGGTACAAAACGATGAAGTTTTGATTATTGATATGGACACGCTGGCTGTTGGCAATCCCGTTTTTGAGATGACTCGGATATTCAATGCGTTCTGCGGATTCTCTGAACTGGACCACAGCGTCATCAAAGAATTTCAGGGCTTTGATTATGAGACGGGACAGGCGTTTTGGCACCGGTTTCTTGCCGAATACATGGGAACGCATTCGGAAGCGGCGCTCCGGGCGGTTGAGGACAAGGCCGGCATCCTTGGCTACGCATACCTGATTCGCCGTTCCATCCGGCACAACGGCCTGGAAAACGAGACCGGGAGAACGGAGACAGCATATCGAATGAACCGCCTTATGGAGCTTCTGGACAAAACGGACTCTCTTTTGCTGAACTGATGCAGGTCACAGATCGCGCTGTCATTTACTGCTGGACATGCCATCACGTGCAATCGAAAACGATTGCACGCCGGAAGCCTTGGGGGCGCAATGGTTCCAGGGGGTTCAATGCCGATTTGAGGTCGCGTTTTCCATGGCGGCAACCGTCGCTGGAAAGGACATGAACTCTGTTCTGAAAGCTTTGGGGCGAATTCAGCGAGGAACACTCGCTGAATTCGCCCCGGTTGCGCCTGCTTTGCGGATTCTTTGTGCGTTCACCGTCAGGAACTGTGTTCCCGGAGCCCGCGGCCCTCGTGAACCTCCTGTATCTCCGAGATGCAGCCGAGCTCGCCGCATTCGAACAGAGAGAAATCCAGCACCCCCTGGGCGCTGACTCCGGCGAAGCCGTGGACACCGAAGACATGGCGGACATTGTCGCACTTCAAAACTTCCAGGGGCGGACCTTCGGCGAAGACCACGCCGTCGGAGATCATATAGAGATAGTCGCAGTAATGCGTCGCCAGCCGGAGGTCGTGGATGACGATCAGCGTCGTCTTCCCGGCCTTTTTAAGATAGTCCATAACGAAGAGCTGATGGCTGATGTCGAGGTGATTGGTCGGCTCATCCAGGATGAACATGTCCGTGCCCTGCGCCACCGCCCGGGCGATGAACGCCATCTTTCGCTCGCCGCCGGACAGGCGCTGGATGCTGCGGTCAGCGAACTGCTCGATCCCCAGCTCCTTCAGCGCGGCGGCGACGATCTCCTTTTTATGCTGCTTGCCGCCGTCCTTTCGCGCAAACAGGCCCATGGACACCACATCACTGACGGAGAAATCAAAGGCACAGGAGGCGTCCTGTCCCACGTAGCCGATCATGGAAGCCAACTCCCGCGGCCTGTATTCCGTGATTTTTCTCCCGTTGATCCGAATCTGCCCGGCGTGGAAGGGCACAATGCCGAAGGTCGTCTTGATGAGGGTGGACTTGCCGCAGCCGTTGGCTCCCACAATGCCGACGATCTTGTTTTCATGAGAGCGGAGGCTGGTGTCGGTCAGAATTTCTTTCCCGCCCAGTCTGACGGCGATGTTTTCATATTCGATTGTCATTTCTTTCTGCTCTCCCCATAACCGTTTTTGATCATCAGGAACATGAAGAAGGGCGCACCGATGAAGGCCGTCACAATGCCGAGCGGCAGCTCCGCCGCGCCGTGAACACTCCTGGCATAAGCGTCGGCCCACATGATGTAGCTTGCGCCGAAGAGCGCGCTCATGGGCATGATGACGCGATTGTCGCTGGTGCGGGAGAAAAGCCGCACCACATGGGGCACCACCAGGCCCACAAAGCCGATAATGCCGGTGATGGACACCAGGGAGGCTACAACGATCGATACCGCGATGAACATAACCGAGCGGAACAGGCGCACCCGAAGCCCCATGGCCGCTGCGTCCTCATCGCCCATCATCATCATATTGAAGCGGGAGCCCATCACGGTAAAGACCGCTGTCCCGGCCCCGACCAGCGTGGCGGGGATCGAGAGCGTTTTCCACTGGGCGGCGGAGATGGCGCCCATCTGCCAGTTGTAAACTGCGGCAATGCCCTCGGGAGAGCGCGCCTTGAACACCAGATAGCTTGTAATGGCGCTCATAACGGCATTGACCGCGGTGCCCGCCAGCAGCAGCGTCACCGGCTGAAGCTTGCCTCCCCCGGCGCGCTTGGCCAGGAAATAGACCACAAAGGCGGCGACCAGCGCTCCGATGAAGGCGAAAGCCGTCGTCTGCCGCTGCCCCTCCATGAATGCGATCGGCGCCAGAAGCGCGATGGCCGCGCCCGCTGAGGCGCCGGAGGAAACACCCAGGACATAGGGATCCGCGATAGGGTTCAGCACCAGGGCCTGCATGGCCGCGCCGCTCACGGCAAGGCCTGCGCCCACGCACAGCGCGAAGAGCGTCCGCGGAAGGCGGATCTGCCAGATGATCTTGTAATGGCTCGTTTCAAAGGCCCCGGCGGTGATTTCCCGTCCGCCGTGGAAGACCTTGTCGATGATCACGCCGTAGACCTCCCGGAACGGAAGATCCGTCGCGCCGATGCTCACAGTGGAGATCACGGAAAGAACCATCAGCGCCGCGAGAAAGATAAAAAGAAATGTGTGCCACGCTTTCAGTTTCATACACCCCTCCAATCAATCAGAAAAGCAAGGGCGGGCGGCCAGCCGGGGCCGCCCGCGTACAGCAACTGATTAAAACAGATCGGGGTAGAAATACTCCGCCATCGTACGGCAGGCGCGGGACGCGCGGATATCCTGCATGACCGCCACCAACGGGATGACAAGGAAGTTGTCGTTGACAACGGCGGGGATGTCGGAGCAGGCGTCGTTGTCCTTGATGTAGCCGATCTTCTCTTCGACGGTCTGCTTGCCGTAGTCATTGATGATGATAATGTCGGGATTGGCCGCTACCAGCGCCTCGACGGAGGCCATGAACCAGCGGCTGTCAGCCTGGCCGCGGGTGGTGTTGATGCCGCCGGCCAGCTCGATGAGGTTGCTCTCCAGACCGGAGGAGGTGGTGTAAATCTGATCCTCCTTGTACATGTCGAAGACGAAGACCTTGGGCTTGTCTTCCTCCTTGACGTCCTTGACGACCGCAGCCGTGGCGGCGATTTCGTCCTTCATCTGCTGGATCAGCGCCTCGGCCTTGTCCTCCACCTTGAAGATCTTGCCCAGGTTGCGGATGTCGGTGTAGATGTCTTCGACCGTCTCGTCGGGGACGATGGTGCCGGTGATGGTCAGGCAGTTGATGCCCTTGTCCTCCAGCATGTCGATGGTGCCCCAGGTGGTCTCCTTGAAGGAGCTGATTTGCCCAATGAATAGATCGGCGCCGCAGGCGACCGCGTTTTCATGGTTGGCCTCGAGCTCGGGGATGTTCTCAAAGGCGGCGGCCAGCTCCTCCAGCGGAACCTCCGCGGGATTGGTGTGAATGTTCTTTCCGACCACATAGTCGCCCAGGCCCAGCATGACCATGTTCTCCGCGCTGTACAGGTTCAGGCAGAGCACGCCCTTGGGCATCTCTGTGAAGGTCACGGTGCGGTCGCCGTTCTGGATCTCGACAGTGCCGTATTCCGCAGAGGCAGCCGGCGCCTCGGTGGGGGCGGGCGCATCGGTCTTTGTTTCGGGGGCCTTTGTCGCAGCGGGAGCAGCGGTCGTCCCGGTCGTCCCGGTCGCGGCGGGGGTCTCCGTCCTGGCGCCGGAGCTGCCGCAGCCGGCGGCCAGCACGCACAACGCAGCCAACAGAAGGGCGATCAGTTCCTTTGTTTTCATGGTACATCTCCTTTTCCTTTTGTATTCAAATCGGCATACGGCAGACCGCATGCGTTTTTGCAGCAAAAAAAACGCGCTCCGACGGAGCGCGCAACGACCGGCGCCCCGTTATAAGGGCGCGTTGCGATCTCTCCGGTTCCGGCAGAGGATCGGCGCATGTCCCGTATCTGGCTTATCCGCCTTTCAGCGGCTTCACAGTGACCGACTCGCGGAGCTTTCCACTCCATTCCGGGCTTTCTCATGCGCAGCATTATTTAAAAAACAGAACATATCAATTATACACGAAATATTCAGTCCTGTCATTCGCATTTTTGCATAATATACAGCCCGCGGCAGTGTGTTGGACGGCGTTTGTCGCAGGCGATCATGTCATTTACACATAACAGAGCGGGTCCTGTTTGCCCGCAGGGTGGTCCCGGACCGGCGCTATGGGACGAAGCTATCACACGGACGAAACAAAACAGGATAAGCAAACACTTGCAATTGTTCGTTGATTTGGTATGATTGGAGCGAAGAAAAAAGCATTTCAACGGAGGCGGCACGATGAACAGCAAATATGCAGAACTGGCAAAAGAGATCCCCATTCATGGCAGAAACGGTATCATCAAACTCGGCGCGGAGCTGGAAAAGGACTTTTTTGGCTGGGACACCTTCTCCGTGCGCTACTGCCTGGTGGATGGCTGCGGGATGATCCCTGAGGAGATGCAGCCGCAGCATGTTCACGACTATGACCAGATCCTTCTCTTCATCAGCGCCGAACCGGCGGACATGCTGAACCTGGGCGCGGAGGTCGAGGTCGATATGGGCGCCGAAAACATCCGGCACCTGTTGGCGATTCCCTACGGTGTGGCGGTTCCAAGGGGAACGCCCCACTTTTCTCCCATCGTCAGAAAACTGGATCGCCCCTTCTATTTCCTGAGCGTCAACTGCACCGGGAATATGGCGGCATCTGCCGCAGATCCGGCCGCCGTACCGCAGAGCGGCCCATGGAACAGGTTCTTCGGCGAGTTCAGCGATTGTTTCCAGCATCTGACTTATGCCGTCAACGACCCGTTCCATTACGGCTCCGAGCGCAGTCAACCCTCCGGCGGCGTTTCTTCTCTGCTGAAGGGCTCTGACGACTCGCCCTTCAAGCTGACCACGGCCTGGACCACGATCCTTCGGCCCCACCATCTGGGCCCCTGGAAGGAAGACGGACTCTACCACCCCCATGTGCACCAGGAAAGCGACGAGGCGCTCATCCTGCTCAGTCTGGATCAGAGCAATCTGACGGATCTTCACGCCACGGCGGAGTTCTGCGTCGGCGAGGACGGGGACGATCAGGAGCGCTTCACCCTCACCAGAGCGACTGCCATGTGCATGAAGCGCGGCACCTATCATCTGCCCATGACATACCTTCAGGTCGACCGGCCCAGCGTGTTTTTCACGATCGGAGAACGCTGAGTTCCGCCGCTAAACGCGGATTTCCATACGGGAAACGGGGAAGAGCAGGGCCTGAAGATGACGCTCAATCAACCCGGGCTTCCGGCTGGCCTGCCCGGAGACGGCCTTCCGTGTTCGCACGGGGGGCCGTGTCATTTCTGCGAAATTCGTTCGGATTTGAAAAAAATATCCCCCGGGGGAGCTTGCCGGCCGGGGAAAAAGTCTTATACTGAGATCACTACCGCAAAAAAGGGGAAACTGAGTATGCATATGGCAGACGCCCTGCTTGCTCCCGCAGTGGCCGCAACGATGTATGCGGCATCCGGCGTAACAGCAGGCATATCGATCCACAAACTGAAAAAGGACGATGAACCGCAGAAGCTGCCCGTCATGGCAGTTACGGCGGCCCTGGTATTTGCCGGGCAGATGATCAACTATACGATCCCCGGGACAGGCTCCTCCGGGCACATGTGCGGCGGAATGCTGCTTTCCGCCCTGCTAGGCCCGCAGGCGGGCTTCCTTTCCATGATCGTGATCCTGGCGATACAATGTCTCTTTTTTGCCGACGGCGGTCTGCTGGCCCTGGGGGCAAACGTCTGGAATATGGCGTTTTACGGCTGCTTCGTCGGCTATTATCTCATCTGGCGGCCGATCATGCGAAGCCGCTGGTTCGGAGAAGGGAGGTCCGCGCAGCGCGCAAGAATCATCGCCGCGGCCATCATCGGCTGTATCGCAACGCTGCAGCTCGGCGCGTTTTCGGTCGTGCTGGAAACCAGCCTTTCCGGCATTGCGGAGCTGCCCTTCGGCGCATTTGTTGCGCTGATGCAGCCCATTCATCTGGCCATCGGCCTTGTGGAAGGCCTGATCACCGCTGCCGTTCTTGTCTTTGTCTTTGAATTCCGGCCTGAACTGCTGCAGGGGGTTGAACGCGCGGAAGGAGAGAACTCCAAACGTTCGCTCAAAACCGTCGTTGCGATCCTTGCGGTCGTTGCGCTGGTTGTCGGCGGCGGGCTGAGCCTGCTTGCCAGCTCCAATCCGGACGGTCTGGAATGGGCGCTGTTTGGAAACGCCGAGGAAGGATACGCCGAGAATATGGGACTGGATGAAGAGGACTTCGGCGTGTCCAGCAAGGCGGCCGACACAGCCGGTGCGATCCAGGAGAAAACCTCGTTCCTCCCGGATTATGCGTTTTCCGGCAGCGATTCGGCGGCGGGCACCACCGTCTCCGGCATTGTCGGCGCTGCGATGGTTGCGGGCGTCGCAATCCTGATCTGCCTTGCCGGCGGCTTCTTCCGAAAGAAAAAGAAGACGGACTGAATTGAAACTGACCGGAAACGACGAAAGGGGCATCCGACGATGCCCCTTATCCGGCGTTCCGTACACAGAAAGAGTTGCCGATGAACAAGATGCAAAAAGCGATGCGAGAGCTCGCCGAGATGGACGAACTGGCAGCGCGGACCTCCCCGATCCACGCGCTGCACCCCGCGGCCAAGCTGATCGCCGCCATCGCCTATATTCTGGTTACGCTCTCCTTTGGAAAGTATGATCTGAGCGGTCTGGTGCCGATGGTTCTTTGGCCGATCCTGCTTTTCCAGATCAGCGGGACGGAGGTCAGAACCTGCTTTTACAAGCTTCGGATCGTGCTGCCGCTGGTCATGGCGGTCGGCCTGTTCAATCCCATATTTGACCGGTCCGCCGCAGCGCAGCTCGGCGGCGTCGTGATTTCCGGCGGAGTCATCTCCATGCTGACGCTGATGCTCAAGGGACTTTTCTGCCTGATGGCCTCGTTTTTGCTGATGGCGACGACTCCCATTGACCTTCTCTGCGCCGCGCTGCGTCAGCTCCATGTGCCGAAGATGCTGGTCACGCTCCTGCTGCTGACATATCGCTATGTGGGCGTGATGACGGAGGAGCTCGCCGTCATGACGGAGGCCTATCTTCTGCGCGCCCCGGGGCAGAAGGGCATCCACATCTCCGCATGGGGCTCTTTTCTCGGCCAGCTGCTGCTGCGCAGCATGGACCGCGCCCAGGAGCTGTATTCCAGCATGCTGCTGCGCGGCTATCACCAGCACTTCCACTACGCCGGCATTCGGCCCTTTCGCGCGCGCGATGCGCTGTATCTGCTTGGCTGCATTCTGTTTTTCCTGTTGCTGCGCCGGGTGAATATCGCGCAGATGCTCGGCGGGACGCTTGTGGGGTAAATGAGATGATTGAGTTTCAGCACGTCAGTTTTGCATATGAAAAGAATCTGCCGGTATTGAAGGACCTGTCCTTCCGCATCGAAAAAGGAGAAGCGGTCGGCCTGATCGGAGCGAACGGCGCGGGGAAATCCACGGTGATGAAGCTGCTGCTCGGCCTGCTTTCGGGCGAGGGGAAAATTCTCGTGGACGGCACGGAGGTCCGGCGGGAAACCCTTGGCGAGATCCGGCGGAAGCTCGGCTTCGTTTTGCAGAATTCCGACAACCAGATGTTCATGCCCACCGTGTACGAGGATATGATCTTCGCGCCGCTCAACTACATGCTCAGCCGGGAGGAGGCGGAAGCGCGCGTGGACGCCGTGCTGGCGCGGCTGCATCTGGAGGAGCTCAAGCACCGCTACAATCACAAGATCTCCGGCGGCGAGAAGCGTATGGCGGCCATCGCCACGGTTCTGGCGATGGAGCCGGAGGCGATCCTGATGGATGAGCCGACCTCCGCGCTGGATCCTTACAACCGCCGCATCGTGATCAACACGATCCGCGAGCTGGAGCAGACCAAGCTGATCACCTCTCACGATCTTGACATGATCCTCGATACCTGTGACCGTGTGATCCTGCTCTCGGACGGACAGATCGCGGCGGACGGCGCGGCGCAGGAGCTCCTGCGTGACCGCGCGCTGCTCGAAAAGCACCGTATGGAGCTGCCGCTGTCTCTCATGGGCAGGGATTCGTCCCGGTTCAACGAGCGGGATTGAACCGCTTTCCGGCGCAGATCGCAAAACCGCAAAGAACGACATCAAGCCGCCGAACGCATCAGCGGCTTGATGTTTTGGTTTTCAGGCGTCCGGCGGCGGCTCCTCTTCGGACTTTGCCGCGTCCCGCTCTGCTTTCAGCTCGGCGAGAAATTCCGCCGCGTCGTCTGGCACGTCGTTGAGGTCGTCGCCGACGTCAACCACAAGGGGCTGCTTGCGGAAGAGGATGTCGTACATCACCGGGATGATGAACAGCGTCATCAAAGTGGCATAAAGCAGACCACCCGCGATCACGATCGCCATGCCGCCGCCGAGCTGGCTGCCCATATCGTCGCCGAACATGAGCTGGGCCATGGCCAGGATTGTCGTCAGCGTCGTCATAAGGATCGGGCGCATGCGCGTCTGTCCGGCGGCGATCAGCGCGTCCCATTTCTGCATCCCGCCGAGGCGGAGCTGGTTGGCGTAATCGACGAAGACGATGCCGTTGTTGACCACCGTGCCCATCAGAATCAGGAAGCCCATCAGCGACAGCATGCTCATCTGCTGCCCGGCGACGATCAGGCCCAGCATACCGCCCGTAAATGCCAGCGGCACCGTGAAGAGGATGATGAACGGCGACAGAAGACTCTGAAACTGCGCCACCATGACCAGATAGATGAACAGCAATCCGAGCCCGGCCAGTCCGAGCATCTGCACCACCATGTCGTTGACCTGCTCGCTCTCACCGCCGACAACGATGGAATACCCGGAGGGAAGCTCTCCGGAGATGGCGTCCAGATCCTTTCGGAGCTCGCGGGTAAGAACGGTGGTATTATACCCCTCAGCCGCCGCGGCGGTCACGGTGACATAGCGGGTAAGGTTCTCCCTCCGGATGGCAGCGGCGGAGTTCGTCTCCTCCAATGCGGCAAACTCCCTCAGCTTGTGCACGCCGTCATCCCCGGCCGCCTCCGGCGCATCCGCGTCCTCTGCAGCCGCCGCGCCGGACAGCGCGCCCATCATAGAGCCCATGCCGCTCATGCTTCCCATACCGCCCATGCCGCTGCCGCCGTTCATCATGTCGCCCATGTTGACGGCGGTGAATTCCATATCCAGAAGGTTTTCCCGCGTCAGCGGATCGGTATTGTTCCGCACCGTCACGTCCAGCTCGAAGCCGTCCACCGTGATGGATGTTCCGGTCACATCCGTGGCGAGCCGCTTGGCGATCTGCGAATAGATCTGCGCCACCGTCAGACCGTAACGCATCGCCTTGTCCTTGTCGATCACCAGGTGGAGCGTCGCGGAGGTCTCCTCGCTGCCGTCACTGACGTCGACAAAGCCTTCTGTCTGCCGCACGGCGTCCGCCACCCGATGCGCGATGCTCTGAAGCTGGGACAGGTCGCTGCCGAAAATATCAATACTGAGGCCGGAGGACATCATGACGCTGAAATCCGCCATGCTCCCGGTGCTGACGTCAATGCCGCAGTCGATCCCGGCGGTTTTTTCCCGGATCTCATCCACCAGGCGCATTACCGTCTTTTTGCCCGCGCCGTCCGGCAGCGTGACAAAGCAAATATAATTCCCGTAGCTGTCGGAGCCGGCCCCGGCCAGCGTTCCGACGGAGCTCATAACGCTGCCGTAATCCATAATGCCGACGCTGTCGATGCCATCGACGGTCAGCATGGCGTTCATGACCTCATCAACAACCGCATAGGATTTTTCCCGTTCGAGTCCCTCGTCGGTATTGATCGTCACGTTGATGGTGTCGGAGGTCATCTCCGGCAGCACCACGATGCCCATTGCCAGCATCTGCACAACGCACATGGCCAGCAGCCCGATGCTCAGCAGCAGGGGAATCGCCTTGTGGCCGAGACACCAGCGCAGCACGCCGCCGTAACGCCGCTGAACCCGCTCCATCAGGCGGTTCCGCTTTGGCTGGATCCGGCTGAGGATCGTGCTGGCGGAGGCGGGGATCACCGTCACCGCGACCAGCAGAGAGGCCACCAGGCAATAGGATACCGACAGCGCCAGCGGAACCAGCATTTCCCGCACCGTCCCGCTGGTAAAGACCATGGGGACAAACACGCTGATCGTGGTCAGCGTTGAGGCAATAATGGATCCCGCGACCTGTTTCGTGCCCTGTACCGCCGCGCGCGGCGCGGCCATGCCGCGGCTTTTCAGACGAACGACATTCTCCATCACCACGATGGAATTGTCTACCAGCATGCCGATGCCCAGCGCGAGGCCGGAAAGCGTCATCATATTCAGCGACAGCTTTGTGAAATACATGAGCACCAGCGCAAACAGCACAGAGAGCGGGATGCTGATGCCGACGATAAAGGTCGGGCGCAGGTCCTTCAGAAACAGCGCGAGCACCACGATCGCCAGGATCGCGCCGAGCCCCATGCTCTCCAGGATGCTGTTGACGATCAGCGTGATGTACTTGCCCTGGTCCACCATCTTGACGATGCCGAGCTTGCCGTCCTTTTCGGTCAGCTCCCGGATCGCCCTGCCGCAGGCCTTGGAGACCGCGTTCGTTCCGGCGGTGGAGCTTTTGTAAACGCACAGCATGATGCCGTCCTTGCCGTCAAGATTCGCGTAGCTCATGCCGGCGTTGTCGATCACGGTGATGTCCGCAATGTCGGTGATGCGGATTGTGCCTACGCCCTCGATATCGCTGAGCAGCGCGCCGCCGATGTCCGTCTCGCTGTCGTATTCGTCGCCGACGCGCAGCAGCCAAGAATTATCGTCTTTATCGTCGATGTACCCGGCGGGCATTGCAAAATTCTGCGCATAGATCAGCTGGGACAGCGTGGCGGCGTCCACCAGCGTGTCAATATTGGCCGTGGAAAGCGCCTTGTCCCGCGCCGCGTCATACTGCGCAAACGCCTCGCCGAGCTGCGTCTGGGCCAGAGCGAGCTGCTGGGAAGCGAGCGCAAACCCCACGGCTGCGTCCAGCTGGCCCTGTGTGAGTCCCGCATAGGTCATCTCCAGCGTCTGCATCAGATTCGGCACACGATCGGTGTCCTGGGAAAGGCTGCTCAGCGCAGTCCGCGCCGCCTCGATCCGCGAACCGAGTTCGCCCGCCGCATCCTGCGCGGAGATCTGGTCCAGCAATGCCTGGATGTCCTCGGAGAACAATTCCAGCTGCGCCGCCGCGGCAATCAGGCTGGGGATGGTGTCATCCCGCATGGAGTCAAGCACCGTGTTCAGGTCGCGGATCGTCTTGTCCAGCTGCTGCTGCAGGGCATAAATGCCCCGATTGTGGCCGACGGCATACCCCGCAGCCCGAAGCGCGTCAGGCAGCGCTTCCGCCGCGAGCCCGGCCAGTATCATTTCCTCTTTCAGCGCCTGCGCGGTCGGCGGGACGGCCTCCTTCAAGGCGGCCCATGCCGCGCGGACGGTTTCATACGCCTGCGTCGGCGAGGGGATCTCTTCATCCGGCGCTTCGCTGTGCGCGTTGATGATCGACTTCCGCAAGTCGCCGAGCGTTGTTTTCAAATCTGTCTGCGCCTGCCGCAGCGCGCTCCAGCGAAGCTCCAGCCGCGCCTGCGCTGCTTCCGCTCCGGCCTCGGTCACCCCGCCCTCCGCCATTGCCTTGATGAAGGCAAGCCGAACGGCGCGCTCCGTCTCCTCCTGCAGACGCATGGCGTCATCCACCAGCGCCTCCACGTCGTCAATCAGCTCCTGTCCGCCCTCCAGATTATCCTGGAGATACGTCAGGGCATCCCCGATGTGAGCCGTCGCCTCTTCCAGGAGATCGACTTCACCGTCCGTCTGCCCGGCGGCGGCGTCCATCTGGGTCCGGAGCATTGCCATTTGCTGCACCAGTTCGTTTACGCCGCCCCGCACTTTGCCGCCGAGCTCCCGTGCGGGGGCGTCAAGCTGGCGGAAGATCCCGCCGGCCAGCATGCTTCCGAACTGCGCCTGCTGCCGGTCAAGCTCCGCCTGCCCTTCATCGACCTGAGCCTGCGCATCGTCCAGCTTCTGCCGGGCCTCTGCCAGCGCGCTGTTGGCTTTTTCCAGAATCAGATCGTTCAGCGCGGCGATTTTCTGCCGGTTCAGGTCGACCTGCACGGACTTTTCAACCAGTCCGACGGCGGTTACGCTGGCGACGCCGTTCTGGCGCTGGAACGCCGGGATCACTTCCCGGTCCACATACTCCGAGAGCTCATAAATATCAAAATCCTCGCGGCTGACGGCCACATACATGGTTGCGATCATGTTCATACCCAGTTCAAGGATACTGGGCGTACCGCAGAGGTCCGGCAGGCTCGCAGCGACCTGGTTGACGGCGCTGGACACGTTGACCATCGCGCTGTCCATATTGGTGCCGCTGACGAATTCCATCTGCACCATGCAGTAATTCTCCGCACTGACAGAGTTGATATTCTTTACGTTCTTGATTACGCCCAGCGCGTTCTCCAGCGGCTGACTGACTTCGGTCTCCACCTTTTCCGGGCTGGCGCCCGGATACGGCGTTATGATCATCAGATAGGGGAGGCTCATTTCCGGCAGCAGGTCGGTTGTCATCTGCATCATGGACACCACACCGAGAGCCAGAACAACAATGACCGCCACAAGCACGGTAAACGGTTTTTTTACACTGATCTTTTCCATGCGTTCGATCCCACGGTTCCTTCCCCTGCGGCGGTGGCTGAAGCATATCCGGCTCCGGACTGCCGTTTTGTTGGATTTGCTGAGAACAAATGGATAGTTATAATATCATGGTTTGTTGAAAGAAGGATGAATTATTTATGAATTTCCCGCCTGTACATCCCGGGAAAAAGAAGAGAGCCGCCTTACAGCGGCGGCTCTGTTTATGATTCAGGGCGTGATCGGCGTACCGCCGCCGTCCGTTTCGCGGATGGTGATTACAGAGAATTCCATATCATGCAGATAAAACAACAGCAGACGCAGCGCGGCGGGATCTCCCGGCTCTGCCGGGAAGATCAGCGTCTGGTCTCCGGCGCGCATCTCGAGTTTTGAGGTCACGGAATATGCCGTTTCTTCCGCATCCATCGAGTCTTCCGGCGCCGTCCGCACGGTCGGAAAGGTCACCATGCCTTCCGGCATGACGGCGTCGTCCGGCATTGCCGCCAGGATTGTTTGGACCCGCGCCGTTTCCCACAGAAGTCCGGCCGCGCTTTCGCAGTCCGACGCGCTTCCCGCAGGACTGCTCACGCCCAGCGTATGTCCCTCGCACGCAATCCGTCGAACCATGTCCGGATCGCTCCGGATCTCTTCGATGCTCAGGAAGAAGCATATGCGGATCCCTTCTTCCTTCAAAAGATCCATCGTCTCCTCCGACGGCAGACCATCCAGACCGAGACGGATCACATCTCCTTCACGGGACGGTTTTTCCGTGGGCTTTGGGATCTCGACCGGGACCGGGGCCGGAACCGGCGAGATCGCCTCCTGGTATGCCTGATAATAACGCTGCATTGCCGTATATGCGGCACGGAAAAAAGCGTCGTCCGACAGCACTTCCTTGCCGGTTTTGATGCGCACGATACTGCCGTACTCGTTGCTCCCGATCACGGTATAGGTATAGGTTCCATAGTAGGTTGTGACAAAATCCAGCGGGAAATAAACCGTCCCGCTAAACAGGATCGCGGGCGCGCTGTATTCGTTGTCTTCGCTGTCATAGGTTCTCCCGGTGCTCAGCTCGAAAAAGAGCTGCCGGCTCGTGTTATACAGATAGGCGGTCGAGTTGGTCGAGAAATAGCTGTAATACAATCCGAGATTGTAGTTCGTGAAAAGCCAGCATGGAACGTAAGCAACACCGCCATAGTACACGATCGTGTTGATGAGCTCGGGAGGAAGATAGTCGTTGACGGCAACGAAGCTCAGCCGGTCGTCGGCCTTGACGGCAACGCCCGGCAGCAACATGGTCAGCAGCAATGCGCACAGCATGATCATGCAGATTCGCCGCTTCACATTCCTTCCCCCTTCCACTGTGCTTCGCGCGCCGCCGGGTGGACGGCCTGCGCAGACAGAACGACTGCCACGCATTATTATACCAGAAAATTTTCATACGGCAAGCCAAGAAAAATCAAAAAAAGATATTGACAACATCAGATAAATTTGATATTTTATGAAAGCGCCTGTGGCCGAGTAGTTCAGTTGGTTAGAACGCCAGCCTGTCACGCTGGAGGTCGAGGGTTCGAGCCCCTTCTCGGTCGCCATTCACTTGCCCCCAATCGGGGGCAAGTATGCTGCTGTAGCTCAGTAGGTAGAGCGCATCCTTGGTAAGGATGAGGTCGGCAGTTCGAATCTGCCCAGCAGCTCCATCGAAGACCCCCTGAAACCCCGGTGGTTTCAGGGGGTCTTTGTAGTGTAAACCACTCGTTAGACGAGTGGTTTACACTACAAAGAGGACGGCTGCAAATGAAGCAACCGTCCTTTTTCCAATCCTGCCGACCAGATGCCCAAATCAGTTTGTCTTTCAAAACTGTCTTATAAACACCCCGCTGATGGGCGGCTGGTATGATGCAACGCGCCCTTTGCCTGTTGATCTCTCATATATAACGGATATTGCCGTAATCTTTGTATTCTGCTACCAACGCATCCCAGTTCTTCGGCATCACGACTTTCCTTGTCACCGGACCGCCGTGGTCGCCGCCGCCTAGCATCGCGCAGCCCCGGGGCATGGCGCCGCTGGTGGACACCACCAGGTGCAGGTACTTCACGTTCCAGTACTTGCGCACTGAGAACGTGTCGTCCAAGGGCAGGGGTACGCCCTCGGGCAGGTGGTTGTTCTCCCGCAGCCAGCGGATTGGCGCCTGAGAAGCGGGCTTGCGGGCGTATTCGCAGACGTAGTTGAGCACATCCTGCTTGCTCATGCCGATGCCGGAAAGGGTTTTGGCAAAGGTATGGGATACGATAAAGGTGGCGCCGGGGTTAAAGCCAATGTCGTCCGTGCCGCACAGGATTTTGATGTTGTTCACGGGATCGTTGTTGCCTTTAATCATGCTGCGGTTTTGGAACCACACCAGCGTGACGGTGCTGTCCTCCGGGGCGAAGCCCAGACTGACATGGTAGGGCTCCCAGGGGGACTCCTCCTCGTCCTCGCCGAAGCAGACGCCTCCACGGGCTTCATGGCCGCCGTAGGCCTTGTCCTCCTGGGTAGGCCGGATGCCCGCAATGTTCAGGGTGATGAGTGCCAGGACCCGGGCCAGGGAAGTGTTGGGCAGGAAGTAGGGGCTGAGCACGTTGCCGACGCAGTTGAGGTCGATATCCTTGCGCACGGGGCCGTTGACGATGATCATGGGAGCGAAGCCCGCCACGCTGCACTGCCAGCCGGGCACAGAGATTTCCGGGTCAGCAAGCGCCTGGGCAATGGCAATGACCAGAGGGAAATAGGTGGGCAAGCAGCCAGCCATGACCGCGTTTACCGCCAGCTTCTCCACGGTGATGACACCCTGCTTGGGAGCCAGCACGCCCAGCACCGTGTCCGGCGCCAGATCCGTGCCCCGCAGCATGTTGTCTACGGCCTCCCGGGTGGGCGGAACGATGGGCGTGCCGTTGGTGAAGCCCAGCAGATAGAACTGCCTGTTGATCTCCTCATAGGTCCCCGTGAACGCGGCCTTGGCGTATTTCACACTGGCGCTTTCCGACGGATGAGCCTCTTCCTCCGTCAGGGGGCGGAGAAGGCCATCTACCACTTGGGAGACAATGGGTTCCAAGTTTTCGGTGATGATTGCCTGGAAAGAGTCCTTGGGGTACAGGGACAGGTCCGGAACCTCCGTGGTGATCAGGCGCAGGTTGGGTACCATGCGCATGGCCGCACCGCGGGCGGCGTTGGTGGCCACGGCGCGCTTGGCAATGCTCACCGTGGGCACGCCCAGCCGCTCAATGGCGGCGGCGTTCATGCCGTGGTACATGGTGCTGGAGCCGTCGTCGCCGTAGGCGGCGATGACGCCGTCGCAGTCCCGGACCCAGTCCTGGAGCTTGGCGAACCACTCCGGGTTGAGACGGATCTCGTCGGCATGGGGATATTGGAAGCTCTTGAACGCAACATTTTGAAACTGCTGCGCCAGAATACAAGAAAGCGTTTCCAGGATCATCAATGAGTGACCCTTGAAATTGGCAAACAAACCAATGGTTTTCCCGGACAGAGTATCCAGCCGGGGACAAAGCCCGATCTGTTTCTCAACGTCCGCCTCGGACCATGGGCTTAGAACCGTATATATTTCACTCATGCAAACCACCTCTTCACACTTTCTCACGGAGTCCCGGATTCGGTTCAGCAGGGTTTATTTCATTAGGCTCGGCAGCCAAAGCGTTAACTGCGGGATGTGGATACAAAGAATCAGCACGACAAGCGTTGTAAAGATGTAAGGCCAGACGCCGCGGTTCAACACCTCCATCGGTACATCCGGAAGGGCAGAGTGCATGACGAAAAGATTGATCCCAACTGGAGGCGTCACCCCTCCCAGCGCGCCGCAAATGGAAACGATGACACCGAACCAGACCAGGTCAAAGCCCAACTGCTGAATGACAGGATAAAGCAACGGTACCGTCAAGACAATGATCGGGGGCGTGTCAATGAAGCATCCAAGAACCAGATACATGATGACGATTAGGTATACGATGACATAGCGGTTTACATGCATATTGGTAATCAGGTTCGACAGCGCCTGTGGGATGCCGGCCAGCGTCATAAAGACGCCGAAGAAATGTACGCCCACCAGCAGGAAGATGATGCCTGCACCCATCACACAACTCTTTCCGCAGCATTTGATGATCTGTTTCAGCGTCATTCTGCGCTTGACAAGTACAATGATGATACATGCAATCACGCCGACGGCAGCGGCTTCATTGACCGTGCAGATGCCGCCCCAAATGCAGTACATCATCAGGATCACCAGCAGAAGGATAGGCCAGGCATTCCAAAGGGATCTCAGTTTTTCCTTCATGGATGTAGGCTCTGTTTTTGGCGCCGCATCCGGGTTCCGGATGCAACGAATGATGACTACGATGATGATAGATAGCGTCAAAAGAATGCCGGGCAGGATACCCGCCATGAAGAGGGCGCCGATGGAGGTGTTGGCCAGCATACCGTATTGAACAAACGGGATACTGGGCGGAATAAGGATCGCGATGGGCGCAGCAGCGCAAATCGCGCCGAGGCTCATCTTGGAATCATAGCCATATCGTTTCATCTCCGGCCATGCCATTTGACTCATAACCAGCGCCGTCGCCTGCATGGAGCCGCAGATGGCACCGAATACGGCACTGGTAATCGTTGCAGTAACCGCAAGGCCCCCGGGCACGCGGTAGAACCACTTGCGTATGGCGGAATAGGCGTCGATTGTCAGTCCGCCCTGCACTGCCAGATCGCCAAGCAGAACGAACAGGGGCAAAACGGCATATGTGTAAGAAGCAGCTTTCGAGAACGGCAGGGATGTCAGGTAACTTAAGCCGGCAGCCGGTCCCATAATGACCATGATGCCTCCGATCCCGGCGACCAGAAATGTTATGGCAAGAGGCATTTTCAGGAACATGAGAATCAGCATGACAATCAGGCCCAGAATGCCTATCGTTAGATTACTCATTTCCAGTTTCCTCCTTGTTTGACGCCTCGGAGCAGCTTTGACCCGGCGTCAAATCCAAAATCGACTTCACTGTGTTGACCAGGAACTCCACGCCCATCAAGAACACAGCGATGGTAACGAAAAGATAAAACGGTCCATATGGAATCTTTGCATAGGATGTTGTGTAAATCCCGCCGAAATAGTAGAGCGTCTTTGTAAACAGCTGATAGGACATTATGAACAGAGCAACCGTACCGATGGCCGTCATGGCAATCTCAATCATCAGCGCGGCGCGCTTGCTCAGCTTATCCACAATGAATTCCACGGAAATCATTCTTTTATAATGAGACGCATAAACCATGGCCGCATATACCATGATCGGCATGGCCATCTCCACATACTCCTGTGCGCCCCTAAGATTCATAGAAGTGTTGAAATAGCGGAAAAAAACGTCAACACAAGTGATGATCGCGATAAATGCGAGCGCAATTCCGCCGATGTATGTCATGACAGTATCGATCTTCGTCATGACCTTATCCAAGGCTTTCAGAAATTTCATGGTCTTGCTCATCTCCATACAGGAGGGAGACCCTCAACTTGCGCATCGGATCCCCCTCAAAGTTCACGCCAGAAGGATCAAGTCATTTTCCCGCAATCAGAAATTGTAATCCACGCGAGCTACGACTCTCTCACAAACGCTGACGATTTCATCAGCCTCCGCCTGCGTATAACCGTAGGTAACCAGATCCTTTTTATAGTTTTCCAGCAGATCCGAAGACGCCTGGTGCATTGCCGCATTCAGTTCGGGCGACGCATAGAAGACCTGCATTCCGCCAGCCTGCAGCGCGGCGATGCCATCTGCCTCAGCCGTGTAGTTTTTCTGGATATACTTATAGCGGTACTGCTCACATACACGGTTGATGATCATTTGATAATCCAGGGGTACAAAATCCCAGAACTTCTGAGAGCAAAGGACATACGAGAACTGAGAATAAAGCACGTCGCCCAGAAGATAATCGCAGACCTCCTGATAGCTCATCTTAACCATGGCGGAGGGAGAAGAAATGGAGCCGTCCACGACCTTGCGCTGCATGGACATGTAAATCTCAGAAGAGCTGATCTTGGAACCGGACGCGCCGAGATTCTCCAGCATATGGGTCACTCCGGCTGACATGCAGCGGAATACCATGCCCTTGAATTCCTCGGCAGTCTGAGGATTCTTCTCAACAAATGCAATTCGGGAACCGTCGGAGGTGAAGGTAAACAGATGATGGATACCTTCAAACTCTTTGTCCATGTAGCCAAGATTCTTCAGCGTGTAGAACATCTCGGTGCTGGCCGTCGGGCTGGTCGAAAAGAAGGGAATGTCCGCAATCGCGCTCACCGGGAACGTGCCTGCCTCCGTATTTGCCGGGGAAAGGAAGGTCATGTCCAGCGAGCCGTCGCGCAGCATCCCATAAACATCACTGCCTGAACCCAAAGTCGTATAGAGAATGGTCTCGATCTTGATTTTCCCGCCGGTTGCCTCCGTGACCGCATCGGCAAACTCACGCAGGAAAGCTTCGTCCGTTTCGTTCACGCCCATACGGATCGTGGCGCCTGCCCATTCTTCTGAGGCAACTGTTCCGCTTCCACTTCCGGCAGAGCTGCCGCAGGCGGCAAATGCGATGATCATGCATAGAACTAAAAGGACAGATAATACTTTTTTCATTTTGAGATACCTCACATTCAAAGACTTGTAAACATGTTCGTTCTATGGCAAACAGTGCGGGCATCAAATCATTGATTCACCTCTCATTCGCTTTCGTCTCTGAGCATCAGCCTTTAGATCGTTCCTTCCTCCGGAAGATAGGGCTCATAGGAATAAATCCCGTCTCCGGAGTAGACCGCGTCGGAATGGTAGATATAGTAGCGGGGCTTCCTGTCCGGCTTCCCGCTGTCGGGGTGGTAAATGCGTCTGCAGTCCGGCTGACGGATCCAGCCCTCATCGTAGGGCGGGCGGCTGAAGGCACAAACGTGGACCTTCAGGATCTTCCATTCCCCGTCGATCTTGATGTACTCGTTGTCATACTTCCCGATAAACCAGTACGCGGTGGGTTTGTGCTCGCTGCCGGGATAGGGGGCCACCGGCATGCAGTGGGGACTCAGTTGATTCCACTGTGCCCGGGCCCGGGTGCCGTCCTTGCTGAGCGTGATGCGGGGCGACCAGAGATACTGCAGCCCGACCCAACTGCGCTTTTCGCTCTTTTTGGAGAGCTTCTTCGTCTCGCCCGCGATGAGATTGCGCACCCGCTCGCCCTCGAAGGCGCCGGCCTCCACGATCTCATAGCTCAGCTCCGGGTGATCCTTCGCCATCAGCTCGAAGATCCCGGCAAAATTGTCCTTGTCCAACTCTGAGATATACCGGGACTGCAGCATCTGAATCTCGACGATGTCCGCCGCGCACAGCAGACGGTCCAGCTCGGCTTGTTCCATTTTCATCCTGCCGCACCCCCAATCTCAGAAGCTGCCCTCGTCCGGCGGGAAAGGCCCCCAGTTGTAAAGTCCCGTGGGCGAATACTGGGCGTCCGGGTGATACACATAGGATCGGGAGAAACCGTCCGGCATCACATCGGAGAGCGGCTCGCTGCGGAGGCAGTCCGGCTGTTTGACCCAGCCCAGCTCGAAGGGGGAACGGATGTACACCACCTCGCGCAGCGTGACGAAGCGCCAGCCGTCTCCGGTGCGCCGCAGCGTGCAGACGTATTTGCTGGCGTTCCAGATCGCGGTGAGCGTCCGCTCGCAGGCGGGAAAGGGCAGGGCCTGCTTAGCCTGGGGGGCGAAGCAGCTCCAGGAAGCATAGGCAGACTCGCCGTCCTGACTGAGCACCACATACGGGGTCACCAGATTGCGGAAATCCATCCAGCCCCGCTTGTCGGCGGGGTTTTTCAGATAGGCGTCGTAGGCGCGGAAGAACTGCTCCGCGTGCTCGCTGCCTTTGTACATGCCGTAGTCCCCCAGCTCCACGCTGACGTCCTCGCTTTCGTGGACGAAGAGCTTCTCCCACACACTCACCGCGTCCATCTGCTCCAGGTAAGCGATCAGCCGTCCCATCAGCATCTGGATCTCAGTGATGTCGGCAGCCTTGCGCAGCTTTGCCAGCTGCTCGTTTGTGACTTCAACTTCCATAAGATCCGTCTCCCTTTCCTTTCTTTGATATATCAATTTATCATGAAACCCGAACTTTGAAAAACAGATTCTTTTAATAAGGCATAGATAAACTCTATAACTTTTCATGCAATATGCTTGATTTTTAAATGATTCAACCTTATAATATGTACAAAAGGATGTATATTTTGGAAAGGCGGTATAGCGAATGCAGCTCTCCCATCTGGAATACCTTGTGGCGGTGAAGAAGCATGGCTCCATGAACAAGGCCGCTGCGGCGCTGTTCTGCGCCCAGCCGACCATCTCCAGCGCGTTCCATTCTCTTGAAAAGGAACTCGGCTGCCGCATCCTCGACCGCAGCACCTCCGGCAGCGTGTTCACGCCGGAAGGGGAGTGCATTGTGGCGGACGCAGAGGTGATCCTGGGGATGATCGACCGCTGGCGAAAGCTCGGCGCCTCGGACGATGTGGAGCTGCAGATCGCGTTTTCCACCAGCTTCGGCACGCCTCCCATGCTGGATCTGCTTTTTGCCTACCAGCGCCTGGAGCCGGAAGTGAAATTCAAACTGGTGCCGAGCCTGCGCCGCGGGACGGATATTCTCACCGACGACAACGGTCAGAGCTGCCGGTTCGGTCTTTTCCCCCGTACGCCGCGGGAACTGCCCGAGACCCTTGCCGACGTGAAGCGTCAGGGATTGCGCATCGCCATGATCAACCGGGGCTCGTTCCGCCTGTGCTTCTCTGCGAATCATCCTCTGTCGCAAAAGGAGAGAATCTTTCTCAGCGATATCCGTGGACTCGGCGCCGTGCTCAAGGGCGGCAAAGACAGGTTCCCGTATTACCAATACCTGTCCGACGCCGCGTGCGACTGCTCTATGGCCATGGGCGACCACGCCAACATCATGGTGGCGCTGCTCAACAATCCCGCACTCATCAGCTTCCGCCCCGACTTCATTCTGGAGAATGACAGCTACGCCAGCAGCGGCATGATCGTGACCCGGCGGCTGGAGGGCTGCCCAATGGAGATCGACCAGTATTTCGTTTACCCTGAGCGCAGCCGCATCACGGAGGCGGAATCCCGCTTCCTGGCCTATATCCGCGCAAATGCGCATATGTTTGATCCGATGTAAAAACAGGGGCGACTCCGTTCGTAGAGTCGTCCCTGTTTTGTTTTCACAGCTTATTTGTATGGTCCGCTTTCTCGAAAGGCGGACTTTTTTTGCCTGGCAGCCCGATGAATCAAGGGGCGCTCGGATTTCAGACGCTTCTGATCCTCTTTTCTGGCGCGGCGATCCATTGCCGTGCCCTGAAACGTTTCCCACAGCGGCCGCTCACGCGGCGGCAACTGCAGTCGTCAATTCAATAACACTCCCCGCAGGAAAAGGGAAATACTGGTAATCTGCCCGGCAAAAATAATGAAATTTCTGTATATTGCACAAATATTATGATACATGTGGTTGATTTTTCGGTAAATATTGTTCATAATGAAATGTGTGGCAATATAACTGGTATTCATACATACATGAATGTAGCCGCCGCCAATGAGAGCGCTGCGCGAGTCATGGTTTTGCATATGTACAGATGAATATGTTGGAACAAGTTTCGAAACACGGTCGGATACACGCCATCATACGGACACCATTTGGGATTCGGTTATGCCGTCGCTGTTACCGTATCGGCATTACAGGAAAACACTATATTGACGAAAAGGAGGAAGAGCAATGAAAAAGATCATGGCACTGCTTTTGGCTTTTGTCCTGCTCGCTGGCCTGTGCGCCTGCGGCGGAAAAACCGAAAGCGCAAAGACGAACGAAGATGGCGGCTACAAGATCGACAGGAATAAGGACACCATTGTATTCGGCGGTTCCCGCAGCATGACCGGCGTCTATGCGTTCTTTGAACAGAGCGCCTACGGTCCCATCTACAAGATGTGGGTGGACGACATCAACGCCGAGGGCGGCATTTATGTCAAGGAATACGATAAGAAGATGGAAATTGAGTTGAAAGTGTATGACGACACTTCTGATCTGAGTACGATGACCCGCAATCTGGAGAAGGTCATCGTCGAAGATCAGGTGGACTTCATCCTGCCGCCGGTTTCCACCGCGTTCCTCTATGCCGCGGCCCCGATCGCAAACAAGTACGGCAAGATCCTCGTCGGGGCGGAGGGCGGCAGCGCCTCTCTGAAGGAGTCCATCGCCAAGTATCCCTATTTCTTCTCCAGCCTGAACTTCTCCGACACGCAGGCCCCCGCGCTGGCTGAGATCTTTAAGGAGAGCGGCGTCAAATCCGCTTACGTGGTCTACATCGAGGACCTCCACGGCACGGAGTATTCCCAGGCTGTGATCCCCGCGCTGGCCAGCATCAGCTGCGACATCAAGGGCGTCAAGAGCGTCCCGGCCGATATTCAGGATATGACCAGTATCATTCAGGACGCGGAGAACACCGGCGCTGAGGCTTTCCTCTGCCTGACCTATCCGGATCAGGGCTTCCTGGCGCTGAACCAGTCCATTGCGCTGGACTACAACCCCAAGGTGTGGTTTATGGGCTCCGGCGGCGGCTTCAGCAGCACGCTGGATCTCTACGGCAAGGATATGGTGCAGGGCATCATCTCCTGGGGCGCGTGGAACCCCAAGAGCAGCCCCGCCTGCGCCGAGTATTTTGAGCATTTCAAGGAGCATTGGAAGGACGATCCCAATGTCTACTACGACTACTGGGGCCTTGTCCACTACTATGCCGGGCTGCAGTGCCTGCAGAAGGCCATCGAAACGGCCGGCACGCTGAATAATGAAAAGGTCCGCGACATCCTTGCTTCCTCGCACTTCGACACCATCATCGGCGACACCTGGTTCGAAAACAATCTGATCGCGGCCGAATGCTTCATGGGCAACGTCGGGCAGTGGCAGGACGGTGTGTTCGAGGTCATTGACCGCACCGACAGGGCAACGAGCGATCCTATTATTCCAAAGCCCGTCTGGCCCAAGTGATCCGCCGCTCCGCAGAAACCCGTAAAACCTGTCTGGGGAGACGTTCCGCGCCAGGGCGTCTCCAACAGAAACCATGATTGAGTGAGGATTAAATCAATGCTGGTAACCATTTTCAACGTCATCAGCAGTGGGCTCATTATGGGCGGCGTTTATGCAATCATCGCCATGGGAATGAGCATCCAGTACGGAGTCGCCCGTATCCTGAATGTCTCGCACGGCGAGTTCATCATGGTGGGCGCGTTTCTGACCTTCATGCTGGTCAAGCTGAATGTGAACCCCCTGCTGGCCATGGTACTGATCATGCCGCTGATGTTCCTTTTGGGCTTCATCCTCCACCGGACGATTTATAAGAAGCTCAACGATGTGTCCGGCTCGTCCGGCGCATTTGAATCCAACTCCATGCTGATATCCTTCGGACTCATGTTTGTGCTGCAGAACGTCGCCCTCCAGATCTGGGGCAGCCAGCAGCAGGTCTATGCCTTTCTGCAGCGCAGCGTGAACATCCTCGGCACCGCTATCGCCCTGAACCGGCTGGTGGTGCTTCTTCTGGCCGTGGCGATCAGTCTGCTGTTTTATCTCTTCCTGCAGAAATCGCGGCTCGGCAAGGCCATCCGTGCCGTCAGCCAGGACGCCACCAGCGCCGCACTCATGGGCGTCAAGGTCCACCGCGTCGGCGCAATCAGCTTCGGTATCGGCGCGGTGCTGGCAGGCTGCGCGGGCAGTCTCATCAGCGTGATCAATCAATTCAATACCGCCATGGGCATGAGCTATACGATCATTGCCATCATTGTGGTCGTCCTTGGCGGCATGGGAAGTGTTCCCGGCGCTCTTCTGGGCGGCTTCATCCTCGGTTTCATCGGCACGCTGGTCAACTATATCGACCCGAGTCTGTCGCTGGTGGCCTACTATCTCATCATTATCATTCTGCTGCTGGTCAAGCCCAGCGGGCTGATGGGAGGGAAGGCGTAATGAAAAACCTGCTGAATGAATTTCGGGCCAACCCGAAAAAAGCCGTCGTGCCGGCCGTTGTCGCGGCCGCGCTGATCCTTCTGGCCTTTCTTCCGGGCATGACGAAGCCCTATACAACCATCATGCTGGGCAGCGTCATCATGTATGTGATCCTTTCCCTCGGATGGAACATGTTCTCCGGCGCCACGGGCTATATCTCTCTGGCGACCGCCGCGTTCTTTGGTCTGGGCGTTTACACCTCCGCGATACTGGGCGACTATATGCCCCTGCCGCTTCTGATGGCGGTGGGCGGAATCGCCGCATCGGTGCTGGCGATTCTGATCGGGGTGATTACCCTGCGTTTGCGGGGCGTTTATTTCACCATTTTCACTCTGGGCGTCGTCAAACTGCTGGAGGTGCTGATTCTCTATCTGGAAATCCATCTCAACGGCACGCGCGGCCGCTTTGTCGTGTCCTATTCCTTCACCGATGTTTTCTATGCGCTCTATATCCTGTTGATTGTTCAGTTGATTGCAATCGTTGTGATCCGGCGCAGCCGCTTCGGCAAGGCCCTCACCTGCATCGCGGAGGGCGAGGACGCGGCACAGCATATCGGCATCAATTCCACGCGCGTCAAGATCCTCTGCTTTGCAATCAGCTCCTTCGCCATGGGCGCGGCAGGCGCCGCAATGGCGACGCGCTGGTCCTACATCGACCCCGGCATCGCGTTCAATGCGAATTACAGCTTTCTTCCGGTGCTGATGGTCATTTTCGGCGGCGCGCAGAGCCTGCTCGGCCCGATCACCGGCGCGGCGGTCTTTGCCTATCTGCAGGAGCTGCTGACCACAGAGTTCCCCTATATCTACATGCTTGCCATGGGCATCATTATGATTCTGGCGATTCTGTTCATGCCGCGGGGCATATTGGGCGTTGTGCATGACCTCGTGGCCAGGGCTCGAAAACGGAAGGAGGCGGGGCGGGATGCGCATACTTGAAGGCGCCGGCGTTACCAAAAGCTTCGGCGGCCGCAAGGCCGTGGACAACGTGGATTTTGACGTGGAGAAGGGTGAGATTCTCGGACTGATCGGTCCGAACGGAGCGGGCAAGACCACGCTGTTCAACCTGATTTCCGGGAGCATCCCGCTCGACAGCGGTACGATTACCTACGAGGGTACAAACATCAGCGGCCTGAAGCCGTATTCGATCTGCCACATGGGCCTCGGACGAACCTTCCAGGCCGCGACAAACTTTCCGGACCTGACGGTCTGCCAAAACGTACGGATGGGCGCGGTCTTCGGGAAAAAACGCATCCCGGAAAAGAAAGCGGAGGAGATCACTGAGCGGGTGCTCGAATTCGTCGGACTCAGTGACAGTGCAGACAAGTCCATGAAGGACATCACCCTGGCCTGTCAAAAGCGCGTCGGGGTTGCCAGAGCCATGGCGACGCGTCCGAAGCTGCTGATGCTGGACGAGATGATGGCCGGTCTCAACCATACGGAGGTTGGCGAGGCAATGGAGCTGGTTACCAGAATCCGGGACAGCGGGGTCACGATCCTCATGATCGAGCATATCATGAAGGCTATCATGAGCACATGCGACCGGATACTTGTCCTGCACCATGGGCAAAAGATTGCTGAGGGCACCCCTGCGGAGATTTCTGCGGACCCGACGGTTATCGAAGTCTATCTGGGAGAATAACGCCATGTCGATGCTGGGAATCAAAAACCTCAACTGCTTTTACGGCAGCGTTCAGGCGCTCTGGGACGTCAGTCTTCACATTGAGGAGGGCGAACTGGTGGCGCTGCTGGGCGCCAACGGAGCGGGCAAGACCACATTGCTGAACGCCATCACCGGGACAGTGAAGCCCCGCAGCGGGCAGATCCTTTTTCTCGGCGAGGATCTCTGCGGCATGGGCACGGAGCTCCTGTTGGGCAAAGGCCTTTCTTATCTCCCGGAGAACGGCGGCCTCTTCCCGGAAATGAGCGTTCAGGAGAATCTGGAGATGGGAGCCTATCCCCGCACAATATGGGGCAGCCGCAAAGAGAACATGGAGATGGTTTTTGAGCTGTTTCCGACGCTTCGCGAGCGGCGCAGACAGCTTGCCCGGACCCTCAGCGGCGGCGAACGGCAGATGCTCGCCATGGGACGCGGCATGATGTCCGGCCCGAAGCTCTGCCTCTATGATGAGCTGAGCTACGGCCTCAGCCCTCTGATGGCCAGGGAGGCCATGCGCATGGTTTGCCGGCTTCGGGACCGGGGGATGACGGTGCTCCTTGTGGAACAGAATGTGAAACAGTCCATGGAGATTGCCGACCGCGCCTACGTCCTGGAGAACGGACGAATCGCCCTGGAGGGACCCTGCGCCGAGCTGCTGGAAAACGACTACATCAAGCGGGCTTATCTGGGCATGTGAGCGCCTGGGCGTCAGGCAATTGCGGAAAACCGTGTGCTCCGCAAGGGGTACACGGTTTTTGCATTTATGCGCGTCCGGATCTGCGTCGCGCCGATCCCGGAAAAGCCGGCGCGGGGATGCGGCCGGAGACGCCGATGAAGACAAAGCCGCCGTTCCTCTCCGGCAAAACATTCGCGCCGGGATTCATCGGCTCCCCTCCCGGTTCGGAGGGATGGGCAATGTGCGGAGCTCCGGCCTGTCGTTTCCGTCAACGGCGGATTGCCGCACCCACGGAACTTTTTATATACTCCCGGCGGAAAAACTGATATAATTCATATGGCAGCAGGTATTGCTTGAGATGAGTCAGGGGAAGAAGAAAGGGGGATATTCCCATGATGACGCGTAAGGAGAATATGCTGGCGATCTACCGCCATGAGAAGCACGACCACATCGGCAGCATGCTGGATATGGCTTCCGTGGGCGGGGACGCCGAGGAATTTGAGAACGGACCGGCGGGCGGTGACGGCGGCCTGGACTGGTTCGGCATGGCCTGGAGCCGTACGGCCTCCGGCTTCGGCGGCGGTACCCCGTCCCCCGGCCAGGTGGTCTTGCCCGATGTGACTGAATGGAAGAAGTACGTCCACTTCCCGGATATCACCAAATACGACTGGCAGGTCCAGGCCGACGCACAGCTCAAGGGCGTGGACCGCGACAGGCAGCTCGTCAACTACGGCTGCTGGAACGGGCCCTTCCTGCGGCTGGTGGACCTGATGACCATGGTGGAGGGCCTGATGGCGCTGGCGGAGGAGCCGGAGGCCTGCGAGGAACTGCTCACCGCCATCACTGACTACCGCATCGGGACGATTCCGTACATTAAGAAGTATTTCAACCCGGACGTCATCACGCTCTTTGACGACTTTGCCCACGAGCGCGGACTGTT